>Ga0268264_10000332_pt1 | contig 73762 bp, 60 predicted proteins | sample KBSSwiS32_FD_190357 | JGI IMG/M metagenome (GOLD analysis project Ga0268264, IMG submission 190357) | Switchgrass rhizosphere microbial communities from Kellogg Biological Station, Michigan, USA - KBS Switchgrass S3-2 (SPAdes) (version 2) | ecosystem: Host-associated > Plants > Roots >... | reverse complement strand
CGCTGGCCAGCCTGAACACGGCGCTGGCGAATATCAGCTATCAGGGCGATCTCAACTTCAACGGCACCGACACCATCGATCTGTCAGTGACGGATCAGGTCACGGGTCAACCGGTGGCGACCGGTTCGGGCTCGGCGACCACCGGCACCGGCACCGATGTCGTCACCGTCACCGCGGTCAACGACCAGGTGGCGATCAGCAACGGCGATGCCAAGGGCATCAACGAGGACTCCTCGGTGCTGCTGACGGGAATCACCATCAGCGACGTCGACACGGTGCTGGATCCAAGCGGGCAATATTCGGTGACGCTGACGGCGGATCACGGCACGCTGAACGATGGCGTGCATCCCGTTGCCGCCTCGCTGACGCTGACCGGGACACTGGCCAGCCTCAACACCGCGCTGGGCGCCATCACCTATGCGCCGGACGCCAACTACAACGGCGCCGACACCGTGCATCTGTCGGTGACCGACGATGTCGGCGGCGTGGTGGCGACAGGGGCTGCCGGCACCGGCACCTCGGCGACCGGTTCGGTTGCGATCACCCTTGCTCCGGTGAACGACGCGGTGACGATCACCACGGCCACGGCAACGGTGGCCGAGGATGGCGCGGTGACGCTGACCGGACTGAGCATCAGCGACGTGGATGCGCTGCTGCCGTCGGGGACCAGCGGGCAGTATTCGGTGACGCTGACGGCCCATCACGGCACGCTGGACGATGGCGTGCACGCCGCTGCGGCGTCGCTGACGCTGACCGGCACGCTGGCCAGCCTGAACACGGCGCTGGCGAATATCAGCTATCAGGGCGATCTCAACTTCAACGGCACCGACACCATCGATCTGTCAGTGACGGATCAGGTCACGGGTCAACCGGTGGCGACCGGTTCTGGCTCGGCGACCACCGGCACCGGCAGCGATGTCGTCACCGTCACCGCGGTCAACGACGCGCCGCTGCTGTCGGGCGTGCAGCCGTCCGCGGCGTTTACGCCCGGCGGAGCAGCCGTACAGCTGTCGTCGGTGCTATTGGTGTCCGACGTCGACAATAACACACTGGCCGGCGCCACGGTGCGGGTCAGCGCCGGAACCTTCCTCGGCGACGGTGACATCCTGTCGGTCAATGGCATCACCAACGGGCTCATTGCCGGAACCAATATCACCGCGGTGTACAACGCAGGTACCGAGACGCTGAGCCTGACCGGCACCGATACCAAGGCGAATTACCAGCAGGTGCTCGAGGCCATCGAATTCCGGTCGACCAGCTTCAATCCGACCAATTCGGGGCTCAACACCGGCCGCACCATCACCTGGCAGCTCGATGACGGCTCCGGTGCCGGCAACAACAATCTCAGCAGCCCGGTCACGTCCCAGGTCTTCCTGCATACGATCGACCTCGATGGCAACAACTCCTCGGCTCTGGGCACCAGCTTCGCCGTGACCTATACCGAGCACGGTACACCCGTGCCGGTTGCGGACATCGATACCGTCATCAGCGACAGCGACGCCTCGAACATGACGTCGGCGATCATCACGCTGACCCACGCGCAGGCGACTGACCTGCTGTCGATCAACGGCACGCTGCCGGGTGGGATCACCGCGTCGAGCTACGTGTTCAATTCCGGCACCGGCGTGCTCACCCTGAGCGGATCGGCATCGGCGGCCGCTTATCAGGCGGCGCTTCACCAGGTGGTGTTCTCCAGCAGCAGCGGCGACATCGACGTCACCGATCGCGACGTCGCCGTCAATGTCACCGACAGCCTCGGCATCGAGACCAACACCGCCCACGCCACGATTTCCATCATTGCGGCGAACGATGCACCCACCGTCGATGCCCATGGCGGTTCGCTCGGCTACATCGAAAACAACGCGCCGACCGCGATCGATCCGCTGCTGACGATCACCGATCCGGACAGCGCCAATATCAACACCGCCACGGTGAAGATCACCGGCAACTTCCACAGCGGCGAGGATGTGCTCGGTTTCACCAGCCAGAACGGCATTTCCGGCAGCTACAACGCCGCCACCGGCGAACTGACCCTGACCGGGGCGTCGAGCGTCGCCAACTACGAAGCGGCGCTCAAATCCGTCACCTATTTCAATTCCAGCGACAATCCTTCGGCGCAGATCAGGACGATCAGCTTCGAAGCCGTCGACGACGGCGGGGCCACGAGCACCGTGAGCACCGCCACCGTGTCGGTCGCCCCGGTGAACGACGCGCCGGTCATGACCGGGCTTACCACCAGTGTCGGTTTCACCGAAAACGGCAGCCCGGTCGTGCTGTCGTCGGGTGTCGCCGTCACTGACGCGGATTCGACGCTGTTCAGCGGCGCGAAAGTGGCGATCAGCGGCGGGTTCGTCGCCGGCGATACGCTGGATGCGGTGACCACCGGAACCGCCATCACGGCAAGCTACGACAGCGCCACCGGCGTGCTCACCCTGAGCGGCGCCGATACGGCGATCGACTATCAGCAGGTGCTGGCCTCGGTGACCTTCGCCTCGACCAGCGACAACCCGACCAGCTTCGGGACCCAGCCGACGCGCTCCGTCACCTGGTCGCTGATCGACCTCGATCAGACCAGCAGCGCGCACGCGAATGCGACGGGAACAGCGGCCACCAACATCGACGTCACGGCGATCAACGACGCGCCGGTCATCAGCGCAAGAACGGCCCTCAATATCGATGCCAACACCGGGCGCCCGCTTGCGATCGATCCGGGGATTCTGTTGCAGGACGTCGACAGCTTGACGTTGGCGAGTGCCAAGGTTGCGATCACCGGCGGGTTCAATGCCGCCAACGACAGCCTCGGTTTCGTCAATCAGCACGGCATCACCGGCAGCTACGACAGCGCCACCGGCGTGCTGACCCTGAGCGGCGTCGCATCGGTCGCCGACTACCAGGCAGCACTCGCCAGCGTCACCTTCGGTTCGACGACGCAACGCAACGGTACCCGCACCGTCCAGTGGACGGTCGACGATGGCAGCGCCCAGTTCCACCAGAGCCTGACGGCGACGACGACGCTGGACGTGAAAGGCCTCATCCTTCCGCCGCACGTGTTTTCGGATCACGATGATCACCCCCCGCAGCACAACTGGCAGCAGCCTCCGCAGTTTTCCGACGATGGTCCGCATCGCTCGCTGGTGTCGCAAACCGACAGGTTCGGCGACGGCGACGGCGTCGGCCGCGGTTCCGGCTTTTCCATGGTTCACACCAATGTGGTCTTGACCACCGCGTCGGATGCGACGGTGCAGATCAACCTGTCGCTGGCTGCGCTGGAAGCGGCGCTCGGCGGCGACGCCGCCTTTGTGACGGCGCGCCTCGCTGATGGCAATCCGCTGCCGGACTGGCTGACATTCGATCCGGCCACCGGCACTTTCGCAGGCCTGCCGCCCGATGGGGCCGTCGCCAGCATCGAGCCCGATCACGCGGCGGACAACAACGGCGTCACCGGCAGCGTTCCGCCGAACTCGGATCTCGGCATCGCGGGCTTGAACACGCCGACCCCGCCGACCACCATCACGATCGAGGTGACGGCGCGGGATTCCAAGGGCAATATTGCCGTGTCGGTCTTCACCATCGAGTTGCGGGCGCGGACCATCGGCAGGCACGGCTGGAACATCGAGCGCATCACGCCACCGTTCGGCCATGAGCGTCACGCGTCAATGCCGATGCTGTCGCCCGAGCTCGCCGCGATCGAGGCTGCCGTGCGCGACGCTACCCGCTCGCTCGAGCCGTTTGTCCTGCGCGACATGCCGCCCCGTCACGGCGAACGAATCTCCGCCGAGACAGCACCTGTCGGCCGTGCCGGTCTGACCGAGCAACTGGCATCGATCGGCTGGCGGTCGATGGCGGCGCAGCGCAACGCACTGCTCGCCAGTCTGCAGGGACGATGAGGACGGCGCGCAGCTCATGAAACCGGTCGCTCCAAGTTCTCTGGACGCGCAGCTGTTCGGGCTTGGCACGCTGGTGCAGCTGCTCAAGCGCGCGCGGCGTGCCGTCACCGCGGAAGAACTCGGTTTTGTCATGGTGAACGAAACCCACGCGCTGTTGCCGTACCGGCAAGCCGCGCTGTGGCGTCGCCATGCCCGCGGTGCCGGCAAGGTCGTCGCGGTCTCCGGTACCGCGGTGGTCGAGCGCAACGCGCCGTTCATGCTCTGGCTCAATCCGTTGTTTGAGAAACTGGATGCTGGCGCCGAGCCGGGCAGTATCCAGCGCATTGATGCCGCCACCCTCGAGTCGACCGCGATTGGCGGCGCCATCGGTGAGGCTTGGAGCGAATCTTGGCGCGAATGGCTCCCGGCGCACGGCCTCCTTGTGCCGCTGCGGACCGAGGGGGAGCCGGCGGCGCTCGGCGCGCTGTTACTGGCGCGTGAGCAGCCCTGGACGGATGGCGACGTCCATCTGGTCTCGGAATTGGCCGACGGCTACGCCTATGCCTGGCTGCGGTTTCGCGGCCGTCGCCATCGATCGCTGCTGGCCGCGCTGTTCGGGCGCGGCCCCCTGATCAAGCTCGCGGTCGTGGCTGCGCTCGCCGCGGTCTTGTGCCTGCCGGTCACATTGTCGGCCTTGGCGCCGGCCGAGGTTGTCGCGTTCCAGCCGACCATCGTCCGCGCTCCGTTCGAAGGCGTGGTCGATCATTTCGAGGTTCAGCCCAACGAGCAGGTCGAGGCCGGCCAGCTGCTGCTGACGCTGGATCCCCGCGTCATCGAGAACAAGCTCGAGGTCGCCAGCAAGGCGCTCGCGGTCGCGGAAGCCGAATACCGCCAGGCTGCGCAGCAGGCGGTGTTCGACGACAAGAGCCGTGCCCTGCTGGCGGTGCTGAAGGGCCGGGCGGAGCAGCGCCGCGCCGATGTCACCTACAATCGGTCGCTGCTCGATCGGATCAAGGTCACCGCGACGCGCAGCGGCCTGGCGCTGTTCGACGATCCCAATGCCTGGATCGGCAAGCCGGTCGCGATCGGCGAGCGGCTGATCGAGATCGCCGATCCGGCACAGGCCGAGATCGAGATCTGGCTGCCGGTGGCAGACGCGATCACGCTCAGTCCCGGCGCCGACGTCGATTTCTTCCTGAACGTCGCGCCGGAATCGCCGCTGCACGCCACCTTGCGTCAGGCCAGCTATGAGGCGACCCAGTCGTCGGCAGGTCTGCTCGGCTATCGTCTCAAGGCCAAGCTGTCCGATCCCGCGCACCCGCCGCGGATCGGCCTCAAGGGCACCGCCAAGGTCTTTGGCGAGCGGGTGTCGCTGTTCTACTACTTGGCGAGGCGTCCGCTCGCCGCGGCGCGGCAGTTCGTGGGCTTCTGATGACAGCGACGGCAGCCGCAGCCAGCCTGTTGCCGCTGCGCGAGGAGATCGCGATCTTTCCGGGGCCCGCGGCGCTCGACGGCTCGCCGAGCTGGACGCTGCATGACCCTTCGAGCAATCGCTTTTATCGTCTCGGCTGGCGCGAATTCGAAATGCTGTCGCGCTGGGATTCCGGGACCCCGGCGGCGCTGACCGCGCGGGTGGAGGCCGAGACCACGCTGCGGATCGCGCCGCATGATGTCGATGATCTGGTCAAGTTCCTGTTTTCCTTTGATCTCTTGCGTACCAGCAGCGCCGAGGCCACTGCCAATCTGGTCAGGAAGGCGCAGCGCCAGCGCGGCAGCTGGGGCCGCTGGCTGCTGCACAATTATCTGTTCATCCGGATTCCGCTGTTGCGGCCGGATCGCTTTCTCGACGCTACCTATCCTTATCTCCGGTTCGTGTTCACACCGCTGCTGGCCGTCCTGCTCATCGCGATCGGACTGATCGGGCTGGCCCGCGCCGCACGGCAATGGGATGTGTTCCTCGGCACCTTCGTCGACCTGTTTTCGGTGCAGGGGGCGATCGGCTTTGCCGTTACGCTCGCCTGCATGAAGGCCCTGCACGAACTCGGCCATGCCTACACCGCCAAACGCTTCGGCTGCCGGGTGCCGACCATGGGCCTGGCGCTGTTGGTGATGGTGCCGGTGCTCTACACCGACGTCAACGACGCGTGGAAGCTGCCGTCGCGGCGGCAGCGGCTGGCGATCGGCCTGGCCGGCGTCGCCACCGAACTTGGCTGTGCCGCGCTCGCGCTGTTCGCCTGGAGCCTGCTGCCGAACGGCGCCGCGCGCAGCGTCGCGTTCCTGGTCGCGACCTCGATCTGGCTTACCACGGTGCTGCTCAACGCCAGCCCGTTCATGCGTTACGACGGATACTACGTGCTGTCGGATTGGCTCGAAATTCCGAACCTGCACAGCCGCGCCTTCGCGCTGGCGCAATGGTGGCTGCGCGAGACGCTGCTCGGGCTTGGCGATGAGGTCCCCGAGCAGATGCCGCCGCATCGTCGCCGGCTGCTGGTGCTGTTCGCGTTCCTGACCTGGGCCTACCGCTTTGCATTGTTTCTTGGCATCGCGGCGATCGTCTATCACTTCGCGGTCAAGATCCTGGGCATCGCCATGATGATCGTCGAGGTCGGCTACTTCGTGGCCATGCCGGTGGTGCGCGAGATGCTGACCTGGTGGCGCCGCCGCGCCGATATCCATCTCAAGCCGCGTACCGCGCTGACTGCCGCCGCGGGCCTCGCCATCGTGCTGCTCTTGCTGCTGCCGTGGCGCGCCGCGGTCGAGGCGCCGGCCTTGCTCAAGAGCCAGCAGCATATCGATATTTTCACGCCGGAGTTCGGTGCCCGGCTCGCCGGCATCGGCGTTCATGAAGGCGACAGCGTCGCCCGGGGCACGACGCTGTTGCAGCTGGTGTCGCCCGATCTCGACTATCGCCTGGCCCGGGCGCGCACCGAAATCGAGATCTCGGAGTGGCAGCTTGGCGCCCGTGGCGCCAATCCGGAACTGTTGGCGCGCAGCCAGGTCACCGAGCGCGAATACGAGACGGCGCGGGCCGAATATCGCGCGCTGCAGGACCAGCAATCACGCCTCGTGGTCACGACGCCGGTCGCGGGCCAGGTGGTCGATGTGGCCGACGCACTGGAGCCCGGGACCTGGCTCGCCGCCAAGACCCGGCTGATGTCGGTGGTCGATCCCGCCGGCATCACCGTCGAGGCCTATCTCGACGAGGCCGATCTCGACCGCGTCGCGGTCGGCGATGCCGCCACCTTCATCGCCGAGGCGGATGCCCGGATTACGTTTTCGCTGCGCCTGGTGGAGATCGCGCGGGCCAGCACCCGGTCGCTGTCCGATCCGGCGCTGGCTTCGACGCTTGGCGGACCGATCGCGGTACGGGCGCAACGGCAGAACGAAAAACAGAGCGAACTGGTTCCGGACCGGACCGTCTACCGGTTGCGGCTCGCCCTCGCCGAAGGCAATGCTGCTCCGGTCACCCGAATTTTGCGCGGCGAGGTGATTCTCCGCGGCGAGGCCATCAGCCTCGCCCGCCGAATCTGGCGGGCCGCCTTGGCGGTCGCTATTCGGGAGAGCGGTGCCTGAGGCCCCTGCGGGTCTGTGGAATAGTCTCGATTCGATCCAAATAGTGGCACATTTGCAACGTCATGTTGCCATCTTGGTTCGCACGCGCGGTAACCGCTTATTATTCTTGCCGGACAAGGTCTGGTTGAAATATTCCTCAGTAAGTCGTTGAGGGCGCATCATTTCGATGGGGCGGATATTTTCTGTCATTCTGGGAAACCCGTCCCTGCGGCGGTTGCTGGGCGCGGCGATGGTGTCGGCCTGCGTGGGCGGCTGCGCCTTCGTTCCGCATCCGCTGACTGATGCCGAGCGGTCCGCCGAGGCAAGCCAGGACATGGCCGAGGTGTTTTCGGCCCAGGAGCCCCTGACCCACGCGCTGACGCTGGAAGAGGCCTTCGCGCGCGCGATGGCTTACAATCTGGACGAGCGCGTCAAGGGGCTGGAGCGGCAGGTCGCCGCCCGCGATTTCGAAATCAGCAAATTCGACCTGCTGCCCAAGGTGATCGCCAATGCCGGGGCATCGACCCGCAACAACGAGCTCGCCAGCAGCAGCATCTCCGTCAACACCCGCACCCAAACGCTCGAACCGTCGACCTCGACCGACCGTGATCTCAAATTCGCCGACCTGACCACCTCCTGGAACATCCTCGATTTCTGGGTCAGCTACTTCAATTCCAAGCAGCAGGCCGACCGGGTGCTGGTCGCCGAGGAGCAGCGCCGGCGCGTGCTGCAGGCCTTGTTCCAGGACGTGCGCCGCGCGTTCTGGCGCGCCGCCAGCGCGCAGCGGCTGAGCAAGGACGTGCGCGACACCATCCGGGAAGCCGAGAAGGCGCTGGAGTCGTCGCGCAAGGGCGAGACGCTGCGCGCGCCGATCGATGCGCTGCGCTACCAGAAGGCGTTGCTGGACGCACTGCGCGATCTGGAATTCGTGCAGCGGCAGCTCGCGGTCTCCAAGACCGAACTCGCCGCCTTGATCAATCTGCCGCCGGGCACGGCCTATTCGGTGGCGGCGCCGCGCAACCTGAGGATCGAGAGCCCCAGGATGCCGGTGCGGCAGATGGAGGAAGTGGCATTGGTGCGCAACCCCGATGTGCGCGAAGCCAGCTACCAGGTCCGCATCACCGCCGACGAAACCCGCAAGATGCTGGCGCGTAACCTGCCGGGCATCAATTTCAGCTACGGGCCGAGCTACGACAGCAACTCTTTCCTGGTCAACAACACCTGGGCCGGCGGCGCGGTGCGGCTCAGCGCCAATCTGATCAGCATCCTGTCGATCCCGGAGCAGATGAGGCGCGGCCGATTGGCCGATCAGACCGCAATCACCCGTCGCCAGGCGCTCAGCATGGCAACACTGGCGAAGCTGCATATCGCCTATCAGCAGTATCTCGCCGCCGCCAAGGAGTATCGCTGGGCCGACCAGCTCGCCAGCGTCGATCGCCGGCTCTACCAGCAGATCGCCAACCGCACCGAAACCGATGCGCAGTCGGAGCTGGAGCGGGTCTCGGCGCGGGTCAGCGCGGTGGAGTCGGATCTGAAGCGCTACCGCAGCTTTGCCGAGGCCCAGGCGGCGTTGGGCCGGCTCTATGATGCGGTCGGCATCGATCCGGTGCCGAACGAATTGGAGTCGCTCGATATCGCCACCCTCAGCGCAGCGATCCGTCGCAGCGCCAGCGACTGGGACAACAACCGGCTTGACCGCGTGAGCAACTCCGCTCCCGCTGCTGCGACCGCAACGGCGGAAGCTTCGACCACCGCCGCGGCGCCAGAACCGCCGCAACAGGCCAATGCCGCCGCAGCCGAAAACCAGCCGGTCGTGCAATAGCGCCGCGGCGCAGGGGCAGGGGACCGCCGTGCAGCCATCTGGCGAATGCCGCTCGTCACTGCGCCGCGTTATCGTCGCATTGGCGCTGCTGATCGTCGCATCGCCGGTGGCGCGCGCGCAGGGCGCGGGCGATACGATGCCGCCGCTCGGCAACGCCACGGAAATTCGGGCCCAGCTGACGGCACGCAACTACACCACGCTGTCGAGCGAGACCTCGGCGCGGATCGACCGTATTGCCACCCGGGTCGGAGAGCGTTTCAAGAAAGGTGACTTGCTGATCGTCTTCGACTGCGTGACGCAGCGCGCCCAGGTGGCCCGCGCCAAGGCGGTGGCGACCCAGGCCGAGAAGACCGCGGCGATCAACCAGCGTCTCGCCAATCTCAAATCCATCGGCGAGCTCGAACTCGACATCTCGCGCGCCGAGGTCGAGAAGGCCAAGGCGGATCTCGCCATGGCCGACGCCGCCGCATCCAAATGTGCGATCGCAGCGCCCTTCAACGGCATCACCGTCGAGCAGAAGGCGCAGGAATTCCAGTACGCCACGCCGGGCCAGCCGCTGCTCGAGATCCTCGACGATCGCAGCCTCGAGATCGAACTGATCGCGCCGTCACGCTGGCTGGCGTGGCTGAAGCCGGGCTACGTCTTCCAGGTCCATATCGACGAAACCGACAAGACCTATCCGGCCGAGATCACCCGGGTCGGTGGCCGTGTCGATCCGGTCAGCCAGACCATCAAGGTGTTCGGCGTGGTTCGCAGCGACGTCGCGGAACTGATAGCCGGCATGAGCGGCCGCGCGAACATCCCGCCACCGAACTGAGGCGGTGAGGCATTTTCCCCGCGTGCTGTTGCTTCTCGCGGCCCGAACGGACTTCAGAGCCTGACCGACAATGCAGGCGCTGATCGGCCATCTTCAGGTGGCCAACGAATAGGGGTCGCGTAAGGGACGCCTCTTCGAGCGGCCCCATTTCTTTAGCCCCGGCCGTGCCCGGGGGGAAACAGACCGTCGCGCGACGCGCATCATCGCGCGATCTGATCGAACGGGAGCACCGCCCTGACGTTGCGCCGCGTAATGTGGCTGATGTCCAGCGCGCCGACCTGGCGCATGATGGTGATGAACTCGTCGTCCAGGATCTGGAGCACGCGGTCCACGCCGGCCTCGCCGAACGAGGCCAGGCCCCACACATACGGCCGGCCGATGCCGACGGCGGCAGCACCGAGGGCGAGCGCCTTCAAGACGTCGGTGCCGCGGCGCACGCCGCCGTCGATCAGCACCGGAATCCGGCTCGCCACTGCATCCACCACCTCGACCAGCACGTCGATGGTCGCCTGCCCGCTCTCTTCGGCGCGGCCGCCGTGGTTGGAGACGATCAGGCCATCGACGCCGTGGTGCAGCGCCTTCTCGGCGTCCTCGCCGGTCATGATGCCCTTGAGCACCAGCTTGCCCTTGACGATCTCGCGCAGGCGATCGATGAAATCCCAGGTCATGCCGGTGCCGTAGAGATTGGTGACTTTGCCGACGTCGAGCCCCGCGAAGTTGGCCTTGCGGCTGACCTCGTTGGCGAAGCCCGGCGCGTGACAGGCGGTGCACTCGCGCTGGTCCAGCCGCCGCTCGCGGAACAGAAACTCGGTGTTGCGGCCGCCCTGCCGATCGACCGTGAGCACGATCGCCGGTGAGCCGGCGCTCTCGGCGCGCTGCACCAGCGCCCGCGTCACGTTCCAGTCGTCGGTCGGATACAGCATGAACCAGGCGGGCGAACCGTGCGCCTTGTTGACGTCGGCAATGGCGGCGTTGTCGACCGTGGAGAGAATCATCTGGTGGTTGCGCTTGCCGGCGGCGCGCGCCACGGCGACCCCGGCCTCGGGATCATAGGCGCCGAGGCTGCTGACCGGGCAGAGGAAGATCGGGCTGCCCCAGGTTTCGCCGAAGATCTTCACGCCGGTGTCGATCTTTCGCGCATCGATCAGGCGCTGCACGCGGATGTTGTACTTCGCATAGGCCGAGTGGTTGGCGTCGCGCGTGACGTCGCCGTCGACGCCACTCTCGAGGTAGCCCCAGTGCGCCGGCGCGTCCTGGGCGAGCACGGCCTTCTTCGCCGCCGGCTGAAATTCGAAGATGTCGAGCGCATCGGCCGGAGCCGTGATGATGCCGTCCGGCCCAAGCGCACGTCGCGCGCCGCGCAGCACGTCGTAGCTCTGGGCGAGGGCCTGATCCGAACCGGCCGCCAGCAGGATGGCGATAGCGTCGGCCGCCGCCGCCGTGACCAGCGGGCTCGCGACGAGAAAGCGCAGCAATTGCCGGCGCGCGATCGTCGTGCGCGTTGCCGGGGCGGACGCGCCATTGGCACGTGTCGTCTCGATACGCGTTTGACGCAACAGACCTGTCATCGTGTTTCTCCGGATCGGAATGAGTGCCTCGGGTCGTGCCTATTGATGGCATCGTCGTAACCTCGGCGTCCAAAGGCGGACGATCACATTTTTGCTATCCCAGCCGTCGGGAACGCCCTTCACTGCAGCAGAGGTCGGCGGGGCATGGTCAGCAGCGAGTAGGCCGCATAAGCGCAGCGAGATGCGGGGATTGGCGCGCACAAGTTGTCCCGGGTATCGCTGTCGCTTACCCGGGTTGCGCTTGCTAATCCGCCCTACGTCCACTTCTTTGGGGGAAGATCAGTGAACTCGCGGTGTCACATATCTACAGTTCCAGCCAACCGATCGATTTTGGTAGCTCGTCGCGCTCCAAGAATTCTTTAGCCACTTTCACCGCGTCTGAAAATGGTACGACATAGGCATTGGGAATCTCTTCAACCTGCTGAAGCTTTTCTGGACTGTACATATAAAATTGACTGAAGCCGCGAACATCCAAGTCTGGAATGCTTCCTTGCGATTGAAATCCAGGATGTTTGCCGGGGGGAAAGTAATGCACGTTTGCGAGCTCATGATTTACAAGGATCGCTAACTTGGCACTATTGTTATTTTCATTGAGACTTTCGTGCGATAGCCAAAATGCATTGACACCAGGCCCGTATCGTTTGTTGAGCTTCGCCTCGAGAGCCGTGTCATTCTCGATTTGGACTGGGCCCTTCATATCTTCGAGAATCATGATCAATTCCATCTACTGTGAGATAGGCGGCCGTGGTATCGTAACGTCCCCAACATATGTTTTGATTCCAGGTACAGCCAGCAAGCAAGCGTAGCCCGGGCAAGCGGCATAAAGAAATCAACTCTGACCCCGATTACGCCCGTTTCAACGGCAGCCGGGGCGATCGCTTGTCGGGAGGACGGGGCAATTTTCTCTTCACCGGCGGGCACTTCAGATCGCGCTGTGCAGCCCCGGGTATCGCTGTGCTCACCCGGGCTTCTGTAACGGGCCTCGATGTGTCAATCCCTTTTTGCGTCATCCACTCGCCGGGGACTTGCTTCTGTCCGGGATCGGCGCAAGGCCGTCACCTTTTGGGGTTCTTTCTGCGCGGTCGTGCTTCTGAGGTGATCGATGATGTGGAGTGGCAATACACGAATGATAGTTTGTCTGCTCGGTTTGGCAATGATGACGCTCAATTCGTTCGGTGCCGCCGCTGAACGGCAGAGGCGTTTAATGCAAAAGGACGTTATTGTTCAGGACCTAGGAGCGGAGGATGTCCGCGGTCTAATGCGCGAGGGCGTTAATCCGCCGTTGGCGATTGTCCCGCTCGCCGATGCTCACGCTATTAAGCAGGAGCTATTATCTTTCTTGCGGAAAAGTTCGATAGCCAGCGAGCGGAAAGTGCTGGCCAACTTTGACGACTATTACATCCAGTACGTTGGTTATGCTCGTAGCGGGCGAAAGATTGTTCTTCTTAACGGCGTATGTAGTTCGCAATTTGAATCCCTTGGACTGGGCGAGCGGAATGTGGGGTTGGTCTTCGATGGCGGACCTTGCTTTTTCAGCGTACACTACGACGTCGTTAGTAAGAGATTTCTTGAGCTGTTCGTGCATGGAAGTGCGTGATGCTAGAGGGGTTACGGTGACAGTAAACTTAATAATAGAAGCCTTTTGATCCGCGTCGGCCGACGGTTGCATCGCAATCGTCCTGAGAGAGCAAGCGTGACGCGTAACTTAGATTGATCTGTAACGCGTAATTCGGAAAAGGTCCGTAGGGAGGATCGAGATCCGCCATCTTGCGGCGCCACTGGAACGGCGTTGCCGATGATTAGCGCACGGTCACCCTGAACAGCGAGCCCATACCAGCATTGGCACTCATGACCCGGAGCGGAAGTGAACGCATGCGCGCGCGACCATCTGCTGTCGTGCACGGCGGACATGTTCGATTAGAAGGTCCCCTTATCCCGGACGCGGCGCCTTGTCGCTGCTGATCACGAAGCCGTCAAGGACTCGCTTCACGCCACCATCGTCGAACTCTATCGTGAGCTTGGGGCCGTCTGTCGCGACAACTGTTCCGTGGCCAAACTCGTTGTGGAACACCCTGTCTCGCACGCGGAAGTACGAAGCTTCAGGGCTGTGCTGAGCCGTGCTCGCACTCCTGGGCATTACCATGATGGGCCGGCCCACCCGAGGGCCGTGATCGGTGAGCCCCGCGACCATACCGACCAACCCGATACCCGCAACCAGCACCGTGATCGTCCAGAGAAGTACCCGCATCTGCCTGGGTCCCAACGTGCACGCTGTTCGAAATGATACGTGCCCTTCTCCCGGTTCGCAATTGGGCACCTGAGCCGCACAGGCATTCGCGAGCACGGAATTATTAGTCACGGCGGCCTGCGCGATCGAACAGTCTAATCCGTAGCGCAACTGGCGCCGTGCCGCAGGCCACAATGCACACAATTACGAGCGAAGAACTTCGTTCCGAGCCAAGTCTGGAAGAAACCCTTTCCGCAGCGGGGGCATCTGGTGGAAAAGTACCAATTGGCAATCAAGATGGGGACCACCATTGGGAGCACGTAAGGTTGAAGGAATTTATGGCGATCAAATGTTATGACACCGATCAACCACAACAACGTGTAAAGCGCTCCCGGGACCGCGAATGCAATTGCCGTCCATCCTCGCCGGCGCATCTTCTTCCAAGCTTCAACATATTTTGCTTCTTCGTCGGTCATTCCACATCGCCACTCAAGTGCCGTGAGCGAAGGATACCACTTAGAGCGAAGGATACCACTTACCCACTCCTGCCCCAAGATCGAGGAATAAATGGGGTCAGAGTAGATTTAATTGGGTTCGCCGCGGATCAGCCTTGGACCGTGCGCAGCTCTTTCTATGGAGCGTCCGGCGAGGGTGCCGCTGCCCGATACTGCGTGCGCGGTCCGATTACGAGAACCGCCCGCTTCAGGGATGGGCGATCGTAAAGGTTCGGCGCTTTGCCGTGGCATAGGTTTCCGGTGCGCGAGCCCGCCACGCGGCAACCGTATCCGGCGACGGCTCTCCGATCTTGGCCTGTTCCGCAATCTCCGCGCGGGTGAAGAACGTGGCCTTCTTCAGCACCGATACGTCAAGGACGAGATTTCCTGCATTGACGATCTCGCTTCGATCAATGCGGATTTGAGCAACCGCACCGTTGAGGTTCAGTTCGCGATTCCCAGATGCGCAGCGGACCGCCGTGATGGTCCATGTCGCTGGCTGTAACGGGATCATGGTACCCCGGCTGAAGGCAGCCCACGAAAACAGCGGATTGGGCCGATAAATCTCAAACTTGGCAATGGCGACCTTTTTCGCATCTGAGATAAGGGTTGCGGAGAGCGCCGTGCAGCTTGGGTGTCCATTGGTGATGATGGTGATGTCGAAGAACAGGTAGCCTGAGTCCGGACTCTCTTGGCGGATGCGCGAGACCTTGAGGTCATCTTCGCCGGCGGCGTGGGCAGGGATCGCCAGGCCAAGCGTCAGCAGGGCGAGAGCCAGCAGGGTGCGCTTTGAAATTGTCATTGTTAGCAATCCTTTGATCCCCGCTCGAAACGGGCCGTTCGACCTGTTGACCGATCGGCAGGGTTTCCCGGCCACGATGAGCATTGTTTTTGGAGGCTGCGCTATTTCAGATAGTACCAAGAGTGTAGTTGCCGGAAAAAAATGGGAGAAGGCAAGGGCACGCCCGCTGATCGAGGTCGTCATCAATGAGCAAGCCCAGCTTACCCCTGGCCACCTGCCACCCATAGGATCTACGCTGGCTGGTGCCGACGCGCTTTAATCAGCGGCCATAGAAGGGACCGGGGCAATGATGCGAAGTGTTTTTCTCGTGTGTCTAGCGTGGGCCTGGCCGGCATTCGGCCAGACGGGCGGGGAGATCAGGACTTTGCCGTCCGATGCCGCTGCATTCGTTCAGGACGCGATGGATTGTGCACAATTCACCGAAGTCGCTAAAAAATTCGAAGAGCATAAGGACCGTGACGAACAGAAGAAGATCAGTCGGATTGCGTCGCTCACATCTATGGGAAATGATCTGAGGAAATGGGCTGTCATGGTGGGGAAAGAGACCGGTAAGTCGGATAAGCTTCTTAGCGATCAGGCCGACGCTAGCGGTCAGCGGGTATTAAAGGAGGTCAACACGTCCAACCTAATAGCTTACCTCGAACGGAACGTCCGGTATTGCACGGCGCTGCATAAGAACGGGCTTGAACTCGCTTATAGGCTCGCACATGGCGACAAGGCGCCGCGGCGGCAGCAGTCACCCGCGGACAAAAATTGATTGCCTCTTCGTGGAATCGAATCTTCTCGCGCAGAATAAATGGGGTCAGTGTAGATCTAATTGTGCCCGCTCCGGGTCGGCCTTGGGTGGACGGCCTCACTTGCGAGCGGCGCGATCCGTCGGCCGAGGGCTTTGACAAGCTGTCGTTTGAAGCGCTCGTCCCCGAGCGCCCAACCGCCGTTGGTCGCCGCCCTCAACACGTAACCTGGATTAGCTTGTAGGTCCGTAGGGCGGATCGTGATCCGCCGCCTTGGCTGCAGAACGGAATAATTGTGCGGAGTTATGCGGTATCGACGGCTCACGGTCCGTCATTGCGCGCGATGCGATGTATCGAACAAGGTTCTTCCCCATTTGCATTCCAACCCAAAGCAGTGCGTAGCCTTGGCCCGACTGGATGCGGCCGGCGGTGTTGCCTCGCCGAGGTCTGGAACCGTGTTCACGTCGATATCGCCTCAGGCCACGCCGAGCTCGCGCGCGGCTCGGCCACGCCAGAGGCAAACCTTCGCGGTGGCGAGACGGTGCAACTTCGAGTGTGAGTTAAGGACGTCTGCCTGTGATCGCGCCGAACAGCCCGTTGCGGGGCGGGCCATGGTCTGACGATTGAGGGATGATGGATTATTGCCAGTGATTTGCCCGACGTGTCAAATTGTTTTACGGAATCGCGCATGCCAGCGACCAAAGGCTACTTTGCATGGGGTTGTTTTCGATATTTTGGTGGCAAGGGGTCTGAAGGGCCCGGCCGAGGCGCCTAAAGCGGCGGGACGCGCAGGCCGGAGGCGTCGAAGACGTGCACGTCCTCGGCCGCCGCACCGAGCGTCATCCGCTCGCCCGGCGCCGGCGCTTCGCGACCGCGGACTTCGGCGACGAACAGCCTGTCGTCGGCGCGACGGACATGGGCGAAGGAGGATTCGCCGAGCCGTTCGACCAGTTCGACGACGCCTTCGGCGGTGAAGGGACCGTCGGTGTCGCGGGCAAGATGCTCGGGGCGGACACCGACCGTCAGCGCGTCGCCGACCGCAAGCGACGTCGCCGGCAGATCGAGGCTGCGGAAGCCGGCGCCGGCCACGCGCGCACGTCCGCCCGCGATGCTTTCGACCTTCGCCTCGAAGAAATTCATCGCGGGTGAGCCGATGAAGCCGGCGACGAACAGGTTGGCGGGCGCATAATAGAGGTCGAGCGGCTTGCCGACCTGTTCGATGCGGCCCTTGTTCATCACGACGATGCGGTCGGCCAGCGTCATCGCCTCGACCTGATCGTGGGTGACATAGACGATCGTCGCCTTCAGCAATCGATGCAGTCTCGCGATCTCGACCCGCGTCGAGACGCGCAAGGCGGCGTCGAGATTGGAGAGCGGTTCGTCGAACAGGAACACGGCGGGCTCGCGCACGATCGCGCGGCCGATCGCGACGCGCTGACGCTGGCCGCCGGAGAGGTCGCGCGGATAGCGCTCGAGCAGGTCCTCCAGCCGCAGCATGCGCGCGGCCTCGGCGACGCGGCGCTGGCGGTCAGCCGGCGGGACGCCGGTGAAGCGCAGGCCGAACGTCATGTTCTTGCGCACGTTCATGTGCGGATAGAGCGCGTAGGACTGGAACACCATCGCGATGCCGCGCTCGGCAGGGGCGAGGGTGTTGACGAGCCGGCCGGCGATATGGATGTCGCCGCTCGACGCGCCGTCGAGGCCTGCGATCATGCGCAGGAGTGTCGACTTGCCGCAGCCCGAAGGGCCGACCAGCACGACGAACTCGCCGGCCTCGATGCTCAGGTTGACGTCGTTGAGCACGGTGGCCGCGCCATAGCGCTTGTTGAGGTGCTCGATGCGCAGATTGGCCATCGTTGAAAACCTACTTAACCGCACCGGAGGTGAGGCCGGCGATGAGTTGGCGCGAGAGGATCACATAGATTGCGACGACCGGCAGGATCGCCATCGACAGCGCGGCGAGCACGGAATTCCAGTCGGTGATGTATTGGCCGAGAAACTGCTGCACGCCGAGTGTCACCGTATGCGTCCTGTCGCTGGAGGTCAGGATCAGCGGAAACCAGAGGTCGTTCCAGATCGGCACGATGGTGAAGACCGCGACGGTGGCGATGGCGGGGCGCAGCAACGGCGCGATCACTTCGAGGAAGATGCGGGTTTCCGGCACGCCGTCGCAGCGCGCGGCGTCGCGCAGGTCCCTGGGGATCTGCTGGATGAACTCGCTCAGGATGAAGATCGACATCGGCAGGCCCTGCGCGACATAGATCAGGATCAGCGCCGTCAGCGTGTCGTTGAGGCCGGCGGACCGCATCATGTTGAGGATCGCGACCGAGCCGAGCCGGATCGGCACCATGATGCCGATCGACAGAAACAGCGCCAGCGCCGTCGAGCCGCGAAAGCGGTATTCGGTCAGCGCCCAGGCCGCCATCGCGCCGAACAACAGCACCAGCGCCATGCTGACCAGGGTCACGATCAGCGAATTCGAGAAATAGGTCAGGATGTTGGAGGAGCGAAAAACCTTCTCGTAGCCGATCAGGCTGAACGTCGCGGCGTCGGGCGGGGCGAGGGGGCTGCCGAAGATGGCGCTGCGCGCCTTGAACGAATTCATCACCACGAGCAGCAGCGGCCCGACCGCGAGCGCGCTATAGGCGATCAGCACGAGATGGACACTGATGCTCCTGGCGCGCTGTTCGGCTGTCATGTCGGCCCCGTCACAACGCGTAACGGCGGATGCGCCGCTGCACGAGAAAGAGATAGAGGCAGACGCCAATGAGAATGATGAAGAACATCACTGTCGCGACCGCCGCGCCCATCGTCGGATTGCCGAGTTGCAGCTGGTTGCCGAAGAAGGTGCGGTAGAAGAACGTGCCGAGAATGTCGGTCGCGAAATTCGGCCCCGCGAGCGCGCCCTTGACCGAATAGATCAGGTCGAAGGCATTGAAGTTGGCGACGAAGGTCAGCACAGAAACCAGGCCGATCGTCGGCAGGACGAGCGGAAGCTTGATGTGGAAGAAAATACGAAAATGTCCGAGCCCGTCGACGCGCGCTGCATCGATCAATTCCTCGGGGATGTTGAGCAGCGCGGCATAGATCAGCATCATCGGAATGCCGACGAATTGCCAGACCGAGATAAGCGACAGGGTGATGAGCGCGCTCGATTCGAGGCCGAGCCACGGGGCGAACAGCGAACCCAGCCCCACGGCCTTCAAGGCGCCCTCGGCGACACCCCAGAGCGGGGACAGGATCAAATTCCAGGAGAATCCGACGATGACCACCGAGAGCATCGTCGGCAGGAACATGACGGTGCGATAGAAACCCTTCAGCCTCAGGCCCGGCAGGCTCAGCAATCCTGCCAGCGCGATGCCGATAGGGTTCTGCACGCACATGTGCACGGCGAAGAAGATCAGGTTGTTGCCGAAGGCGTTCCAGAACGGTTTCGACCACAGCGCGTCGCCGAGCAGGGTTTCGAAGTTCGCGAGCCCGACGAAATGCCGGGCTCCCGACGGATCGCTGGTGTAGGTCGCGAGCGCCATCGTGTCGATGAGCGGGTAGATCGAGAACAGGCTGTAGATCGCGATCGCTGGTCCCAGAAACAGCAGCAGCAGGCCCACGCGTTTTCCGCGGGGCATCTGCGTGACGATATGGGAGACGGCTTCGGACATGTCGGTGCGATGAAGGTTCTAGGTCAGCGTGTTTTGAATCATGTCGCCGCTTGCGAAACTGCGCCCCCTCTCCCGCTCTTGCGGGGGAGGGTCGGGGTGGGGGAAAGCCGCATACTCCGTCGCCAAAGAGCTACTGCTTTCAAAGCTTCGACGGATGAGACAGCTGACTCATCAGCAGTCCCCGATTGGCGCCCCCACCCCGGCCCTCCCCCGCAAGCGGGAGAGGGAGCGCAGCAGCGCTTGTGACTGGAAACGATTTGGCCTCATATCATTTCGCGGGCTTGTACCACTTGTCGAGGCCGTCCTGCAGCTGCTTGGCGGCGGCCTCAGGAGTGAGCTTGGCGTTGACGACCTGCGCGGAGACGTTCCAGAGCTCATTTTCCAGGTTCGGCGTTCCGCGCGACAGAATCTGATACGAGTTGCGGATCGTCGACTTGCAGGTCTGGCGCCATCCGACCATCGTCGCGGCGACATCGTCGTCGACCTTCACCGGTGACTTGGACAGCGAGAAGAAGCCGGGAAGCGCGTTGGCGTAGATCGTGGCGAATTCCGGCGTCGTCAGCCATTCGAGGAATTTCTTCGCGTCCTCCTTGTTCTTCGAGGCCGAGTTGACTCCCATCGCGATGTCGGTGTGGTCGGAGATGTAGCATTGGCTCGCGCCGGCGGGCTGCGGCGGCGGGAACGCGCCCATGGCGAATTTCGCCTGGCCGCGGAACGTCGAGATGTCCCACGAGCCGGCCGCATAGATCGCGCCCTTGCCGAGCGAGAACAGGTTCTGACTGTCGGGATAGGTCTGCGCCTGGTAGCCCGATCCCAGATAAGGGGCCCAGCTCGCGAGTTCCTTGAGCACCGCGACATATTGCGGATCGGTGAGCTTCTCGGTGCTCGCGATCAGATTGGCGCGGCCGGTCTCGCCCTTCCAGTAATCGGGGCCGATGTTCTGGAATCCCATGGTCGCGGCTTCCCATTGGTCCGCCGTGCCCATCACCAGCGGGACGTAGGTGCCGTCCTTCTTCAGTTTGTCGAGCACCGCGTGGAATTCGTCTGTTGTCTTCGGCTCTGTTACGCCGACCTTGGCGAAGGCTTCCTTGTTGTAGATGAAGCCGGCGATGACGGAGGCGATCGGGACGCAGAACGTCGTCTTGCCGTCGTCGGTCTGCCATGCGGCCTTGGCGACGTCAGAGAAGTTGTCCATGCCCTTGAGGTCGTTGAGGCCGTCGAGCTGGTGCTTCTGATGGAGCGCGAGCGAGGCGTCGAACGGACGGCAGGTAATGAGGTCACCGGCGGTGCCGCCGTCGAGACGCGCGTTGAGGGCCGCGTTGTATTCCTTCGGCGCCGATGGCGCGAATTCGACCTTGATGTCGGGATAGTGTTTGTTGAAGGCGGGGATGATCTTCGCGTTCCAGATGTCGGCGTCATCGTTGCGCCAGCTTTCGATCTTCAGCGTGCCGGCCTCGGTCGCCGCGAGCCCCGCGAGCAACGCCGCCGCGGCGACGCCCGCTCCAAATGCACCTTTCAACGTTCGTTTCATGCTTAGCTCCCTTGCTCGGGCCCTCGCCCTTGGTTGATCCGGTTCATCGCCACGCGGCGCGCGAGAGGCGCAACGCGTCATCAATCCGTCCTTGCGCCGCTGCGAGCCTTGCGACGGCTTCGCTCATGCTGACACCGCCGCGGGCGATCAGGATAGCCGGCTTGACGTCGCCGCCGGCCTCGCGCAACGCGGCTTCCGCGCTGGCTTCGCTGACGCCGGCGATCATGGCAACGATGCCGAGCGCGCGGTCGCGCAATTTCGCATTGTCGGCCTTCAGGTTGACCATCAGGCCCTGATGGATGTGGCCGAGTTCGAACCCCATCAATGACGAGAGCATGCCGAGCGCCGCCTTTTGCGCAGTGCCGGCTGCCAGCCGTGTCGAGCCCCGCAGCGCCTCTTCGCCGCTATCGAGCAGGATCGGCGCATCGGCGCCGGACAGCAAAGGCGTACCCGCGCGATGCGCGATGGCGATCACAAAGGCGCCGCGACGGCGCGCCTCCGCCGCGGCGGCGACTGTAAAGGGTGTGGAGCCGCTGGCCGACACGGCGATCACGGCGTCCATGGTGAGGTCGCCAAACGCGGCGATCGCCTGCTCCCCGGCCGTGGCGCCGTCCTCCGCGGCCGCGTCGATCCGGAACGGCTCAGTGGTCCCGCCGGCCAGCACGATCGCGATGCGGCTTTCGTCGAGGCCGAACGTGCCGGGAAGCTCGGCCGCGTCGGAGGCGGCCGCAAGGCCGGACGAACCGGCGCCCGCATAGACCAGCCGCCCGCCTGCGCGCCAGATCGCGGCGAGGCGGAGCGCGGCAGCCCGGATGTCGCCGGAGGCTGCGGCGACCGACTCGATGGCGCGCCGGTAGGATGCGAGCAGCGCGTCGGCGAACCCGGCCTCGTCGAGCGGCAGGCCGCCGTCGGCTTCAGGCCGCCCTTCCTGCTCTGTCTCCGGGATCGGCTGTGCCTGCATCAGGAATACCACTGGTATATACCTCTTGTATTTGTTTTAGGCAAGTGACATACCACTTGTCTAGAGGCGTTTAGAAATTATTTGGGAGGCTCCTTGGCGACGGCACGATTCTTCCTCGGTGTGGACGGCGGCGCGACGCGCTGTCGCGCGAGGCTGCGCGATTGGTCGGGCCGCGAACTGGGGCACGGCGTCGGGCCGGCCTCGAACATCTATGTTGATTTCGATGCTGCCATGCGGGTCGTGCGTCAAACAATTGATTCCGTGATTGGCGCGGGCGCGGCGAGGCAGGAGATTGCGGTTGGCCTTGGCCTCGCCGGCGTTTCGGACCAACGGGAAGCGGAGCGGGTCGCAGCCAGCCTGCCCGGCTTTGCGGCCGTCGTCGTGGTCAATGATGCGATCGCGGCGTGCGTCGGCGCCAATGGTCTCGGCGATGGCGGCCTCATTATCGCGGGCACGGGCTCGGCGGGGATCGCGCGCGTGGGCGCCACGACAACGATCATCGGCGGCCGCGGCTTCCACCTCGGCGACGACGGCTCCGCCGCGCGCCTCGGCGAAGCGGGCTTGCGCGCGACCTTGCGGGCGCTGGACGGCCTCGAGCCGATGAGCGGCCTCGCACGCGCGCTCGGGCAGCATTTCGGCGGCGATCCGTTGCGGATGTCACGCTGGGCGGTGGACGCGAAGCCGCGGGACTACGGCGCCTTCGCGCCGCAAATTCTGGACCTCGCCAAATCAGGAGATGCGCGTGCACGCGACATCGCCGGCGAAGCGGCCAGGGCGATCGCGGCGCTCGCAAACGCGCTGACTGCGCTCGGCGCCGAGCGCATCGCGCTGGTCGGCGGCCTCGGCGAGCCCCTGCGCCCCTATCTGCCGCCGGATCTCGCCAGGCGCCTGGTCCGGCCCCGGCGCGACGCGGTGGACGGCGCGATCCTGCTCGCAGGCGGCAGGCTCGACCAGGCGGAGGCCTCACCATGCCCATGACGGTCGAGGCCGTGCCGGGCCAGAAGCTTTATCTGGTGGTCGTCGACGCGCTGCGGCGCGAGATCGAGACCGGGCGCTTCGCGGAGGCGCAATTGCTGCCGGCCGAGCGCGTGTTGTGCGAGTTGCTCGACGTGTCGCGCACGACGCTGCGCAAGGCGATCGCCGACCTTGTGGCCGAAGGGGTGCTGTTTCACCGCCACGGCGCCGGTACGTTCATTCATCGTGCGAGGCCGCGCGTGGAGCAGCCATCGTCGCGGCTGACGAGTTTTACCGAAGACATGCGGCTGCGCGGTCTGGAGGCCAGTTCGCGCGAACTCGAGCGCGGTGTGTTCCTGCCGACGCCGGAAGAGGCGATGATGCTCGGCGCGGGGCCGAACGAACGCGTGTTCCGGCTGGGCCGTTTGCGACTAGCTGACGGCTCGCCGATGGCGATCGAACGCGCCGCGGTGCCGCTGCGCTATCTGCCGGAAGCGGACAAGGTCGGCGCTTCGCTTTACGCGGCGCTCGCGGCGCGAGGCTTCAAGCCGACACGCGGCCTGCAGCGTCTGCGCGCGATCCTCGTCTCCGACGTGGACGCGGAGCTGCTCGGCGTCCCGCGCAACAGTCCGGCTCTGCACATCCAGCGCATCGCCTATCTGGCCGACGGATCCTGTGTCGAATTCACGAAATCCCTGTATCGCGCCGACGCCTATGACTTCGTCTCCGAACTGGCGCTGTCGCCGCCGATGCGAAAGGCGCGCCGATGACGAGTGCGATGTTTGAGGAGATCGGCGAGGCGGGCGACACGGTCGCGCGCCAGCTTGGCCACAATGCGGAATTGCTCGCCGAACTCGGGGCGCGTTTGCGGGCCCTGGATCCGCCGCTGGTCGCGACCATCGCGCGCGGCTCGTCGGATTGCTGCGCGCTGTATTTGAAATATCTCGTCGAGATCGTTTCGGGGGTGCCCTGCGCCTCCATCGGTCCCTCCATCGCGACGCTTTATCGCACGCCGATGCGGCTGGAGGGCGCCGTGTCCGTCGCGATCTCGCAATCGGGACGCAGCCCCGACATCGTCGAGATGCAGCGCGCGGTGCGGCGCGGCGGGGCGCTGGCCATCGCGCTCGTCAACGATGTGGATTCGCCGCTCGCCGGGGAGGCCGAGGCCCTGTTGCCGCTGTGCGCGGGTCCCGAACGCTCCGTGGCGGCGACCAAATCGATGATCGCCGGCCTCGTCGCGGGCGCGAGCCTGGTCGCAGCTTGGCGCGAGGATCGCGCGCTCGCAGAGGCCATCGCCGGCCTGCCGGACGTCCTGCGCCGGCAGACCGCGCCGCCGCCCGCGGACATGCTGGAGCGGCTCGCGACCGCCCGCAGCGCGTTCGTGCTCGGCCGCGGCGCAACGCTCGCGATCGCCGCCGAGGCTGCGCTGAAACTCAAGGAGACCTGCGCGATCCACGCCGAAGCCTATTCCGCGGCCGAGGTGCTGCATGGTCCGGCCGAGCTTGTGATATCAGGCTTTCCCGTCATCGCCTTCGTGCCATCCGACGCGGCGCGAGAGGGGATGCTGGCGACGCTCGCACAGCTCGCCGATGCCGGCGCGACGGTGATCGCGATCGAGGCGGGCGGCGCGGACGACGCGCATCGTCTCGCCGTGGCGAAGGCCGAGGCGACGCTGCTGGAGCCCGTCGTCATGATCCACCGCTTCTACCGCCTTGCCGAGGCGCTCGCGCGTCGGCTCGGGCGCGATCCTGACCGCCCGCGCAACCTGCGCAAAGTGACGGAGACCGTTTGATGATCGTTCTGTCCGGCGCACGGATCTTCGACGGCGAGAGGTTTCTCGACGACCACGCACTCGTCGTCGAAGGCGAGCGCATAGCCGCGATCGTCCCTTACGCCGAGCGACCCCACGGGGCCGCGCGAGATCTCACCGGCGGCCTGCTTGCGCCCGGCTATATCGACGTGCAGGTCAACGGCGGCGGCGGCGTCCTGTTCAACGACGACCCGACCCCCGAGGGCATCGCCCGCATCGCCGCCGCGCATCGCAAATACGGGAGCGTCGGCCTGCTGCCGACGCTCGTGACCGACGCGCCGCAGGTGATGGCTGCCGCCATCACTGCTGTGCGCGAGGCGCGGCGTCTGACCCCGGCGACGCTTGGTGTCCATCTGGAAGGGCCGTTCATCGACCCGAAACGGAGGGGCGCGCATGACCTCAAATACGTCCGCGACCTTGCGCTCGACGACGTCGAGGCGATCGCCGCCGCCGATTGCGGCGCGGTCATGCTGACGCTCGCGCCCAATCGTGTCGCAGCGGAGCGCATCGCCGAACTCGCGCGGCGCGGCGTGCTGGTCTCGCTCGGTCATTCGGAGGCGAGCTACGAGGAGGCGCGCGCCGCCATCCAGGCCGGGGCGCGCGCGTTCACCCACCTGTTCAATGCGATGAGCCCGTCAGTCGGGCGCGAGCCAGGCATGGTCGGCGCCGCGCTCGATCTTGCCGACGCATTCGTCGGCATCATCGCCGACGGCCACCACGTGCACGAGGCGAACCTGCGCATCGCCTTCGCCGCCAAGCGGCGCGACCGCTTCATGCTGATTACCGATGCGATGCCGCCGGCGGCCGGCGGGGCTGATGATTTTGATCTGCAGGGCCGCCGCGTGACGCGCACAGACGGCTGCCTGCGGCTCGACGATGGAACGCTCGCTGGCTCCGTTCTGACCATGGACGAAGCGGTGCGTTATGTCGTCAATGTGGTCGGGCTCGATCTCGGCGCCGCGCTCGCGATGGCCTCGCGCATTCCGGCGACCTTTCTCCGGCGCGACAAGGATCTTGGCCGCATCGCGCCGGGCCATCTCGCGAGCCTCGTGCATCTCGACGATGAGTTGCGGGTGTGTGAGACCTGGATCGAGGGCCGGTCGACCGCCGACGGCTCCCGGGGCTAAAGGATCTGGCGGACGTTATTCGAGCAGGCTCCAGGGGACGCGATCCGGCCATGTCTTCTCCATCCACTTCGACCGCCCAGCCCATCCGCGTTCTCGTGGTTGGCCTCGGCACCATGGGCACCAGCCACGCCCGCGCCTACCGGGCGATCGACGGGTTTGAGCTCGCAGGCCTCTGCACCTCGCGCGCGGCCGGCCGCCACGATCTCGAAGCCGAGTTTCCCGGTGTGCCGCGTTTCGAAAGGCTCGACGAGGCGCTCGCCAGCTTGCGTCCCGACGCGGTGGCGATCTGCACCTATACCGAGCATCACGCCGCCATGGCCTTGGAGGCGCTCGCGGCAGGTGCACATGTCTTCTGCGAGAAGCCGCTGGCCGACACGCTGGATGCCGCGAGGTGCGTCGTCAGCGCTGCGCGCGCGGCCGGGAAGACGCTGCTGATCGGCTATATACTGCGCGTCCATCCGTCATGGTCGCGTTTCGTCGAGATCGGCCGGACGCTCGGAAAGCCGCTGGTGATGCGGATGAACCTCAACCAGCAATCGGCCGGCTCGTTCTGGGAGGTTCACAAGAAGCTGATGCAGTCGACGTCGCCGATCGTCGATTGCGGCGTCCACTACGTCGACATCATGTGCCAGGTGACGGGCGCGCGCCCCGTAGCGGTGCACGCGGTCGGAGCGCGGCTTACCAGCGATATCGCGCCGGCGATGTACAATTACGGCCATCTGCACATCATGTTCGACGACGGATCGGTCGGCTGGTACGAGGCCGGGTGGGGGCCGATGATGAGCGAGACGGCCTTTTTCGTGAAGGACATGATCGGGCCGAACGGCAGCGTGTCGATCGTCGCGAAAGAGGGAGCGAACGCGAGTTCCGCGGACCATGACAGCCATACGCACACCAACGCGCTTCGCATCCATCACGCAGGCCTGGACGCGGACGGCCGCTTCGCCAAGCCCGACGAACTGATCTCGACCGAAGACGAGCCTGGTCATCAGGACCTCTGCGAGCGCGAACAGCGGCTGTTCCTGAGCGCGATCCGCGGCGAGATCGACCTGACCGAGCATCACGAGGCCGCGATCAACTCGCTGAGCATCGTCTTTGCCGCCGACGCGAGCGTCCGCAGCGGCGACGTCGTGCGCCTGTAAGCTGCGCCATGATCAATCCTTTTCCGCATGACTCCGACCGCTCCGCGATCTGGACCATGCTGGTCGCGCGCGACATCGATGCGTATCTCGCCCGCGACTGGGCCATGGTCGAGGATGATTTCATCGCCGAGGGCTTTTTCGGCCTGCATGCGCAGTTCAAGCCGCGGCCAGACGATTGGATGATGGCATTTCCAACGCTCCCGCAGTATCGGGACGAGTGGCTGCGACAGGCGAATGAGATGGCGAGCGTCACCTATGCCGAGCCTTTGCGTGCGGCGATCCTTCGCGCGACCGACCTGAGCGTCATCGATATTGTCGGCGCGCGAGCCGTGGCGCACAAGAAGTTCAATGGCATGATCGCCCGCGCTGATGGTGGATCGGACAAGCTCGATTGGCAGACGTTGTATTTTTGCGCCAGGCGCGACCGCGCCTGGAAGATCACGAGCTTCGTCGGCTATCTGCCGCGGCTTCTCGGCGAAGGCAATTTCTAGAGTATGATGCAATGAGGTTGATCTGGCGCAGCACGGTCGGTGCACTCCCTCGCCCCGTTCTTCACGGGGTCGGGACGAGCGAAGCTCGCCCTGGGAGGGTTGGGGTGAGGGGCTGCTTCCACAAACACCGACGGCGCGGAGAGTCCCCCTCACCCGAAATTCGCGTGCCGCGAATTTCGACCTCTCCCCGCAAGCGGGGCGAGGTGGACCGAGCCAGCCGACAGACCGATTCGAAACAAAAGTCATCCCGCTCTAGACGGTGTATCCGCAAATGAGTCTCGTTCGCTATCTGACCCATCCTCAGGTCAAGATTGATCCCGCTATCCCCGTGCCATCCTGGGGCCTCAGCGAGATCGGCAGAGCGCGTACGGAAGCAATCGCAAGCACGGGACGGCTCGCAGGGACGACGCAGATCATCTCCAGCGGCGAGCGCAAGGCGATCGAGACTGCCGAGATCATTGCCGCGAAGTTGAAAATCGATGTCGAGATTCGGGACGCGATGCATGAAAACGATCGATCGGCGACGGGCTTCCTGGTGCCGGACGAGTTCGAGGTCGTCGCCAATCAATTTTTCGCGCAACCCGACATCAGCATTCGCGGCTGGGAGCGCGCGATCGATGCCCAGTCGCGCATTGTGCGCGAGGTCGAACACGTCCTGGCACGAAGCAGGCCGGGCGATGTGCTCTTTGTCGGCCACGGCGGCGTAGGCACGCTTCTGTATTGTCACTATTCCGGATTTGCGATCGATCGAGCCCATGACCAACCCGCCGGCGGCGGTTGTTTTTTCGCGTTCTCCGCCGACGGCCGTCGCGTCCAGCATGCGTGGCGTCGCCTCGAGGACTTGTCATTCCTGCCATGAAGCCGGCTCCTCGAATGGGGAGACCATCGAGTGCGGCTCGCCTCAGATGCGGGTAACCTGCGCCGCGATGCAGAGCCAGCTTCCCTCGCGGCGCGACCAGATATCCGTGTAGCGACCTTTCAGCGAGCCCGTGGCTGTCTTGTAGGTGGTCCCCGCATGGATGATGGCGAAATCACCCATGATCCGAATGATCACATCACGCGCCTTGATGTCGGTCACCCCCGCGCCGCGCGCAATCTGATCGAGAAAGCCCTGGCGATCGACCAGCGAACCGTCCGGGTTGCTGTTCATGAAGTCCGGCGCGAGATGCGCGTCGAACCAGCGCACGTCGCCCTCTTCCACAGATCTGATATATCCGTGATTGAGATCAGTCAGAATATCGAGGTCGCTGCCACTTGCCGCCACCGTCTGCAATGTCGTGCTCTGCATGAAATCCTCCTTCGGGATGGGGCAAGCTAACGATGCCGGCTTTTGTGCGCTATCATGATCTTGCGCACTTCGCTCACCGCCACGTGATTCTTGCGGCGGCGCAATTGCAGCGGCGTCAATCCAAAGAAGTCACGAAAGTGCGTCGTGAAGTGGCTATGGCTGGCGAACCCGGTATCCTGGGCGATCGCGGAGAGCTCGGCATCGGTATCGAGGACGGCATCGAGAGCCTTGGCAAGGCGGGTCCGCACCACGAATCGATAGACCGGCGCACCTGCTTTGTATCGAAAGATATGAGAGAGGTGATAAGGCGAGACATTGGCCAGCCGCGCCAGGTCGTGCAGCGTCCATTTTCGCTCGGGGTCCAGAGAAATCGCTTCCTTTACGGTCTCGATGCCCCGTTCGTTTCGTCCGAGGTCGCCTCGTCGGTCGTCGCGGCCGTCCGGAAGCATCGTGCGCAGCGTCGAGGCAAACAGGCTCGTGCCCAATTCCTCTATCTCGAGCAGATCCCGTTGGCGGGCTGCGAGCCGATGGCAGAGCAGGCTGCGCGCCAGCATGACCGCGGGCGGGAGCAGGGCGGATGAAGCGAGGCGAGGCGAGGCCGATCCTCGCGGCGTGGCGGCTTGCGGCAGTGTCCTTGTGAGGACGTCATCGGAGAACCTGAATGTCAGGCACTTCTCGCCAATGCCGCCGGGGAAGCTGACGCGATAGGGGCGGCCGGTTGCGATCAGCCCGGCATTGTTCGGTGTTACGATCGCATGCCCGCGCGCGTCGTCGTGCTTTGCAAATACGCCGGTGAGCGGCAAGACCAGCACATTTTCGTCCTGGCACTCGACCTCGCCGCATTCCGCCGAAGACGGGCGTGCAACGACGTGCCCGATACGAAAATCTTTGCTCTCGAACACGATCCGCCGGATGAAAGCATGCATTGTCTCGGTTCTCCGGGGTCCATTCAATCGACGTCGAACCTGACGCCCTGGGCGAGCGGCAGCGTGCGGCCGTAGTTGATGGTATTGGTGGCGCGGCGCATGTAGGCCTTCCATGCATCCGAGCCGGATTCACGTCCGCCGCCGGTTTCCTTCTCGCCGCCGAATGCGCCACCGATCTCGGCGCCCGAAGGGCCGATGTTCACATTGGCGATTCCGCAATCGGAGCCGCGCGCCGACAGGAAGGTTTCCGCCTCGCGCAGGTCGTTGGTGAAGATCGACGATGACAGGCCCTGCGGAACGGCATTGTGCAGGTCGATCACGGCATCGAAGTCGCTGTACTTGATGACATAGAGGATCGGCGCGAAGGTTTCGCGTTCGACCGGTCCGACCTGGCCTGCGATCTCGACCAGCGCCGGGCGGACGTAGAAGGCCTCGTCCGCGCCTGCAACAGTGACACGCTCGCCGCCGACAATCGCACCGCCCGCGGCCTTGGCCTCGCCGAGGGCGCGCTGCATCGCTGAGTAAGCGAAGCCGTCGATCAGCGGGCCGACCAGATTGCCGCCGAGCGGATTGCCGACGGAAACCGATGCATAGACCTTCTTCAGGCGCGGCACGAAGCTGTCATAGATGCTCGCGTGAACGAAGAGGCGACGCAGGGTGGTGCAGCGCTGGCCCGCCGTGCCCATGGCTGCGAAGGCGACGCCACGCAAGGTCAGGTCGAGATCGGCGGTCGGGGCGACCACGGCCGCGTTGTTGCCGCCGAGTTCCAGAATGGCGCGAGCGAAGCGCTGCGCCAGCTTCGGCGCGACCGCGCGTCCCATTGCGGTCGAGCCGGTCGCCGAGACCAGGGGAACCGTGGGGTTGTCGACAAGGGCCTCGCCGATCTCGCGTCCCCCGATCAGCACGGCGGACAACCCGTCTGGCGCCGCGCCGCCATCGGCCTTGAAACGCACCAGGGCGCGCCCGAACAGCGCGTCCGTCGCCAGGGCGGTGAGCGGAGTCTTTTCCGACGGCTTCCAGATGATGCTGTTGCCGCACACCAGCGCCAGCGCGGCGTTCCATGACCAGACCGCGACCGGGAAGTTGAACGCCGAGATGATGCCGGTGACACCGAGCGGATGCCAGGTCTCCGCCATGCGGTGCTCGTGGCGCTCGGTGGCGATCGTCAGGCCGTAGAGCTGCCGCGACAGCCCCACGGCGTAGTCGCAAATGTCGATCATCTCCTGGACTTCGCCGAGACCTTCGGACTCGATCTTGCCGGCCTCGATGGACACGAGCCGGCCGAGGGCGCGCTTGCTGGTGCGCAGTTCCTCGCCAAGCAGGCGCACGAGTTCACCGCGCCTGGGAGCGGGGACCAGGCGCCATGCGAGGAAAGCCGCGTGAGCCTTTTCGATCGCCGAGGTCGCGCCGGTGGCGTCGACTTCCCTGACATGCGCCACGGTTTCGCCTGTGATCGGGGTTTTCGCGACCAGCGTGCCACCGCTATGGCTGATGGGGTCGACACCGAGCTCGAGCAGAAGCGCTTCGACCTCGGCCTTCAGCGAGAGGTTTCCGGCCTGGGCGGATGGCGTGACCATATTGACCGACATGAGAGGCTCTTTCCATAGGCTCGAATTGATTTCACAGCGAGACTGCCGTCAGCGATCGTCTGGCGACGCCCCAATCGTTTCTCCGTCAGGCGGGGGCCCCGAATGTGATGTGCGGCGATCCCGGCCGGATCAACAACTGCATTAAAAAAGTGCATTCCGCACCAGGATAGATATGGCTTGCGCCATGGCAATCGGCAAAGCGGACGATCTTTCCCGAGAGGCGGCGGGAAACAAATTGTGACATGACAAGCTGCGGGGATTTGTCACGGTCGTCCATGGCGCGGGCGCCCGGAACACGTGTTCGATTGGCAAAGTCCTGGTGCTTGCAACAGCTAACGTTCGTTAACAACCGATAACGGGCAGCCTCCCGGGCTCCGCACTAGGGTCAGGATGCGCCGCGCCGACCGGCCGAGGCCTGGTTCGGTCAGCGAGACGGAGCACAACACCTGTTTTTCCTGCCACGCGACCGTAACGGCTCGCGATCTTGTCTTCCACCGTTATGCGCCTTGACGGCCGAACCTGGAAAGCCATGAAGCAAGCCGCGACATGCGTGTGAATCAGCAAACCTGAGGAGCTGGACATGAGTGATACCCAAGTGCGCAGCGAAACTGCAACCGAGACCCCGAGCGCGCGGACGCTCGACATGAAGCTCGAGATCGTCGTCATCCCCGTGTCGGACGTCGATCGCGCCAAGCGCTTCTACGGCGGCCTGGGTTGGCGGCTGGATGCCGACTTCGCGGCTGGTGACGAGTTCCGGGTGATCCAGTTCACGCCGCCTGGCTCCGGCTGCTCGGTCATCTTCGGCAGGAACGTCACCGCGGCGGCACCCGGCTCCGCCCAGGGACTCTACCTGATCGTCTCCGACATCAAGGGCGCTCGCGACGATCTGCTCGGTCGCGGTGTCGAGGTCAGCGAGGTGTTCCACGACGGCGGCGGCATCTATGCTGGTCCGGACGAGCCTTATCTGTTCGGGCGGCTCCGCGCTGGCGGTGCTGATCCGGAGCAGCGCAGCTACCGCTCGTTCGCCTCGTTCAAGGATCCGGACGGCAATGGCTGGCTGTTCCAGGAGATCACCGCGCGATTGCCCGGACGCGTAGACGCGGACACGACATTCGCCTCGTCGAGCGAGCTCGCGAGTGCGCTCCGACGTGCGGCGGCCGCGCATGGCGAGCACGAAAAGCGGACCGGCGGTCAGCACGATCAGAACTGGCCGGACTGGTACGCCGAGTACATGGTGAAGGAGCAGGCCGGCAAGCCGCTGCCGCTATGAGCGGCGGCTACGAATCGGCCATCGGCAGGTGCCTGGACGAACTCGACTGAGGCAATCGGCTTGCCACGGACCGCCAGAGCGTGCGGAAGAACGATGCGTTGCGCGCCGGGTAGACGATGAGCGCCGCGAGCACGACGAGGCTCGCGGCAACGAGCCTGTCATTGCGATAGAGCGCGGCCGCCTCCTCCACCAGCAGCGAACTCCGCAGCTGCAGCTTTTTCGTCCAGGATGCCATGTGCGGCAGATGCTTGACGCCGATGTCACGAATGGCGTCGCGCACCGGATCGGCGGTGTTCCCCTTCGGCAGCGCTTTGCGCGTCGTCAGGTAGACATCCGCCAAGGGATCGGCAATGAAGGTCACGTCGTAGCATTCCGAAAATCGCAACAGCCAGTCCCAGTCCTCCAGGCGCCTCAACCTTTCATCGAAGCCGCCCAGTTCGGAGAAAACCTGGCGATCGATGACCAGGGTGGTGCCCGGCGAGATGGTGCAGCCGAACAGGATTTCACGCCGGAACTGCGCTGACGATAGGCCGAGGCTGATCGTCAATTCGCGGCCGTCCTTGTGCAGGTGGTAGCCGGAGGCGCAGGCCTTGACGCGCGGGTCGGCCCGATCGAGCACGGCGAGCTGCCGCGCGAGCTTCTCGGGCTTCCACGAATCGTCCGAATCGAGGAAAGCGATCCAGCGGCCGCGAGACGCCTGGATCCCGGTGTTTCGGGCCGCGGCGGGCCCGCGATTTTCCCGATGACAGAGCACCTTCAGCTTTTCCGAACGGACCGCTTCGACGATCAACACCGTGTCGTCGCTGGAACCGTCGTCAACCACGACGATTTCGTAGTCGCCAAATGTCTGCGCCAACACGCTGTCCAAAGCGAACCGGATTCGAGACGCCCGATTGTAGACCGGGATGACGACGCTGACGGTGGGTGTGATGGTCGTCCCTCCCGTGGAGATCGGGTATTCATCCGCTCAGAGGCATTCTGGTATCAAATTATGCTAGCAAGAGAATCGTTTTTGCAATCAATAATTGTGGGCGTTCTGGTTGCTTGATCGCCTCGTGAGCGGTCAGCCGACGCAGGCGTTCGGCCCTGGGGTGACTGAGCAACCGGGCGTGATCCGGATTTCGTTGCTGTCATGTCGCGCGCCGGCGTCGCGCGGCTGATCTTTCCCGGGAAGGTCTATGGCGGATGGTGCGCCAAATGAATATTGTCTGACGGCGTCTCTTGGTGCATTAGCTAGGTTTTATCCTACCCCAGAAGGGATTGCGCATTGTTGACCCAACTCACGTCGAGCGATCTCAGTCGTCTTCTCGGAGATCCGGAAGGGGCCCTGCCGCCGTCCTGCCTGGAACTGTTCAACCAGAGCGATTGGCATTACGAGCATATCGACGGTGAAGCCCTCGATACGCTCGTCGCGGAATTGCTGGAACGCATTCGCCGCAAGGAGTTTTCCATCGTCGTCCCGGGAGACAAGACCCGGTGGGTTCGCGGCTGGGGAGAGAATCTCGACCAGTTCCTCGCCAGCGAAGGCAACCTGGATTCGCTCGCCCCGAAATATGTCCGCCCCAATATGCCGGTCAGATTGTTCCGGCGGCTGGTTCGGCCGGCCGACCCGAACTTCGAGGCCAACTGGCGCCGCGTCTACCAGGAGTGGCTGTTCCGGACCTATTTTGCCGACAGCCGGCAGATCTTCGAGTTCGGTTGCGGGTCGGGCGTGCACGTCAGCGTTCTCGCCCAGATGTTCCCGGACAAGAAGATTACCGGTCTCGACTGGGCAGAGCCGTCCACCGAGATCATCAACAACATGCGCAAGCTGCGCCACTGGAACACCGAGGGGCGGCTTTTTGATTTCTATCATCCGGACTACGCGGTCGAGGTGCCGCCGGACAGCGTGGTGATGACGTTTGCCGCGCTCGAACAGGTATCCGACGCATCCGGGCCATTCATCGAATTCCTGCTGGCCAAGCGCCCGAAACTCTGTGTGTTCATAGAGCCGATTTTCGATTGGTATGATCCGGCGAATTTCATCGACCATCTGGCAATGCGCGCACACGAAACCCGCAACTTCCTGAAGGGCATGGTCGGCATCCTGCACAAATTGCGGGATGAGGGCCGGGTGGAAATTCTCAGGGAACACCGGGTCGAATTCGGCAGCCTTCTGCACGAAGGCTATTCGCAGCTCATCTGGCGGCCGGTCTGAGCGCTACCATCAACGCGCGGCCTGCCGCGTCTGCTCGTACCATTTCACCAGATCATGCAGCCCGGTTTCGATCGGGATCGTCGGCTTGAAGCCGATCAGTCGCTCCGCTTTCGCGGTATCGACCAGGCGCACCGGTATGGCCGTTGGCTTGCTGGCGTCAAACGTGACGCGGGCTGTGTGGTGCCCTGCTGCCGCCAGGATGATCTCGACCATGCGGCGAACGGTCACGCCCGCGCCGTAGCCGATATTCACCGGATCGCAGACCGCGTATTTTTCCATCATCAGGAGGCAGCCGCGCGCCAGATCCGAGACGTGCAGCAGGTCGCGGACCTCCTCGCCGGTGCCCCAGACCTCGAACGGATCAAGCTTCTCCACCGCCTTGCGCACCAGCGCCGGCACGACGTGGCTGCTCTGCGGGTTGAAATCGTCGTGCGGGCCGTAGACCGCGGTTGGCCGTACCAGTGCGATGCCGAGTTTGGAGCGACTGGCGACGAATTCCGACAGGTGCTCGAAGTAGCGCCGCATCCGGCCGTAGCCGAGATAGGAGGGGTGCGGCGGGCCGCTCTCCAGGTCGTTCTCGGCCATCGGGTGCGCGGAGGCCGGGTAGACGGTGCTGCTGCTGAAAATCAGGATGCGCTCGACGTCGGCGGTCCATGCCGCCTGCAAGACCTGGGCCGTGAGATTGAGGTTGGTGGTGATGCCGGCCATGGCGCTGCCGGCCGAGGCACCGACGCCGGAGACGGCGCCGGCAGCGTGAAAGACCAGATCGACGCCCGTCATCGCGGCGAGGCAGTCTTCCTGCCGGGTAAGGTCGGCCTGCACGATCTCGATGCGCGGATCCGACAGGATCGGCGGACGTCGATGCGTGACCAGCCGCACGCGCCCGCCCTGCTCGAGCAGCGCTTTGACGATGTGGGTTCCGACAAACCCGGTGCCGCCCGTGACCAAAGAGAGCCGGCGTTCGAAAAACATCGGCCGCGTCCCGCGAGTTGGGCGGCGACATCGGTCGGCCGCGCTTGGCTCAGGTCCCGCTCACGCGGGTTGGCTCAGGTCCCGCTCACGCGGGGGGCAAATCAGGCTTTGCCGGCAATCGATTTTCGAGCAAAGCCTGGGCGGCGGCGCGAATGCCCGCGGGATCCAGGGCGATCCGCTTGCGGATGTCGTGCACGGTGCCGTACCAGCCACAGAAAGCGTCCGGCAGGCCATGATAGTACATGCGCATGCCGGGCACCGCGGCAGCAATCGCTTCGTGCAATCCGTAGGCGTCGTGCACGACCAGGATAGTGGTGTCCTTGAATTGCTCGATCATGGCCCGGTCGATCGGCTTCAGCGTATGGAAATAGACGAGGTTTACGGGCAGGTCGCGGACCGCTTCCATCACGTTGCCGAGAATCGGACCCGCGGTCATGATCGTGAGGCTGGAGCCCTCGTTCTTGAACAAGGTGCCCTTGCCGAATTCGAGGTTGGTCTCGAGCGTATGCGGGTGATCCGACAGACGGTAATAGGTGGGATTCGCATTGTTGTATTGCGAGCGGATCAGTGCGTCGACCTCGCGCTTGGAGCCGAGGTGCAGCACTTCCATGCCCGGCAGCATGCGCAGGATCGCAAGATCAGTATAGGCGTGGTGGGTGGCGCCGTCCCACGCGTAGTCGAATGTCGCGCCGCAGGTGACGATATTGCCGGCGAACTTGTTGTAGCACATGTCCAGCTTGATCTGCTCGACGCTGCGGTCGGTGATGAACGGGCAGATCGTGTGCGCGAACGGATACAGGCCCTGCGAGCTCAAGCCCGCGCTCACACTCACCAGCGTGTTCTCGAGGATGCCCATATTGTAGAAGCGATCGGGATGCTTTTCCCAGAAATCCTTGAACATGTAGACGCTGATATCGCCGAGAACGACGACGACCTTGTCGTCCTGGTCCGCGAGCTGGCTGACCGTGGTTCTAAACTGCGCTCGCATGGAGCTCCCCCAACAGCATATCGAGCTCTTCCACCTTCGGCGCGCGCCGGTGCCATTCGTAGACATTGTCCGACAGGGTCTTGCAGCCGTAGCCTTTCACGGTATTGCAGACGACGACGCGCACGGTGTTTTGAGGCGTTTTCAGGGCCGCTTTCAGGGCGTCGAGATCATGGCCGTCGACTTCAATGACGTCGGCCTCGAAGGAGGTGAAACGAGCAGCCGGATTGGGAATCGGCAGGCAGCGGCCCTGCGAGCTGTTGTTGTCGTAGAGCACGGTCAGATTGGCCAGCTTGAGGTTGCTCGCCACCATGATGGCTTCCCAGACGCTGCCTTCGTTGGATTCGCCGTCGCCGATCAAGGTGTAGACCCTGCGCGGCGTGCCGACGATGCGGGCGCCCAGGGCCATGCCGACGGCAAGGCCGATGCCGTGGCCGAGCGAGCCGGTCGAAGCCTCCGCGCCGGGCACCTTGGTGCGGTCGGGGTGGCAGCCAAACCGCGAATCGAAGGCGCCGAAAGCGTAGACGTCCTTGAAATCGAAATAGCCGTGGCCCGCGAGCGTGCAGTAGAAACCAAGCGACGCGTGGCCCTTGCTGAGGACGAACCTGTCACGGTCGGGTGCATCCGGATGCTTCGGATCGTGCTGCATGGTCTGATAGACCGCCGTCATCATCTCGATGATCGAGAACGAGGTCGGGATGTGACCATGGCCGCTCTTGTGGGAGATATTGAGAATCTCCGAGCGAATCTTGAGACACAGCGGATCCATCACAGCACCACGTAGGAGACGCGCGCCGTGATCGGCAGACGCTCGACCCTCAGGTTGGTGGTGTCGAAGACCTCCCGCAGGGCCACCGTTTCGCCCGGGAAAATGTCGTCGCACAATTCGTCGAACACCAGCACGCTGCCCTTGAACAAATAGGGCTTGATGGCCTCGAGCGCCGCCTTGGTCGGCTTGTAGATATCGAAGTCGAAAATCGCCAGTGAAACCAGGGTTTCAGGCTGGCGCGTCAGATAGGCCGGGATGGTTTCCGTCGCATCGCCGCTGACCAGTTCGAACTTCTTGAGGTGCGAGATCGGATTGAGCGCTTCCTGCAGGGCGAGGATCTGCCCGAGATATTGCTCGTAGTTTTCGCTGACCGAGAAAGAGCCGTCGACGGTCTTGCAGAGCGCGCCGTCCTTCTCGCTCATGCCCTTGAACCCGGCAAAGGTATCGAAGCCGATAATCTTGCGGTGCCGGTTGAAGGGCTCGTAGATGCCGCGTAGCGCCGCCAGCAACGACAGGGTCTGACCCCAGCGCACGCCGAATTCCATAACGACGCCATGGGTGTTGAGGATCTTCTTGTAGATCTCGTGAAAGAAGAGCACGCGCGACAAGGCCTTCGACGACAGGAACAGGCCGATATTCGGCAACAGCTCGTCGTCCGGCAGGGGGGCCGCCTTCAGGAGCTTGACGAACTGGGCTTGCAGGTCCTTTTCGGATTGGCTGGAAAGCACAATCGCATCGTGCTTCTGCGTCTTTATTTCGGGCATCTGTGTCCGGCAATCCAGGTTGGGCGACGGCGATCAGCTCATCCAAAATTCAATGGTGCCCGTCGCTTTTAGTCAATCTTTGGTGGCAGGGCAACGGAACCATTCCGTCATTTGGCGTTTCTTGGTCCCAGCCGGCCCGCGCCGATATAGGCCGGGCCGAGGGAGTCGATATAGCGGTTCAAAATCTGCCAGCAGGGGCTTGCAAACGCGGGATGCAGGGCGCCGGCCTTGGATGTATCCACAGGTCCGATGTCGTAGTGGAAATCGCCATAGCGTACCGACAGTCCGAGTTGGTCGACGATGTCCGACAGCACCACGAGCCCCTTCGACCCGAGATTGAAGGCCCCGCAAATATTGCTGTCGAGCGCTTGAGCGATGAATTCCACGATATCCGCATGCAGGACGCAATTGTACCGCGCGTCGGGCGTCAGGAAGAGCTGGCAGCCTGGCTGAGTCAGCGCCCGCAGCAGCGTATTGGTCCGGATCGCAGGCCCCAGCAGCGTGGTCGTCCGCAGGATCAACGGATTTTGCGCGCGCTCCTGCACATACACGTCTGAAAAGAGTTTGGTGAAGGCATAGGGACCGGTCAGGGGAAGGAGATCCAGATCTTCGTCTTCGGAAATGGCTCGTCCACTCGGCGGATAGACGGCCAGGCTGGAAACGAAGACGAACTTCCGATGTGGAATGTCGACAAGGCGCTGCGTGAGTAAAAAATTGTCATCGAGGTATTTGAATATCGACCCCATTGTCACGGCCTTGTCGGCGTTGACCGCGCAATGGATGATCGCATCGAAGGGAACCGCGGCGCGTATCGCGGGGTCGTCGGTCGATGTACCGCGAACGAAGCCCATGCCGCCCAGCGCCCGATGCACCGCGTGTCCGAGCCCGCTACGGGCACCGGTCACGAGCAGATGGCGCGCCGGCTGGCTGGAATTTTCCGGCAGCTTAATTGTAATGGCTTCAGGCATTTATCCGGTCTTGCAGGAGAAAAAGGTCTGCGCCGCTGCGTAGCTTTCGGGCGTCCCGATGTCGATGAAACGCGCCTCGACGGGCAGGGCGAATAGCGCACCTTGCGTCACCATGGCCGGGAACACATCCTCTTCGAGAGACATCTTCGCATCCTGCGGGATCGATTGCAGGGCTTCGCGGCGGAACATGTAGACACCGGAGTTGATCAAGCCTGGTGCGGATACGGCTGGCCGGCTCTCGAATTTGACGACGCGTCCGTCGGCACCAGCCTGGACCCCGCCCGCCCGACTCCGGTCGCTCTGATGCAACACCACCATCGTTGCCGCACCTCCTAGTGATCGATGTGTCCGTGGAAGTGCGCCGAGATCGAAATCGCAAAACGAATCGCCGTTCATGACCAGTATGTCATCATCGCTGATCAATCCACAGGCATTGCGCAGGGCGCCGCCCGTTCCCAAGGGCGTGGGCTCGAAGGAATATATCAGCTGAAGCGGGCCGTATGCGGTTCCGAGAATCCTGGGGACGTATTCGCCCATATGTCCGACACATATGACAGCGCGCCGGAACCCGTGCCGGACCAACTGATCGAGCAGAAAGACAACGAAGGGCTGATCGCCAACGGTTGCCATAGGCTTCGGCCGGTCGGCGACCGCGGCACGCAGACGCGTTCCCAACCCGCCGGCCAGGATCATCGCTTCAGAACTCATGCGTTCCATCCCAGGCCTGGTTCTCCATCTCCGATTGCACTATGGAAGCGGCCCCGTTAGGATTTCGCCGAACTCCCGCAACATCATACCGCAGCGTCCGTGACCTCAGTGAACAGCAGTTTGAAAACTCAGACCACCGCGCTCGATGGCGTCCTGCTGATCGAGCCCTTGACGAATTTCGAGGACTTCCGCGGCCAGTATGTCGAACTTTACAACGCCCAGGAGTATCGCGCCTCCGGTATCGAATACGACTTCATTCAAGACGACATTTCGGTGTCCCGTCAGCATGTGCTTCGGGGCATCCACGGCGACCAGAAGACCGCCAAGCTCGTGTCCTGCCTGCATGGTGCATTCTACCTTGTCGTCGTCAACAATATCCAGGGCTCGCCGCAATACCGGAAGTGGACGTCCTTCACGTTGTCGGATCGTAGCCGAAAGCAAGTGCTCATTCCGCCGGGCTTCGGCAACGGCCATGTGGTGTTGACCGAACAGGCGATCTTCCACTATAAGCAAAACACTACCTATGAGCGAGCCTCCCAGTTTACAATCTTGTGGAATGATCCGGAGGTGAACATTTGGTGGCCGATCAAGAATCCGATCATCTCGGCGCGCGATGAAGGTTTGGATTAGCAAGGTTTCAACAGCAAGATGAATGTCTTGATCACCGGCATCACGGGCATGGTGGGCAGCCATCTCGCTGAGTATTTTCTTTCCGATTTTCCCGGCACCGAGGTGCACGGCCTCGTGCGCTGGCGCAGCCCGCGCCAGAACATTCAGAAGATCCTGCCGCGCATCCATTTGCACCAGGGCGACCTGCGCGATCTCAATTCACTGGTCGAGTTGCTGCGCAAGGTGAGGCCGGACCGCATTCACCATCTGGCTGCGCAATCCTACGTCGACATGAGTTTCACTGCGCCGGCCGACACCCTCAACTGCAATATCGTAGGCACCTGCAATTTGCTCGACGCGATACGGATCGTCGGCATCAATCCGCGCGTTCACATCTGCTCGTCGTCGGAAGTCTATGGGCAGGTCTTGCCGGAGGAGGTTCCGATCCATGAGTCGACGCCGCTGCGTCCGGCAAGTCCCTACGCCGTGTCGAAAGTCGGCGAGGACATGATCGCCTTTCAGTACGGACTCTCCTACAAGCTCGATCTGGTGCGCACGCGGATGTTTACACATACCGGTCCCCGTCGCGGCGACGTGTTTGCCGAGAGCTCTTTCGCCAAGCAGATTGCCCAGATCGAAATGGACCCTTCGCGCGGGCCTGTTCGGGTGGGCAATCTCGACAGCGTGCGTACGCTCGCGGACGTGCGCGATGCGGTGCGTGCCTACAAGCTGCTGCTGGACAAGTGTCCGGGCGGTGAGGTCTACAACATCGGCGGCAATGAGACGATGAAGGTCGGCGACATTCTGGAAACCCTGAAGTCGCTTGCGCGGGTTCCGATCCAGCATGTGATGGATCCGGCGCGCCTTCGTCCGTCCGACGTCACGTTGCAGATTCCGGACACATCGAAGTTTTTCAAGGCCACCGGCTGGACGCCCAGGATATCGGCGCGGCAAACGTTGAGCGACCTGCTCGACTACCATCGGGCCAGCCTTCGTTCGGAAGGAGGCTAGCCCAGTGTCGATCGTGATGTGCCGCGCTCCCTTCAGGGTTTCGTATTTCGGCGGCGGCAGCGACTATCCGGCATGGCTCGAGCATGGGCCGGGCGCCGTATTATCGACCACGATCGACAAATACATCTACATCACCTGTCGCTACCTGCCGCCTTATCTGGGTTCCAAACATCGGGTGGTATGGCGCTACGTCGAACAAGTCGATTCGATCGCCGAAATTCTGCATCCCGCCGTGCGTGAGGCCCTGCGCTATCTGAAGTTCGACGACGGGCTCGGCATCGAGCTGCACTATCAGGGCGATCTGCCGTCGCAGTCAGGGATGGGCTCGAGTTCCGCTTTTGTCGTCGCGATGCTTCAGGCGTTGACCTGTCTGCGCGGGCAGGAGTTGGACCGCCAGGCCCTCGCCGAAATGGCGATCGAACTCGAGCAGGTTCGGATGAAGGAACCGGTCGGATCGCAGGACCAGGTGGCGTCGGCCTTCGGCGGCATCAACGTCATCAACTTCCCGCGGCCCGGCGCCTTCGATGTCAACCCGATCCTGCTGTCGAAGCAGCGCGAGCGCGATTTCCTGTCGCGGCAGATGCTGTTCTTCCTCGGTCGCAGCCGGCTTTCGTCAAGCATCGCAAGCGAGGTGGTGCAGAACCTGAGGCATCGCAGCAACAGCATCCGCCGGATGGTGGCGATGGTCGAGGAGGGCACGGAAATCCTTCGCCATGGCGATCTCGACGACATCGGGCGGCTTCTGCACGAGGGCTGGGAACTCAAGCGCGGTCTGAGCGACAAGGTTTCATCCGGCGAGGTCGACGGCTTTTATGAGTGTGCCCGAAACGCAGGTGCCATCGGCGGCAAGCTGCTCGGCGCCGGCGGCACTGGCTTTCTCCTGCTTCATGTCCCGCTCGACCGACAGGACGATGTTCGTAAAGCCCTGTCCCCGCAAGGCGTGAATGTCCCCTTCGCGTTCGATCGCGACGGCGCTTGTATCATCTACCGGGCCGACGCCGTCGCCCAGGACAGGTCATGACGCAGGAACGGGAGACCGTATTCCGGACCCCATGGTTTGACATCGCGACCGTCGATCCCGGAGCGGAGCCGAGCGGAACCACCGAACCGTATTTCTGCCTGGTGCGGCCGGCCGGCGTGCTGGCCTTTGTGCTCGACACCGAGGGCAATGTGGTATTGGTGGAACAGTATCGGCCACCGATCGGGCGGGTGACGCTCGAGATGCCGGCCGGGACGATCGATGCGGCCGAGACGCCCGAGCAGGCAGTCAAGCGCGAGGTTCTTGAAGAAACCGGCTATCTATGCGAAAACTGGCACTTCATCTCGCCGTTCCGCATGATGATGAATCGGGAAGATGTCGTCGACTACTTCTTCGTTGGGCTCGATGCCCGGAAACATGGCGACTTCGACGCGGTAGAAAACGGTGTGACCCGTATCCTGCCGAGAGAGCAATTCGGCGATATGCTAAAGGCCACGCGCTTCGAGCAGATCGCGACTCTCGGCGGAATGTATCTGACGGAAAAAATCACCGGAGTTGATTTGCTGACCGCTAATCTCGCGGAAATTAAGACCAAGCTGCGCACCTCTGGGTTTCGATGACGTAGGGCCTCTGATGACCCGAATCGGATTGGTTCAAATCAATAACAGTTTCTCCGGCCAGAACTATCTGCCGTATTCGATTGCGTGCCTGCAGTCCTATGCGCAGATCAGGCTGGACCCGGACAGGTTCAGCTTCCTGCCGATGATCTACAAGCGCATCCCGGTCCGCGAGATCGTGAGTCGCCTGGCTTCGGCTGACGTGGTGGGCTTCAGCAGCTATGTCTGGAATGCGCAGATCTCGCTGGAAGCGGCGCGCCGCCTGAAGAAGCTCGACCCCGACCGCCTCGTGATCTTTGGTGGCCCGCAGGTGCCGGATCATGCCGAGGCCTTCCTGCGCGCCCATCCTTACATCGACGTGGTCGTGCATAACGAAGGCGAGAAGACCTTCGTCGATCTGATGAACAGCCTGCCGGGGCGTGATTGGACCGGACTGCGCGGCATCAGCTATCTCGATGCCGATGGCAAATTCGTGCGGACGGCGCCGGTCGATCGCATGCGCGATCTCGAGGAGTTGCCGTCGCCGTTCATGAACGGGGTGTTCGACGATCTCGTGGCCAGCAATCCGACAGAACAATGGATCGGATTGTGGGAGACCAATCGCGGCTGCCCTTTTCAATGCACCTTTTGCGACTGGGGGTCGGCCACCGCGGCGAAAGTCACCAAGTTCGAGTTCGATCGCCTGCATGGCGAACTGAACTGGTTCGCCGACCAGGGAATCAAGTACATTTTCGTGTGCGATGCGAATTTCGGCATCCAGAAGCGCGACGTCGAGATTGCACAGGCGGTCGCCGACATCCGCTCCCGCACCGGCTTTCCGCACGGTTTTTCGGTGCAGAACACCAAGAACGCCACCGAGCGCGCCTATCAGACGCAGAAGATCCTGTCGGATGCCGGGCTGAACAAGGGCGTGGCGCTGTCGATGCAAAGCCTCGACCCGACCACGCTGAAGAACATCAAGCGCGACAACATTTCGCTCGAGACCTATTTCGAGCTGGCGCGCCGGTTCACTGCCGACAAGGTCGAGACCTACAGCGATCTGATTCTCGGTCTGCCCGGCGAAACCTACGATTCCTTCTGCAACGGCGTCGACAAGCTCATTCGCCTCGGGCAGCACAATCGCGTCCAGTTCAACAACCTGACCATTCTGCCGAACGCCGAGATGGGCAATCCGGAGTATCTCAGGACCTTCGGGATGGTGACCGTTCAGTCGGAAATCATCAACATTCACGGAACCCGCGAAGAGCTCGACGACGATGTCGCCGAGGTCCAGGATCTCGTGATCTGCACCGACTCGATGCCGCCGGAAGCCTGGCGGCGGACCCGCATGTTCTCCTGGATGGCGGCTTTTCTCCACTTCGACAAGCTGTTCCAGATGCCGATGATGGTTGCCTGCGAAATCGGCGGCTTGTCCTACCGCGACATCATCGAGGCGTTCCTGGATGCCCCGATGGAGTACCCGGTCATCCGCAGCGTGCGCGACCTGTTCGAGCGCGAAGCGATTTCCATGCAGAAGGGCGGCGCCGAATATGTCTACGCCAGGGAATGGCTGGGCATTTACTGGCCGGCCGACGAATACATGTTCATCAAGCTGACGTCGGAGAACAAGCTGGACGCCTTCTATGATGAGGCCGGACGGTTGCTGATGAGCATGGTCGATCGCGCCAGCGATCACTCCTGGCCGCTGCTCGACGGCGCGCTCAAGGAAGCGATCAAGGTCAACGCCGTGCTGGTCAGCCGGCCGTTCGCGCGCGACGACATCACGATTTCGATGCGCTACAACGTGATCGAATTTTGCGATGGTCTGCGCAAGGGCATGCCGGTGCCGCTCTGCGAGGCACCGTCGCAACTCGAAATCCTGCGCAGCAAGTCGTACTACGCCAAGATCGAGGAGTGGTGCCGCGAGGTCGTGTGGTGGGGCAACAAGAAGGGCGCCTATCTCTACGTGAACAGGCTGGTGCCGGTCGAGCAGCAGCTTGCCGGCCACTACTGACGCCTTGAGCGGAGCCGTCACGTGCAGTATCGACCGCTAGGCCGGAGCGGCATCGAGGTGTCCGCCATTGGCTTTGGAGCCTGGGGAATCGGCGGTCGCACGCCGGGGGCGACGTCTTACGGCGAAACCGACGACGCCGTTTCGATGCGCGCACTGGAGGAGGCCTTCGAGCACGGCATCACGTTTTATGACACCGCTAGCGTCTACGGCAACGGTCACAGTGAAGAGCTGATCGGCGCCTGCTTCAGCGGCCGCCGGGAGCGTGTTGTCATCGCCACCAAGGCCGGGATTTTGCCGTCCTTCAAAGGCTACGATTTCTCGGAGAACGCTATCCGCGAATCGCTCAAGGGCAGCCTGCGCCGGCTGCGGAGCGATTACATCGACGTCCTGCAACTGCACAATGTGACGCCGGACACGGTCCTGACGCAACCGCATATCGGCGATTTGTTGAGCGGGTTCGTGCGCGAAGGAAAGGTGAGGGCCTACGGCTTTTCAACCGCGTCGCCCAGCGATGCGATCGCCCTGCTGGACTTTCCGCACACGTCCTGTCTGCAGGTCAATTGCAACCTGCTGGACTGGCGCGGCATGGATAGCGGATTGTTCGCTCGTGCCGAAGCCAGCGAGATCGGCATCATCGCGCGGACACCGCTCGCGTTCGGGTTCCTGACCGGCCGCTTCGACGAAACAGTGACGTTCCCGGTCGACGATCATCGCAGCCGCTGGCCCAGCGAGCGGATTTCCGCCTGGGTCGAGGCCGGCGCCGCGATCTTTGCTGAATTGGAGCTCCCGGACGGCGAAGAGGCCCGTGTTTCGGCTGCTATCCGGTTCTGCCTGTCTCTGAAGGCGGTCACCACGGTCATTCCCGGGATGATGACTGCAGGCGAAGTCCGGGCCAATGTCGCCGCGGCCGGTGCAGGCCCGTTTGATCGCGGCCAGCTGAGCCGAATCGAGCGTGTTTATCGGGCGCATCAGGCGAGGCTGGGAGGCTAGCGCATGTCCCGGCGAAGTGGGATCCGGTTCGCCGACAAGGACATGCGCCGCCACGAAAAATCTACAGCGCTTCCCGATCATATTGGATCACCGAGTGATCCAATATGATCGGGAAGCGCTGTAGGAACGTCGAGATTGTGCTTCATTCCATCGGCGTTTTCGACTATGCCGCGCTAGTCCGGCTCCAGCATGGTCGCCTCCCAAGGCGCGAACCGGCATGAGGATCTGATGTCATTGGCCGTATCCACCAAACCCGTCGACGCGATACGCCGCGGCGAAGCCTCGCCCGCCAGGGCCGTGCTGGGTAACCTGCGCAAGAGCTTCCAATGGGCCTGGCTCGACACGAAATGTCAGTATCGCCGCTCGCGGATCGGTCCGTTGTGGGAAACGATCAATGTCGTGGTCATGCTCGCCGGACTGACGCTCGTCTCGTCGGCGATCTTCGGCAGCAGCATGACTCAAATCATCGGCTATGTCGGCATCGGTATCATCGTCTGGTCCGCCATTTCGGCCCTGATCGTCGAAGGCTCGGGGTGTTTCGTGCGGAATGCCGGGTACCTGAATAGCTCGACCTTCAGTATCGATCTTTACGTCGGACGCTCCGTCTTCAAGATCATGATCACCTTCGCTCACCACACGATCATCTATTTCCTGGGCGTCGTGCTCTTCCTCGTCCCGATCGGCTGGACCAGCCTGCTGGCGCTCCCGGGAATCGTTCTGATGTTCGTGAACGGATTCTGGGTCGTGACGGTGCTCGGCTTCGTCTGCGCGCGATATCGCGATGTCGATCTCATTATCCGGAATCTGCTGCAGCTCGCTTTTTTCGTGACGCCGGTGTTCTGGAATTATCGGGCCATCGCGAGTAACCGCATGTTCCTCGTGGACTACAATGTCCTGTTCTATTTCATCGAGATCATCCGCTCGCCCCTGCTTGGCGAAGTCCCTCCGCTGTCGCACTATCTGACCGTCTTCGCCGTGACCGCGGTCGGTTACGGCCTGGCCTACGTCATCTATCGCCGCATGCGGCACCAATTGGCATTCTTCGTCTAGATCGCACGGCGGCAAAATCATGACTCACGTCAGACTCGCAAACGTCAATGTCAGAATTCCGATCTACGACAGCCATGGGTTGCGTCTGATCAAGCTCCCGTCCTTCCGGAAATCCAAGGTGGGCACCAACACCGCCACCCAGTCCGGTGGCATCATCGTGATGCACGCCCTGAAGAACATCAGCCTCAATCTCGAGGAGGGCGACCGTGTCTGTCTGATCGGGCACAATGGCGCGGGCAAGACGACGCTGTTGCGGCTGGTCGCAGGCATCTATCCGTCGACCACCGGCACTGTCGAGGTGGCCGGCAAGGTTTTCGCGCTGCTCGGCGGCAGCGTGGCGCTCAACGGCGATGCCACCGGCTATGAAAACATCCAGCTGATCGCCAACCTGTACGATTGGCCGCGCGAGCGCTATGCCGAGTTCGTACGCGACATCGAGGAGTTCACCGAGCTCGGCGAATATCTGACGCTTCCGACCCGTGTCTATTCGGCCGGCATGCACTCGCGGCTCGCCTTTGCGCTGGCTACCGCACAGTCGCCGGATATCCTGCTTCTGGACGAGGGCATCGGCGCCGGCGACGCGCAATTCCAGAAAAAGGCCAAGGCGCGCGTGCAGCAGTTCGTCAGCCGGGCTCGAATCATATTGCTGGCATCGCATTCAATCGACCTGTGCCGAGCGATGTGCACGAAGGCCCTGGTGCTGTCGCAGGGTGAAGAGGTGTTCTTCGGCGACATCGAAGAAGGCTTCAAGGCCTATGCCAGCCTGAATTGAGGCTACCAGCAGGTGGCTTGGGACTGACGGGTCGTAGCTTCGGGATGCTGTGCGGCATTCGCAAGTTGCGTGGCGAACGCGGAATGCGCCGCCGCCCATTGCGACAGCCCGGATCTGGTTTCCTCGAGATGGCCTTCGACATTTGCGGGACCGAGGCGGACGCCGAAGTCGGCCGGCACGCTGCGTCCGGGCTCGTGGTGGTCCAGAATCCGGTCGAGCATCAGATCGCCGGTCTCCCTGCGATAGTGCGAGACCTCCCAGTACCATTTCATCGGCGTCAGATCGCCCGGCTCGGGAATTTCCGTGCGCGTGATGGTATTGGCATCACTGAAGTCCCAAAGCGGAAATGGGTCGCGATGTCCACGCGCGGCCTCTTCGCTATTGATACGGACAAGCTCGCTCATCCAGAACTCGTAGCGTTCGCCCAAGCCGAGGTTCGTGATCATGGTTCTTACGGCGACATGTAGCGGCGTGATGAACAGCCGCATGTCGGTATCCCCGGCATAGGCCTCGCGGATCATGTATCGGAACGCGTCGAATGTCGTCATCCCGGTCTGTGGATTGGTGAAGCAGTAATGGTAGCGCGGCTGCTTGAACCACAGATTCCAGCGGCGCGCGAGCAGATAGCGGCGCATTTGCGTGCCGCTGCCGCCGAGCTTGCGCATCTCCGCGTCGTGCCCGCTCCAAATCCGCATTCCGAGACCGTCAAACGTCGCCGGCTCATGCTGACGTGAAATCGTCAGGGCGGCTTCCCGCACCGCCGTCGCGGAAAAAATGAAATCCCGCCAATCCTTGAACTGCGTCATCCCCGAGACCAGTGAAGGCCAACGCTGCATTGCCCATTCCATGGCCGTTCGGGGCGGCCCTCCGCTGACGCCCCCACTGGCTCCGCCGTTGCGAATATAAGATGCGTAGCCACTGTGCACGCCACCCAGACCGGCGAGAATCCTCGCGCTTGGATTGAGCGCGAAATAGCGTTGCTCGCTCCAATCCGAGGGCACAAACCCGCTCACGCGCCCCTCGGCTCGGCCCGCCACCAGATAGTGGTGATATCCGTTGACAAATCTGGCTTCTGAAACCGCCGTTTTGACGTCGGGATGGATTTCGAGGTAGGCCGTTTCATTCCATTCTTCGGGAACGGCCACGCCGGGCCGGCGCTCCGTGCGGCCGGCGCGTTCGTAATGGTCGCGGCCCGAGGTGAACTCGTGGCGTGCGATCGCGGCGGCGACGTCCGGATTGACCGCCAGGTACAGAGCTTCGCTGAACGGCTGCTCATCAAGGCCCGTAGAAGCAGCCGAGGATGCTTCCGTCCGCGTTCTCCGCTCCGGCAGAGCTTGATCCAGGTATGTCGCGAAGCCACGACTTGCCGCGTCGACGAAACGCGGTCCGAAAATGTCGGCCGAAAGCGGATGCTCAATATTATAGGCAAAAAAGTCGAGGCCGACGACGGCGCGCTTGAGCGGCTGTCCAACCGCTTGCGCATGCAGAAACGCCAGCATCACCAGGTAGCTGTTGCTCGAGGGCAGCGCGAAGTCGAAGACTTTCGAAGTGCCCCAACCCGGATGGCGCGGATCGATGCCGACCTCGACACGCGAACTGCCGAGTGAGACAGCCTCGGGCTTGAGCCTCCGAATCTGGTACGGTTTCGCGATATCCACGTGTGGTTCGTAATACGGCCGGACTTCATTGAAGCCGCGCCAACTCGGCGAACCGAAGACGTAATAGGGGTCCACCGCGACCACGAACGCGGCCAGCAATAGCGGCGGGATGGCCAGGCAGGCAAACAACATGGTGGTATAGCGACGAAACGGCGCGTCTGGCGGCAACCTATCCTGCGGCATGGATATGGTCGGGGCGAACGAATTGCATCATCGACATGCTCTTCGCGAGCGATCCTAGAAAATAAAATAGATGAACTCGCTGACGCGGTTTTCCGCGACCACAACATAGGTGAAGGCCATGCCGCAACTGATGCCGATGGCGGCGGCCCATGCCGGCGTTGGCTTCCAGGCCAGCCGCGCCTCTTCCGTCCGGCCTTCGCCGAGCAGGAATTGCTGGGTGTTGGGCAACGTCCAGACGATGATCAGCATCCCCATGCACCAGAGCAGTTCAACCAATCCACCGGCGGGCCACCCGACCGGAAGGTTGATGCCGCCATAGCTGAGCAGTTTCGAAAGCCAGGCGCCTCCCTGCGCGGACGTTCCTGTGAGCCATTTGTTTTGGCCGACCATGCCGCCGAACATCAAACGCGCAGCAGCGAAACCGTCCGCGCGAAAGAATACCCAGGCGATGATCACTGCAAGGAGTGTCACGGTCCGCCCGGCCCATCGTCCGGCGAAGTTGGGCTCGCGTTCGCCGCGAACAGCCCGCCAGGCGTGGTTCACCATCAGGAATAGTCCGTGCAGCCCGCCCCAGGCGACGAACGTCCAATTGGCGCCGTGCCAAAGCCCGCCGATGAGCATCGTGAGCATGATGTTGACATAGCGTCGCCATCGACCTTTCTGGTTTCCTCCGAGCGGGATGTAGACATAGTCGCGCAGCAGGAGCGACAGCGTCATGTGCCATCGGCGCCAGAATTCAATGATGCTGGTGGCCTGATAGGGCGAATTGAAATTGAACGGCAGGCGGATGCCGAACATCAAGCCGAGGCCGACCGCCATGTCGGAATAGCCGGAGAAATCGAAGTAGATCTGGAAAGTGTAGGCGATCGCCGCGCCCCACGCGTCGAACAAGCCAGGCGGGGCACCCGCCTGGGCCGCGCTGAACACCGGCGTTGCGAAGGCGGCGCTGCCGTCGGCCAGGATCACCTTCTTGAACAGGCCGAACAGCAGGAATGTCACCCCGACGGAAAATTGCGGCCAATCGAACCGCCCCAAGGTCGGGACGTGAAACTGCGGCAGCAATTGATGCGGCCGGATGATCGGGCCGGCGATGAGATGAGGAAAGAAACTGGCAAACAGCGCATAGCGCACGAATGACGGTTCGGAACGGCCGCTGGCGCGCACTTCCATCAGGTAACTGATCTGCTCGAACGTGTAGAACGATATGCCGATCGGCAGCAGCAGATGCGGGACGACAAAGGTCAGCGAGAACAGCCTGTCGATGCTGGAGACCAACAGGCCGGAATATTTGAAGGTGCCGATCAGGCAGAGGTTCAGGATGATGCCGCAAATCAGCCAGGCCCGCGCGCTCCAACTCACCCTTGCGATTGCGAAGCCAAGCAGGAAATTTGCCACCACGGTGGCCGAGAACAGGGCGAAATTGAACAGGCTCGAATAGGCATAGAAGAACAGCGACGCCACCAGCAACACCCAGACCGCCGCGGCCGGTCCGCGCAGCCGGCCGAACAGATAGAAGGCCGCAAGCGTGATCGGGAGAAAGACCAGCAGAAAAATGGGGGAGTTGAAAAGCATGGGCTACCAGCAGGTCGCGTCCGGTTGATGGTTTTGTGGGTGCGGCTTGCTGGCGACGTCAAAAAACTCTGATATGTCCGGGTCGCCGGCTTTCAACGCGGTCAGATTTTCGTTAGTCTTGGCGACGTGGGCGTCGATATTCGCGGACGTCAATCGAACGCCAAAATCGGTAGGCAGTGGCCGAGCGGGATCGTCGTGTCCGAAGATCCGGTCGAGGATGAGATCTCCCGTTTCCTTGCGATAATGCGATTGCTCCCAATACCACCGCATCGGTGTCAAGTCGCCGGTCTTCGGGATCTTCTCGGTCGTGATCGTATTGACGTCGCTAAAGTCCCACAACTGAAGGGGTGGCCGGTTTGCGCGGGCAGCCTCCTGCTCATTGATCCTGACAAGCTCCTTGAGCCAAAAATCATAACGCGTGCCAAGGCCGAGTCCGACGAAAATCTCGCGGAGCGACGATATTGAAGGGGTTGTGTAAAGGCGGAGATCCGTGCCTTCCGCATAGGCCTGCCGTAACATGAAACGGTACGGATCGAACATGGTAAAGCCCGTCTTGGTACTGGTGAAGCAATACTTGAACGTCGGCGACGTTAAGTCCGGTCCCCAGCCCCCACCCATGAAGCTGGTACGGATCACATTTCCGGTGCCGCCCAGACGCGCAAGGTCTGTCTCGTGCCCTTGCCATATCCGCATGCCCTTGGCGTCGAACGTGGCGGGCTCGGACTGGTTGAATATGGTGCGGAACGAATCCACCGTGCCCGAGATGGAGAATACCAATCTCCAGAACTGCACGAACTGGACAGTCGCTTTGTACATCACCGGCCAATGAAGTCGAAGCTGGTCGAAGAGGTTGGTGACGGGGAATCCGCCGAGCAAACCCAGTTGGCGTCCCTCTGCGCCGAAATGAACATAGCCGCTACGGTAGTCTCCGACTGAGATTCGGATCCGGGCCGCCGGATTGGCCGCGAGATAGTCGCGCTCGTTCCAGTCGGGAGGCTGAAAGCCGCCGATTCGTCCTTCCCAGCGCCCGGCGAGCAGGTAGTGATGGTAGCCGCTCTGGAATCCCGTGAGGGAGGTGAAATAGGCCACGTCGGGGTGCGCTTCCAGATATCCCGCCTCGTCCCAATCGGCTGGAATAGTGCCACCCAGCCTATGCTGGGCACGGCCCACGAGTTCGTAATGTTCACGCCCCGACTTGAATTCATTTCGTGCGACCGCTTTGGCCACATCGGGATTGGCGGCCAGATAAAGCGATTCCTGCCAGGTCGATCGCGCCAGTTGCTCGTTCTTCGATGGCGCAGATGCCTTGACGTGCGGTCGATTTTCCAACTCCGTTGTGAGGAAGTCGGCGAACTCTTGGACCGCATTGCCCGCAACGCGGGCATCGAGTCCCTGGTTCTTCGGCGCGAAAATATTGAAGGCGAAGAAATCGAGGCCGACAACGGCCTGCTTGAGCGGACGACCTGATGCCTGCGCATGACTGAACGCAAGCATCAGGTCCGTGCTATTGCTTGAGGGCAATGCAAAATTGAAGATGGTCCCTTTCGTCCAGCCCGGATGGCGTGGATCGATACCAACCTCCACCCGTGAACTGCCGAGCGACACGGCGTCCGGCCGTATCCGCCGCAGCTGATACGGCTTCACGACAAGAACGTGCGACTCGTAATGAGGTTTGACTGCGTTGAAACCGTGCCAGGTCGGCGAGCCGAATAGGTAGTAGGGATCGACTGCAGCGACGAAGGCTGCCAGCAGCAGCGGCGGGAGCAACGTGCAACCAATCAATCCAAGGGCATATTGCCTGAATTGACCGCTTTTCTGAGCACTGAGGGACGGCGATATCATCGAGTGAACGCAAGACCCCCTGGCTGTGTTGGACCATAGTCGGGCCATCAGAATATCTGGGGGACCATTCGCGGTTCTGGGATGTTTGGACGTCCGGCAAAGCCAACCGAGGCCAGTCTGCCCTGCCAGTGAAGCCGACGCCGAGATTGACGCCGAAGGAATGTCCTATGATAACCTCAAGATACGCTCGGGTACAAGCACAACCCGCCTCGGTTTCGCTATTGGATGTGTCGCCTCCGATCCCTTCGACCTTGGCGCTCTCGCCACCAAAACTCACCGCCGCAGCCAGCCCGCGCAGCCGGTCGAGCAGGCAGAACTTGCCAGCGTGACCGGAAGGGAGACGAACTGGAAGATGGGGAGTTGAAAAGGATGGGCTACCAGCAGGTTGCCTTCGACTGACGATTCTCGACGTTCGGCCCAGTCGCCGCGTTCGTGATCTGTGAGGCCAGTTCAGCGTTGTCGCGGGCCCAGTCGGCAAGCCCAGCCCTGCTGTCACGCAGATGCGCATCAATGTTCGTCTCGGTCAGGAGCACACCGAAATCTGACGGAAGCGCGCGTGATGCCGAATGATAGTTGAATATGCGATCGAGGATGAGGTCGCCGGCGGCCCGGCGATAGTGCGAATATTCCCAGTACCACCGCATCGGGGTGAGATCGCCTTTTGCGGGAATAAGCTCGCTGGTGACCGAGTTGGCATTGCTGAAATCCCACAACGGGAGCGGCCTTTTCCCGGCGCGGGCGCCTTCTTCGTCGTTGATGCGGACAAGTTCCCTCAGCCAGTAGTCGTATCGCTCACCGAGGCCGAGTTCGCCCAGCAGCGTACGCGTTGCCGCGTGCAGTGGAGTGACGAACAATCGCATGTCCGTGCCGTCGGCATAAGCCCGCCGCAACATGAAACGGTACGGATCGAACATCGTCATCCCGGTATCGGAATTGGTGAAGCAATACATGAACCGTGGCGGCATCAGCCAGAGATACCATCGCCATCCCAGAATCATGTTGCGAATGAGCTGACCGTTGCCGCCGCTGCGCAACATCACCTCGTCCTGCCCGGCCCAGACGCGGTCGCCCTTGTCATCGAATGATGGCGGTTCGGACTGACGGAAGATGGTTGCGGCCGAATCTGACACCGCTGTCGTTGAGAAGATCATGGTGTTCAGCTCGGCGAACCGAAACATTGCCCGGTTCACGCCCGGCCATTTCAGCGAAATCCTGTCGAGAACACCGGAGGACGGAAAGCCGCCCGGCAGGCCTTCCTTGTGGCCGACAGCGGCATAGTGAACGTAGCCGCTGTGGAAGTCGCCAAGCGCGATTCTGATGCGCGCTGACGGGGTGGCGGCCAGATATCCTGCCTCATCCCAGCCCTCTGGCTTGAAGCCCCCGAGCCTTCTCTCCACACGGCCGGCGGCGAGATAGTGATGATAGCCGTTCAGAAAACTGCCTTGGGATATCGCATAACCCACATCCGGATTGGTCTGCAGATAGCCCAACTCGTCCCAATCGGAAGGAATCGAGGCGCCCAGGCGGCGCTCGGCCCGGCCGGCAAGCTCGTAGTGCTCGCGGCCGGATTTGAAGTCTTTTCGCACAACCGCCGCTTTGACATCGGCATTGGCGGCCAAATAGAGGGCTTCGTCGAACGCCGGGCCTTTGCTTTCGCCGGCGCCGCCAGGTGTCTGTCCAACGTCGGGTTTGCGCGCTTTCAGGTCAGCAGCGAGATAATCGGCGAACGATCTGACACCGTCGCCGGCAAATCGTATCTCTTGTTGGTCATGGTTTCTTGGAAAGAAGATATTGAAGCCAAAGAAGTCGAGGCCGACGACGGCCTGCTTGAGGGGGGTGCCGACGGCTTGTGCGTGAAGAAAGGCCAGCATGGTTTCGTAGGCAGTACTCGACGGCATCGCGAAGTTGAAAACGCTTCCCTGAGCCCAGCCGGGATGGCGCGGATCGATGCCGACCTCGACCCGCGAACTGCCGAGCGACACGGCGTCCGGTTGTATCCGCTGCATCTGGTGCGGCTTCACGACGAGCACGCGCGCTTCGTAATAGGGTTTGACCGCATTGAAGCCCGGCCAGCTGGGTGACCCAAAAACGTAGTAGGGGTCGACTGCAACGACGAAGGCGGCCAGCAAGAGTGGCGGAAGTGCCAGGAATCCGATCAGGCAGAAAATATAATGCCGAAATCGGCGGCATTCCCGCGTGTCGACAGTCATGGGCGCTACAGTCATGGGCAGTATCGCGTGCAAGCAAACCTCATGACTGGCTGAGGCCATCTTCCGTGATCAGAAGTTTGGCGGCGGAACTGGCCTTGGCTTTGGGATCCCTTGGCAAGGCAATTGTCAGCCCCCCCTATTGACGGCAACTCTGTGTACTATAGTAAGTTGACAACCGGCCCGCGCGTAGTATTGGCACATTTGCCAGTGGTTGCAACGACTTAATGATCGCGGCGCCAGATTTGCGAAATCCGTGGCGAGGGGGTGTGGTCAATTGAGGCCTTTGATGCGGATTTCGATCGTAACGCTCGCCCTCGATTCCCCGCAATATCTGGACGAAGCCATACACAGTGTTCCCGTGCGCGGCCGGTTTGAGCTCGAGCACCTGATCGTTCACGACGGCGATGAAGCCTGCCGCAACGAAATCGAGCGCCGCCACCCGCAGATTACGGTGCTCAGGGGCGACGGCACCGGAGCCACGTCCGCGGCGGCGCGGGGCATCGATGCCACGACCGGCGATTTCATCCTCCTTCTGCACAGCGACGACAGGCTCGGCCCCGATGCCCTCGGTCGTCTGGTCGACTGCGCTGCTGCCCGGCCGGATGTCAGGATATGGACCGGTGGCGCCCGAATTTTTTGCACGCTCGCCGACGGCCGTGAGCAGACGGTACGGCTGCTGTTGAGCCGCGATTTGAACGAAATGTCGCTCGGCAACGTCTGCGACGACTTGCCCTTGTTGTCTGCGCGATTTTGTCACCGCTCGGTCTATGCCGAGATTGGAAATTTCAACCTGGCCTATTCGGAGTCCAGCGATCGCGAATTCCTGCTCCGGGCGGTGATGGCGGGAATTGTGGAAGCGCCGCTCGATGTCGTCGTGTCCGAGATGCGGTTTCATGACGGTTCGCGGACGATCCATCGGCGATCGGGGTGGGTCCCGCCCTATCTGGCGGAGCATGTGCGGCTCGCCGGCGCATGGCTGAAGCGGCCCGATATCGAGACGCCGGTACGCAGGTTCCTGAAGAACTGGCAGGCGCGGGAGCTTCTGAGGCTCATCGTCTATCAATGCCGTGCCGGGCAATGGCGCGCCGCGGCCGGATCGCTGCGACGGACCGAACTCCAAAATCCGCTTTGGATATTCAGGATTGCGACGGTATTAACGGCCCTGAAGCGGAGAGCGCGGGGCCAGGTATTGGACGAAGTATTAGACGAAGTATTGGATATGAATACGTCTCGTCGAGACGGTGTCTAGAGGACAGATTCGCTCATGGCGTCGCGCAAGATCAATCCGCAATATTCGTTCCGCTTCACGACCGCGGACATCCGGGCAACCTACGGATCCGCGGAGGGAGCCTTCGCGCGCGGCGATTTCCTGAATGCCGCACAGATGGCGCCGCCCGGTTCGGAGTTGAAGGGCTGTAGCCTGATTCTCGGTGGACTGCCCGAACAGGGCCTGGCAATTCTGAACGGGCTGGCGAAGCGCAGCGGTCGGGCTGCCCTGTGTCGCGCGTTGGCATTGTGGTCCTTGGAAGGCGCCGCGGAAGCCGTGTCGGCGCTCGCCGACGTCAGCGATCCGGCATGGGCGGCGCCTGCGGCCAGGTTTCGCGGGCTGCTCGGACGCGACAACATCAACGTGTTCGTCACCGGCGCCATTCTGTCGGTGTTTCCCGAGCACCATTCGGACAGCTTCATCGCCCCGGTCTATCGGTACGGCGCGATCACCGTAAAGTATGTCGCAAGCCAGTTGCCGAAAAATGCCTATGCTTACGACGGCTACGAGCCGATGGACGCCTTCATCGACGGCCTGCCGAATGATGAGAAGCCCGACATCTTGTTCGCGCTCAGTCCGCAATGGCTGCTTGCCAGGGATTTTCACAAGGTCACCGTACCCAAGGTGATCTGGTGTCACGACAGCGACGCCTTTCAGTATCGCAACGTCGACAACTACGCGCTCTACGACGCAGCGATCTGCAACTGTTCGCAGGAACACTTCGAGCTCAGTCAGGGCACTCCGGGTCTCTACTGCGCCGCCAACATGCTGCTGCATCCGCTGGCGACGCCCTTTCCAGAAGGATCGCCGCACCGCGAGAAGAAATACGACATCATCTTCACAGGATCGGCGCTGGCGCCGTTCCATTCCGAGAAGCCGCGTTTTCTGTTCAATCTGGCGGAACTCGGCAGCAAATATATCGTGCGCGTGGTCGAGGGGCACCTCCCGGAAAAGGACTATTTCGCGCTGATATCGCAGGCGAGATTTCTCCCGGTCGTCAACCGTTACGCCGGCTCGCCCTCGCCGCGGTGGCGCGACGCGCTCGCCAACGGCTCATATCTGTTGTACCCGGAAGGCACGTTTTACGGCGAGATCGCGCCGGGATGTTTCTCGTTCCGGGCCGAAACACTGGTCGAGGACGCCGGCGGTCATATCGAACGATTTGCCAGGGGTAGCGATCCTGCCTACGACCTGAACAAGGTCGTTCCGGAAATCAACGCCCGCTTTGCGATTCACCGGCAGCCGCGCGAAGAGAGCTACGAACGGCTGCTCAAATACGCGCTGTTCGTCGGTCTGGTCTGGCCGCGGCCGCAGACGGCGGCCAGGCGGCGTCAGCGTCGCCTGGTCTGGCTCACGCCGGCGGTCGATTGCGGGTTGTTCGGAACCAACCACATTCGCGACCAGATCAGCAGCATCGGCGCGCATATCGGCGCCGGCGATTTGACCGACGACATCGACTACAACAACGCGGCGCATCTGCATGCGCAGATGGTGTTCACCTTTCACGAAAGCGCGGATGCCAGGAGATGGGCGTCCGCTGCCGACTCCTATTTCGAACGAGGCCTCGCGCGTTTCCCGAACTCGTTGTTGCTGAACTTCAACGATGCTCATTGGCGCTTTTTCAAGCCCGACGCCGATGTGTTGGAGGCCGCCGCCAAGTTCCAGGGCATCATCGAGCGCATCGACGGTCTTTCGTTCGACGCCGCGGGAGCCGATGTTGCCTATGCCTACACGCTGCACGAGCGGGACGCCGTCTTTCCCTGCTATGAATACGCCGACGTCGCCACCAGCGAAATGGTGCTGCAGGAAACCCCCAAACTGCGCTCGGCCAAGAAACTCCGCCACGGCACGCGGCGGATCATGCTGTCCGCGTGCCATGGCTATGTCGGCTGGGCGCTGCTCAAGAGCGGCCGGGCGACGGAAGGCCTGGCGCGCCTGAAGCAGGCGATCGCAATCTATCCATATGGCCTGCCCGTCCTTCGGCTCTATTTCGATACCCTGCTCGAGAGATTTCTGGCTTCGACCGAGGCTCCGGCGACAGAGGCCGCCAATCTCGCCGACGCCTTCTTTGCCGTCGTCAACGTCAATCCATCGATTCTCCTGACGCATTCGGTCGTGGTCGTGCCGCTGCTGGCCGATCATGGAGAGGCCGCAGCGGCCAAGGAGGTGCTCGCGGCCTGGTATCGCCTGGCCAACATCGTTCACAGTCTCCGGGTCGACGACGAGAAGCAGCAACGTACGCGGATGGATGTCATCTGTAACTATCGCGCGCTGTTTCCGTCCGTGCTGCGGCAACGTATCAATGCGACGCTGCGGCGCGATGCGCCAAATATCGAATTGACACAACTTGAATCACGGCTGGCCGAGGCGATCACCCGAAGCAGGGACAGCAAGAAGCTGGCTCGAATTTGGCGGTGGAAGGACACGCGAGCCGTCAGCAGAGATCAGCTCAAGTCGATTCTGGTCAGTACCGGTTACGCGCAAGGGCAAGTGGCCTTTGCCAAAATCCCGCACGCGATGTCGATTTGGCTGTGGACGCCAATGGACGTCAAGATGCTGTACCTGAAAAAGGCCTACCGGATGGCTGTTCGCGGCGATGTCAAAGAGATGTTGCTGCGCATTCAACAATGGTCGACAGTGAGCAAATGGTCAAAGGGTGAGGCGATGAATGCGCCGCGCCCCGGTAAACGATGGCGGATGCGGTTCGCCGAACTTCTCAGCCTCCTGAGAGGCCGGCGCCAAAGTGAACGCCCAAAAGTGCCGCCGCCCCGCTAGCGCGTCGAGGCAGAGGAGGGACTTGATCTGTAAACGACTCGGGCTCGGAAGATGGCAAGATTTATTCGTGAGTTGTTGTTGAAGGTGCCTGCGGTCCGGCGGCAGATGGGCCGGCTGACCGACATTGAGGTCGCAGTTCAGGCTCAGGCGCTGCGCCTTGGCACGCTGGAAGACGGCATTCGGCGCCTGGATGATGTCAAGGAAGGCGAGCGGAAAAATGATCTCGCCGTGCCCTCCGCGGACCTGGCTTTCGCGCTGGAGCGGCAGCGGCTTCTGGACGAAATTACCGAACGCGACAGGGAGCTGAGGCTCCTCAGAGTAGGCCATGGCGCGACCTTTGAGGAACTCGCGGCGACCGGCAAAGTGGGTGGGGGGACGCCCTACCGGTTCGAGGAGCTCCAGGGAATCCGACAGTCGGGCGGGCAGGGCGTCCCCACGGTGCCGCCGCTGGTTTTCATTCACGTGCCGAAGGCCGGCGGCACCACGTTGAATAATATTCTGATGAAGAACTACCGCTTCCGAATCGACAGCTACGGCGAAAATTTCTTTCCGCGCTACTACCCCGACGAATTCGTGTCGCTGGTACGGGAGCCGATTGCCGAAGATACGAGGCGGCCGGTCTATTTCACCGGACACATCGATATCGACAATGACGTGTTCCGCTACATGCCGGTACGTTACGTCGCCATTACGATGCTGCGGGAGCCGGTCCAACGAATCGTGTCGCACTATCGATTTCACTCGACGCTGAAGCGCTCACCGCTCTCCGCCGAAATTGGCAATGGCACGCTCGACGTCGTCGACTATTTCCAGCGCTTCCGGCCGACCATTCCCATGCAATACGAGATTTTTGCGCCTCGCAAGAATGGCGGCGTCGCGCTTGCCGGAGCAGGGCGCGTGCAGGAAGCCCTGGACAATCTCGAAGGCAAAGTCTCGCATTTCGGATTGCAGGAGCGGTATGACGCGTTCGTCGTGGTGCTCCGGGAATTGTTGGGTCTGCCGGACGCCTTTTCCCCGACGCTCAACAGGACGCCGGCTGATGCTGCGCCCGTCACAGACGGACACATCGATCGACTTCGTGATCTGATGTCCGATGAGATCGACTTTTATGATGGCGCGACTCGTCTCTATGAGCGGCGGATGCAGGATCTCCAGTTCGACCTGGAGGCCAAGCTGGGAGCGTTCACCGAGGCGAAGCAGCGCTATCTGGCGCTGCGGGACGAAGGCGACCAGGTCCGCCATGCCTGGTTCGGCTCCTATGCCTGAATTGGGCAGGAGATCAGGGCGCTGATTATATCAGGGAGTTAGTGCCGTCATGAAGCGATTTGCTCGAGACCAGGTGTTGAAAGTGCCTGCCGTGCAGCGCCAGATGGTGGGGCTGAAACGCGGATCGGCTGGTATCTTGCGGCTTTGGCCGGGTCGATCCGGTTGGTCACCGGTGTCGGATTGACCGCGGGATCACATGAGGACATCATGGCATGATGTTGCATTCTACTGAGAATCTTGTCGTCGATACGGTCGCTGCCGAGATCGAAAAGCGCGGCTTCATGGCGTTGCGCAATGTGTTCGACCCCAGGGACGTCGATGCGATCCGCGCCGCCGCGACGGCGTTCTACGATCATGTCGAGCGAGAGGACGGGGTCCCCAGATTTCCGCGGGCCTATCTCTACAATCCCGGCAACATGGCCGTCAGCATGTCAGCGCTGGACGACTACGGGACCAGGGACTATCAGCTCTTGCGCATGGTCGCGAAATCGCAGGCGGCCAGTTGTCTGCGCCGGCTTCACGGGGATGATGTGCTCTGCTCCCTGACCCATTCGCGCATGCGCAAGTCCTACCCGCAGTCGGACAAGACCAAGCCGCGCCCTTCGACGGTGGCCTGGCATCGGGATGGATCCGAGGAGGTCGGGTACTACAGCGCCTATATCTTGTGGGTGCCGTTCACGCCGTGCAATCGCGACTATCCGGGCCTCGAATTCCAGTCTTCGACCGGGGAGGCGATTGCGGTCGATCTGAAGCCGGGCGATGCGTTGCTGTTCTCGGATCAGACGCCTCACCGAACCGCCGACTGTCCGACCTCGACGCAGTCACGTTACAGCTGCGATATGCGATTCTTCCGTCCTGCCGATATTCCGACGCGGGTTCACGCAAAGATCGCACAAGAGCCGCTCCTGACCGTCAGGTCATTTTCATCCAACCCGGACTGAACGCGCGTATGCGCAGCGACCAAAAGCGGCCGGAGGCCCACGTGCCCGGACTGGATGGGTTGCGGGGAATGGCGGCCTACATGGTCGTCATATCACACGTCAGCAACTCGACCGGGCTATGGAATGCGCTGCTTGGCATCGGCGGCGGTCAGGTCGGCGTCATGATCTTCTTTACGTTGAGCGGGTATCTGTTGGCGGCGCTGTATCTCAGGACTGAGGTAACGACTGCTAATGTACGTGACTACGCCGTGCGACGGATCGCGCGGGTTCTCCCGCTGTTCTTTTTCGCCGTGACGGTCGCCTTGTTTTTCGCGTTCACCAGTGCCGTTACGGCCTTCGGTTTCGATCCGTACGCTTTCGGTTTCGATCAGGCGCTGCGGCACTATGCATTGATTTCGGGGACCGGCGTATTCTGGACTATTCCTGTCGAGATGCATTTCTATGTCATTTTTGTCTTGCTTTGGTGGCTTCACTCGAAGTCGAGAACTCTGGTGATCGCCTTTGCGGCCTTCTGGATCCTCATCTATTGGGCGTTGCCCGTGACCGTTCCGGAACGGCCACGAACGCTTCCCTACTATCTGGTGTTTTTTCTGTGCGGGATGCTGGTGAACTACTTCGTTCGGATCGATGCTGGGCCGACGAAATCAAGAATGTTGAGCGTCGTCTTGTCCGGATGTTTTCTGCTGCCGTTTCTCCTGTATCCCAACATCTACGCGGCGGTGATCGGGAAGAGCGGCTGGCTGCTCCGCGCCGAATATCAACAGATGTGGCACGACCCTCGTTATCCGCTTGCCGCGGCGCTCTGTTTGGCTGCGGCATTGTGCGCGAGGCCGGTGCGGACGATATTGTCGCATAGGATCATGGTTTATGCCGGAAAGATTTCGTACTCGGTTTATCTTCTGCACATTCCCGCAATCGCCGCGCTCATGCAGTTCACGTCGCTTTACCGATATCCGTTTGCATTCCTGATGACAGCGCTCTTTCTGACGACGCTGTTGGCCATGATGACATATGCGAAGCTCGAATATCCAATGCGGCGGTTGATCGTTCGGAAATTCTCCAGTGCCCGGTCTGAAAATCCGGCTGTCGCGGGCCCGGCCGACGGATCGGCACCGGCGGCGCACGGGCTGAAGCGTTGAGTTCTGAAGCACTCGAACGAACTCCGCATGGAGTGGGTGTGGCGCCGATGATCGATACTTTCGACAACGGTTTGCCCGCTGCCTGACACGGGCGGCGCTAGGTCCTCCCTCAGCGCGGAGGAAGACGATACCAACCGGGTATCGTTGGCATACAGGTACGATGGTAGTGTCAAGCGCCCCTGGCTCATCCGCCGACTCGATTGATCCTCAAGCTGTCGCAAACAACATTGCAACTGTGTACGATGTCGTTAGCCCCGTTCTACTGACGGGTAACGTGTTCAATTAATTGTCTTCAACCACAAGCATCACGCGGTGCTTCCGCCCTTTTCATGGCTGAGAGCATCTCGGCTGACACAGGAGAGAAACATGCGTCGCATACTGTTGCTCACTGTCTTTGCGGGATTGTTGTTTCCATTTCTGGCATCGGCGCCGGCCCACGCGCAGGCGACCCGGACCTGGGTCTCCGGCGTAGGAAACGACGCCAATCCATGCAGCCGCACCGCGCCGTGCAAGACGTTCGCGGGTGCGATCTCGAAAACCGCCGCCCAGGGAGAAATCAACGTCCTCGATCCCGGCGGCTTCGGCGGCGTGACCATTACCAAGTCGATCACCATCAGGTCCGATCATATCGAAGCCGGCGTGCTGGTTTCCGGTACGAACGGTATCATCGTAAACGCTGCTGCGACGGACAATGTGACCCTCGAGGGTCTCGATCTCGAGGGCTTGGGGACGGGCCTCAATGGCGTGCAGATCGTCGGAGGCGGGAACGTCACCATTATTAGATGCTCGATCCACCATTTCACCGGCAATGGCGTCAACCTTGTTGGCACCGCGGGTGCCCGTGCGATTGTCATCGACTCAATCATCACTCAAAACGCGGGCGGCTTTAACGTCACGGGGGCTGGTGGAGCGTCCAACGGCGGCCTCGTGGTTGGAGGCGTCATGGACAAGAATTCCTCTTTCGGGCTCCAGGTTACGGCGCCAAGTTCGGTAGCATTGAGCGGCGCCACGATTCTGGGTAGCGGTGTCAGCATCAACAACGTTGGCGGAGCCACCGTCACTTCATTCGGCAACAGCGCATTCAACGGGACCGGGGCGGTTACCACGACCATAACCCTCAAATAGGTTTCGGCTCCGAACTGCGACTGATCAAGATGTTCACGTCCGAGCAACGTGCCATCCTCGCGGGCCAAGCCGCGCCCCCTCGACAGTGGCTTGGCATCGGGATGGATCCGAGGAGGTCGGCAACTCCAGCGCCCATATCTTGTGGGTGCCGTTCACGCCTTGCAATCGCGACTATCCGGGCCCCGGTGCGCGTGGCCGGTGCGGGCGATATCTTCGAGGAGCATCGCCGGTGCGATGCTCCATTCCGTCCTACCTGTCATCGCATGGACCGGAGCTGTCTATCAGCAAGCAGGACGCTGATACCAGCCGCGTATCACGACGAGGCCGGTACGATGTTAGTGGTTAAGAGTCTGTAACGAATCCCGCCCGTCCGATTGAACCTCAAGCTGTCGCGAATGACATAACAGCTGTGACGATATTGCATCGTTGGCCTCGTTTCTGCTGACGGGGTACGTGTTCAATCTATTTGCTTCAACCGGAAGTATACAAGATTGCTTCCATGCTTTTTCATGGCTGAGAGCATCTCGGCTGACACAGGAGAGAAATATGCGTCGCATATTGTTGTTCACTATCTTTGCGGGGTTGTTGCTTCCATTTCTGGCATCGGCGCCGGCTCACGCGCAGGCGACCCGCACCTGGGTCTCCGGCGTCGGTGATGATGCCAATCCATGCAGCCGTACCGCGCCGTGCAAGACCTTCGCGGGTGCGATCTCCAAGACCGCTGCCCAGGGCGAAATCAACGTCCTCGATCCGGGCGGCTTCGGCGCCGTGACCATTACCAAGTCGATCACCATCAGGTCCGATCATATCGAAGCCGGCGTGCTCGTGTCCGGGACCAACGGTATCATCGTGAATGCTGCTGCGACGGACAATGTGACTCTCGAGGGCCTCGACATCGAGGGCTTGGGAACGGGCATCAATGGCGTGCATATCATCGGCGGCGGGAACGTCACCATTGTTAGATGCACGATCCACCATTTCACCGGCAATGGCGTCAACCTTGTTGGCACCGCGGGTGCCCGTGCGATTGTCATCAACTCGATCATCACGCAAAACGCGGGCGGCTTTAACGTCACGGGCGCTGGCGGAGCGAGCAATGGTGGTCTGTTGGTCGGAGGCGTGATGGACAAGAATACCGCTTTCGGGCTCCAGGTTACGGCGCCGAGTTCGGTGGCACTGGACGGCGCGACGATTCTGGGTAGCGGTGTCAGCATCAACAACGTCGGCGGAGCCACCGTCACTTCGTTCGGCAACAGCGCATTCAACGGGACCGGCGCGGTTACCACGACGATCACCCTCAAATAGGTTTCGGCTTCGAACTGCGACTGATCAGGATGTTCACGTCCGAGCAACGGACCCGCCTCGCGGGTCCGTTGTTTCGTTTTGCGCACTCTCCCTCGGGCCAGCCATGGCAAGCCGCGCGATGGTTCGCGGACAGGCGTCAATTGGACGCAGTCGCGGGGGTCAAGTTCGAATGGCGATTGATACAGGGCCGCGGAGTTCGACAAATCCCCATGTCTCCGGCCTCACATCCGCCGTGTTTCGGGCTGCATCATACAACCTCAGCTTGAGAATTCGGGTTCCACCCGGTCGGTCTGCTGGAAGCCTCTAGCGGGGCCGCTGATCTCTGGGGATGGTGGTCATGCGTAGAGATTTGTTTGGGACGGCGCTGTTGGCGCTGGCGGCTTGCCTCGTCGTCTCGGTTGCGCCGCGCAATGCGGCGCTTGCGCAGGCGCCAACGCCTCCCGTGCAGGCGCCAACGTCTCTTGTGCCGAGCCGCGCGGCGCACGCACAAGCGCCCGCGGAAGAACGCACCCCGACTGCCGAAGCGGCCATCAAGACGCGGATGAATCAATGGACGGTCGGCCTCGCGGCGGGCTTGCCTGACGGCGGCTTCGTGCGATTTGCAAGCGAAATGGCGCGGACGATGGATGACGGCGATAACATGCGCCTGATCCCGATGGTGACCCGCGGCACCACCACGAACATCGCCGACCTGCTTTATCTCAGGGGCGTGGATGTCGCGATCACCTATGCCGATGCCTTCGATTTCTACTCGAAGCAAAGCGGGCTCGCCAACATCAGCGATCGCGTTCGCTACGCCCTGCGTTTTTTCATCGCCGATATCCATATCTACGCGCGCGACGAGTTCAAATCCCTCCAGGACCTGAAAGGCCAGAAAGTCGCCGTCGGGACGGCCGGGGTTGCCGCCGCGCTCACAGGCCCGCTGATCTTCAGGCGGCTTGGAATTGATATCCAGACGGTGCCGGTCGGTGGGCCGGTGGCGCTCGAGCGGTTGCGCGGCGGTCAGGTGGCCGCGATGGTCTACGTCGCGGCCAAGCCGGGTGAGCTCTTCAACGGGATCAAGGCGGAGCCCGGTTACCATTTCCTGCCGGTGCCCTATACGAAGGAGTTCTGGGACTATTACTATCCGTCGACGATCAAGGCGGAGAACTACCCGGCATTGCTGCCCGCGGGCAGTTCGATCGACACCCTTGCCGTTCCGTCGGTCCTGGCCGTCTACAATTGGAAGCCGGGCACGGACCGGGCCGACAGGGTCAATCGCTTCGTCGAGACCCTGTTCAACAACCTCGCACGCCTGCAGGAGCCGCCATTTCACCCCGGCTGGAAGGATATCAATCTCGGCGCCAAGGTTCCCGGCTGGAAGCGGTATCCGCACGTGGACGCGCTGCTCGAACGGATGAAGAAGGATGACGCCGTCGGCGCAAGTCCGCCGGGTGCCGCGGACAATACGCTGCAACAGCGACGCTTTGATGCCTTCCTGGCGACGCGACCGAAGGCGCCGGCATCGGGCGCCGAGAAGGAGGAGCTGTACAAGTCATATCTGGACTGGAACAGCCGCCATCCGCGCTAGCTAGTGTCGTGTTTCTGACACGCCCTCGTCATTCCCCGATGCGCAATTGCGCACCCGAGTATCCAGAGATGACAGCGACGAGATTCTCCGATGTGCAATTGCTCATCGTCGTTCCCGCTGCGCAGGCCCGGGAATGACGGAAGCAATCGTTAGAGTCAGCGCACTAGAGCATGATGAATCAGGTTGATCTGGCGCAGCACGGTAAGTGTACTCCCTCGCCCCGCTCTTCCGCGGGGAGAGGGTTGGGGTGAGGGGCTGTTTCCACGAACACCGACTGCACGGTGAGTCCCCCTCACCCGAAATTCGCTGGCGCGAATTTCGACCTCTCCCCGCAAGCGGGGCGAGGTCGACCGAGCCAGCCGACAATCCGATTCAAATGAAAATCATTCCGCCCTAGATCTTCTCCCAGCCGCCGTGCTCGGCCGAGCGAAACAGCGCGTCGATCGCGCGCATGTTGCCGACCGCGACGTCGATCCCGTTCTCGATTGCCGCGCCGGTGCGGACGGCCCGCGACAGCGCCTCGCTCTGCAGGTGATACTGGTTCACGATCGGGAACGTGGTCACCTCGGCCGAGCTGCCGTTCAGGGCCGAACCGTCGTCGAGGAAGATCCGGCAGGGCGCCGTCGCCGGCGCGTTGAACGGAATCTCGATCTCGATGCGTCCCCGCGTGCCGAGCGCGTTGACGCGCTGGTAGGGGACGGCCTGCGTCGAGCAGGTGAAGGTCAGATGGCCGCCGCCGAAATCGACCAGCCCGGAGGTCAGGCGGTCGGTGCCGAAATCGGGATCGCGCGCGATCAGCGCGACGGCGCGCAACGGCTCGCGTCCGAACAGATAGCGGGAGGTGTTCACGGCGTAGCAGCCGATGTCGTAGAGCGCGCCGCCGCCGACATCCTTCCTGTTGCGGATGTTGGCCGCGTCGCGGTTGAAATAGCAGAACGCGGTCTGCACGCTGACGAGGTCGCCGATACGTCCGCTGTCGATCCAGGCCTTGGCCTGCCGCCACTGCGGATGGTGGCGGACCATGAAGCCTTCGCTGATCAGCTTGCCGGTCTCGCGCTGCACCGCGATCAGGGTCTCGGCCTGTTTGGTGTCGAGCGCGATCGGCTTCTCGCAGAGCACGTGTTTGCCCGCGCGTGCGGCGCGCGCGGTCCATTCCACATGCAGGTGGTTGGGCAGGGGATTGTAGATGATGTCGATATCGGGATCGGCCAGCAGCTCCTCGTAGCTGCCATAGGCCTTCGCGATCCCGAGCGCTTCCGCAGCCACCCGCGCCTTGGCGATATCGCGGGAGGCCAGCGCCACGACCTGCGTCAGCGGCCCGCTGACCATGCCGGGCAGGCTGACCTTCTGCGCGAAATTGCTGGCGCCGAGCACGCCCCAGCGCACCGGCGCGAGCGTCTCGTTCGATCCGTCGTCCGAACCGGCTGTCGACATCGGTCCCTCGCGTCCTACTTCTCGGCCTTGGTGATCTTGTGATCCAGATGGCCGGTGTCGTGGTCGCGGCGGAGCTGGCTCAATGACGTCTCGTTGAGATGCAGCAGCACCTCACTCAGTTTCTCGGTTCCGGGATAACCGGCCGCGAAACTCATGCCGTAGATCTTGCGCAGCGTGCTGACCAGGGTGTTGCCGTGCTTGTGGCTGATTTCGCCGTCCTTGTTGCGGTGGCGATTGTCGAGACCGACCTTGCTCATGCTGCGCTCCCTTGTGTTTGTTGTCGCCAGCATCCTCCCACCGCGCGCAAATGGCAATCTTGCGCTGCAACCTTTCGCTTGCGCCGATGCGGGCGACTTGCTTCCTTGTCGGGCATGATTGCGATGCGCCGCTCGTTCCCGGGGGCCAGCGCGGGGGTGCGGCCGGGTTTTCGAGCGGACCATGCGTCAAGTGCTGATAGCGATCGCGGTGCTCATCATGGGTTGGCTGTCCAGCGCGCAAGCCCAGTCACTCACCGTCGATCCCGAGACCATCGTCCCGCTGCCCGACAGTTTCGACATGGAGGCGCCGGCGCCCGACGTGCCGCCCGAGATGGCCCGCTTTCAGGGCGCGTGGGTCGGGACCTGGCATGACGACCGGCATATCCTGGTGGTCGAGCGGGTCAGGCCCGACGGGCAGGCGGACGTGGTGTTCGCGCAAAGCGACTCGGCCTTCTCCAACAGCAATCGCGAATGGTGGCGCGACAAGGCCAGGGTCGTCGACGGCGTGCTGACCATGACCGGCTTTCGCACCTTCCGCTACGCCTTCGATGGCCCTGACCGGTTGTACCTGACCGCAACCATCGCGTCCGGTCCCGCGACCGGAGTCGTCACCTCGGGGGCGCTGGTCCGCGCTGATCCGGCCCGCCTGGCCGCGGGCGATCGACCGGCGGAATGGCCATGGCCCGGCGAGCGGGTGTGGATTCCGCACCTCACCTTGCGGACGCCCGATGGCACCAGGCCGATCAGGCTCGAGGGGACGTTCTACCCGCCGCCTGCCGGCCCCGGCCCGGCGCCGCTCGCGATCATCACCCACGGCTCCGACGTCGGCCGCACCCAGCTCAGGAGCTGGTCGTTCGCGACCGAGGCGCATTGGCTGCGCGACAACGGATTTGCCATGCTGGCGCTGATGCGCCGCGGCCGTGGCAGGTCCGAGGGCATCAACGGCGAGGAGAATTTTGGCCGCGCCCACGACGGCTCCCTGATCGACGTGTCGGCCGGGGTCGCCGAGGCGGTCGAGGATCTCTCGTCCGCCATCGCCTATGGCCGGCAACTGCCCAACGTGCGGCCGGGGCCGGTGCTGCTCGCCGGTCAGTCGCGCGGCGGGTTTCTCAGCATGCACTATGCCGGACTCAAGCCCGGCGAGGTCATGGCCGTCATCAATTTCGTCGGCGGCTGGTACCCCTATGGCCCGGTGACCACGCCATACTACGCCAACGCCGGCCGCGGCGCGGCGGACAAGGTGCCGCAGCTCTGGCTCTATGCCGATAACGACAAGCTTTATCCTGAGGCCCTGATCCGCGAATATCATCAGGCCTTCACGGCGGCCGGCGGCCGCGCCCGCTTCGAACTGCTCCACGGCGTCCCCGGCGACGGCCATCTGCTGCGGAACTTTCCCGGCAGGTGGCGGCCGATCGCGGACCAGTTTCTGGCGACGCTCGATCGGCAGGGGCACTGAGGCGCGCCGCCTCTTTCTTTTCCCTCCCCCCGCGAGCGTAAGCGAGTGGCGGGGAGGGTGGCTCCTCGTGAGCGCAGCGAAACGAGGAGTCGGGTGGGGGGTGGCTCGGCAAGCGGGATGTCGGAGACACCGCGCGCCCCGTCACATCGTTCTCCGCGCTTCGCGCGATGGGCCGGCTCAACCTCCTCTGTATTGAAGGGCACCCGTGGTAGGCTCGAAGAGCCGACAGGTTTCTTCAGTTCTTCCTTCGCTGAGTATAGTTGATGGAAAATCATCCGCTCTTGCGCTCGCTCGCGAACTGGCCGGGTAGAGGTCCTACACAACTCGCTTTTGGGGGGCGCGGCTTTGCGATCCACTTGGATTGGCAGACGAGGATCATACAGTTTTGCGGGGAGCAGGAGACGCATGTGCTCAATCGTTACTGGGACGAGGTTGCACTGGAAACGATGCAATCTCTTGGGCAAGGAGCTCCGGACCAAAGAGCGTTTGTAATCCAGCCAATGTATCGTTCAACTTTCTTGGACCAGCTCTTTGACGCCAGAGATTTCTTGGAACCACGATTTCCATCTCCCCCACTTGTCAAGTGCCTGTTCGATCGGGAGAAGAAGATCCTGCTTGATGCGGAATTTCGACAGAGGGAGGCAGCTTTCTTCGATGATTTGCAGAAATCAGAGAGTCAACGCTTGGGCATTGAAACAGCAGGGTGGTCAGGCAAGAAGCGTGATGTTGTTCCTTTTGTGGGACAGTTTTGTAGAGGGATGGCCTTTCAACCTCACCGCAATCGCTGGCGGAAGAAAATTGATAGCGGACTTGTTTTCGAGGTCGGAGTTGACCTGGCGGGTAATCCTTATTGCATCACACCGCCCTTGCTATTCCGGATCTTCCACGTGGACGATCCAAAGTGTGTGTTCGAAATGGTCGGTGCCGCTGTCCTCGGCCGGCTCGTTCCTGGCTTTGTCGTTTATGGACGGTGCAACGACGCCAGCGACTATGTTCTCGGAATCAGAGCTCATATCGAGCTGTTTGACATTATCGCCGGTTCATTCCGACACGTGTCGTAAGACGGATCGTGATCTGCTATCTTGGCTGCTCCACCGGAGTCGTAGCTTGATTTCCTGCTGGCAAGCGTAGCTCGGGTAAGCGAAGGGCCACTCGGGACCTTGTGCGCTCTCATCCCGCATGTCGCTTCGCTCATGCGGGCTAATCGCTTCGAGGTGAGCCGTTCCGTCCCGATGACCCAAGTCGGTATGCGGGATCATGGTGTCGGTGACTATTCCAGTTCGTCAATTCGACGTCGTCCGTTTGCGACCATCTTCGCCCTCGCTGCATAGCCAGTAGGTCAAGCCCCCAACGACGCCGGAAACGAGCACGGCGAGCCCGATGTTTTCAACCGCTGACGCGAATGCATCGAGAAATGTAGGATGCCCACGTGCTGGGAATATCCATGCGATTGTGCCCAAAGCGGAAAGCGCACCGACAGCTCCGCTGGCGGCAAAATAGGCGGGCCCGCTGCAATGTAAACTCCGAGATACCCAGACCACCAAGCTCCAGGGCAGGGACATCAGCAAAAGCGTTCCGCCAAGGAAGTAAGGCCAGAACGACAAGGCGTAACCCAAAGCATCGAGTAGGCCCGCGCGTTGTCCTGTCGACGCGATTGACCCGAAGCGGACGCGTCAGATGATTCGGCTGGCAGACGGCGTGGTGTTTGACTACGTCGTCCCCATATTCAACATGGTGACCTCAACCGCTAAAGATTCCAACGGAGCATACATAACAATGACGTCCGAGAAAAAAACTCTCCGCCTGCTCATGCCGCAATGGCAGGGTGGCAATAACCCAATTTATTACTTGGGAGCGCAGCTCCTTTATTGGCTAGCTCCAAAAGGAGATGCCGATTTTGCAGAGGTGCCGGTGGCAGCGCCGGACGGTTCGCAATTGCCACTGGAAGGCGGCGTGCTTGGCAAAAGTGCCATCCTTAAACAAAATGAAGCGGCCTTAGACATTATTCGTCAGTCAGCTCCGGATAGAATCGTGACATTCGGCGGCGACTGCTCGGTATCGCTTGCGCCGTTTTCGTATTTGGCTTCGCGGTACGTTGGAGACGTCGCGGTCCTATGGGTTGACGCCCATTTTGATCTCACCACTTCTGATGTTTCGACACACGCCCACGGCTATCCGATGCTTAATCTGCTCGGTCGTGGTGATGCGGAGTTCGCAGCTTTTGCAAAGAATCCAATTCCCACTCAACGACTTGCTTACGTCGGCATCGATAAGAACACGATATCCGAGCGTAGCAGACGCGCCGTCGAAGAACTAAAGCCGAAAGTGTTTGATCCTACCGAATTGTCTGAAAACTTCTCTGAGGTTATGGCTTGGCTGAAGGCAACCGGAGTGTCTAAGTTGCTGGTTCACTTTGACCTCGACGTATTAAACCCCGTCAAGTTCCGAGAACAACTGTTTAACAATCCCGCAGGTCTTGCCGATCAATTCAAAAACTCTCCGACCGGTACAATGGATTTTGAAACAGTCGTCAATCTTCTCAATAAAAGCGCCGACGTCGTCGAAATTGTCGGGTTGACTATCGCGGAACACCTGCCTTGGGATGCCGACAATCTTCGAAAGGCTCTAGCAAGATTGCCGATCCTGGCCGCTTGATGTTTCCCACGGCAGGACCTCTTGGTTTCCCGATCGGGACAGCCTCCCGCATGTTAGTAGTAAAAGTCGATCTGCGTCTCAAGCGATCAATGTCAGCTAGTGTGCACCAACCCGACATGATGGGGCGGTCTGACAATGTTCGTTGATCGGATTAAACCGGAAGGGGCCGGCCCACGGCAAAAGCAAGCGTTGCCCGGTTAAGCGAAGCGCCACCTGGGGCCTTGTGCGCTCTCATCCCGCATGGTCGCTTCTCTCATGCGGGCTACTCGCTTGTATAGGTTTGGCGTCCCACGGAGTGTCCTGGATGACTGGCGATCGAGCGGCGTCGCTCGCGATTTCATTGATGGTCATCAGGCAACCAGGATATTAGCGCTTCAGGTGCGAGTCTATTCACCGACATCCGGGCAGTTGAACTATTACTTGGTTCCTAGTTATACGGAGTTACGATGTTCTGTTGTGATGGATTAAAAAGTTTAATTGGCGATGCAGGTCAAAGAGGCCTGTCCGTTCTTGTCTATCGGACCTCAGCTGGAGAAGTTCGCTTCTCTGTGCAATCGCGAGCCATTTCGATGGAAGATGAACTGCAGTTGACGCAGACGCCCACTCCGCTGCCAATCAAGGGTGGCATGACCATTTCGGCTAACATGGACCTGAATTATTGTCCGTTTTGCGGGACTAAACTGCGAAAGCTGGTGACTCGATCGACCAAGAAGGACTTTCAGGCTCTGGCGCAGCAACATAGGAGTCACTACAAACCCTATGGTAACCAATAGCAAGCCCAGGCAAGCGAAGCGACGCCCAGGACCTTTGCCCTCTCATTCCCGCATGTGCGCTCATGCAGGCTGCTCGCCGCATGCCGTGACAGCGCAAGTGGTCTCAGAGCGGCCGCATGCCTCTGTCAGCACAACGAATACGCAGGCTCCGGGGTCCGTCGATCGGTCCGATTTGCCCGACGGGTGAATCATGGTAAGCATCCGATAACGGCCGCAGGGTAGCGCCGCTACCGGCGTTCAGGGTTGTCGCCGCGATGGTCAGGCGGCGCGATCAATCCGAGCGAGGCGCCAGTTCCAGGGCAATAGCGCAGCCAGGTCGT
>Ga0268264_10000330_pt1 | contig 74311 bp, 71 predicted proteins | sample KBSSwiS32_FD_190357 | JGI IMG/M metagenome (GOLD analysis project Ga0268264, IMG submission 190357) | Switchgrass rhizosphere microbial communities from Kellogg Biological Station, Michigan, USA - KBS Switchgrass S3-2 (SPAdes) (version 2) | ecosystem: Host-associated > Plants > Roots >... | reverse complement strand
ATATGCTGACATTTGCGACGCTCTCCAACAGGACGGCGCCAACCGAATCATAACTCGAACATTCGCGCTACAAACTTCTCATCCATCAACGTTTCGATCGCGAAACGAGATGTGTGCATCCCTTAGCCCGCTTGCGGGAGAGGGAAAGACGCCGAAGGCGGCGAGGGTGAGGGCGTGTGAGCGTGGCTCGCCCTTCAGGCCCTCACCCTGGCTCGCTGCGCGAGCCGAGGAAGGTTGAATTGCCCCCGGCAATTCAAGATCGTGCCGGGGGCACGATCGACCTTCCTCGCCCTCTCCCGCAAGCGGGCGAGGGCTATGGTTTTGGCAGCATCGCGCCTTCCTTCAGGCCGATGCCGGTCAGTCGCAGGTCGCGCGCCGCGCGCAGCAGCCAGGCGATGCGGTCCGCCGCCGCTGCATAGCCGAGGCCGTGCGGCGGGCGGATGTTCGAGACGCAATTGCGCTCGCTGTCGAGGCGGCCGGGGCGCGGCTGCCAGGTCAGATAGGCGCCGAGGCTGTCGGGGGCGCTGAGGCCCGGCCGCTCGCCGATCAGCACCGCGACCAGATCGACGCCCAAAGCCGCGCCGATCTCGTCGCCCAGCGCGACCCGCGCCTGGCGCGCCAGCACGATCGGCGCGATCCGCCAGTCGGAAAGACGCGCGCAAAGTTCGGTCACCAGCGAGGCGGCATGGGCATGGACCGCGGTCGCCGACAGGCCGTCGGCGACGACGATCGCGATGTCGGCGCCGGCCGGTTGCAGCCTGGCGCCATCGTCGGCGTCGAGCAGGCGGCCGAGATCGGGGCGGCGCAGATAGGTCGGGCGATCCGGCACCTGGCTCCGCACTTCGACGACATCCCGGCCGATCGCGGCGGCGAAGCCGTCGGTGGTCAGTTCGGCATGAACCGCGTCGCGGGCGCGGGCGTGGGCGAGCTGGAAATCGAGCATCGCGCCGGTCGGCAGCGCCTGGCCGACGCGGCCCAGCGCGACGCGGGCCTGCGTCAGCGCGCGCAGGCGTGCGGCGCGATCCATCGGCGGCTCAGGCATCGAGCACGCCCAATGCGGGAATCGCCCGCGCCGGCAGGGCGGCCGGGCCGGCGTCGGCGATGCGTCCGGCGGCGTCCATCAACCCGTTGCCCTGCAGCCACGTCTCAAATTCGGGCGCGGGCCGCAGGCCCAGCGTTTCGCGCAGATAGAGCGCATCGTGGAAGCTGGTCGACTGGTAGTTGAGCATGATGTCGTCGGCGCCGGGCACGCCCATCACGAAGCTGACTCCCGCCACGCCCAGCATCGTCAGGATCATGTCCATATCGTCCTGATCGGCCTCGGCATGGTTGGTGTAGCAGATGTCGAGTCCCATCGGCAGGCCGAGCAATTTGCCGCAGAAATGATCCTCCAGCGCCGCGCGCAGGATCTGCTTGCCGTCATAGAGATATTCGGGGCCGATGAAGCCGACCACCGAATTGACCAGCAGCGGATCGAACGCGCGGGCGACGGCATAAGCGCGGGCCTCGAGCGTCTGCTGGTCGACGCCATGATGCGCGCCGGCCGACAGCGCCGACCCTTGGCCCGTCTCGAAATACATAGCGTTGTCGCCGACTGTGCCGCGCGCGAGCGCGCGGGTGGCATCATGCGCCTCGGCCAACAGCGCGAGATCGATGCCGAAGCCCCGATTGGCGCCTTCGGTGCCGGCAATCGACTGGAAGCAGAGGTCGACCGGGGCACCGCGTTCGATCAGCGCCAGCGTGTTGGTGACGTGGGTCAAAATGCAGCTCTGCGTCGGGATCGCCCAGCCCAGGCGGACATCGTCGAGCAGGGCCAGCAGCCGCCCGGCCTGTTCGACATTGTCGCCGGCTGGATTGATGCCGATCACCGCGTCGCCCGCGCCGAGCAGCAGCCCGTCGAGGATCGAAGCGGCGATGCCGCCGACATCGTCGGTGGGGTGATTGGGCTGCAGCCGCACCGACAGCCGGCCGGGCAGGCCGATCGTGGTGCGGAAGGCGGTGACGACATTGATCTTGCGCGCGACCGCGACCAGATCCTGGTTGCGCATCAGCTTCGAGACCGCGGCCGCCATTTCGGGCGTGATGCCGCGCGCCGCCGCGGCCAGCGCCGCGCCGTCGGTCGCGTTGTCGAGCAGCCATTCGCGGAACCCGCCGACGGTGAGGTGCGCGATCGGCGCGAACGCGGCGGGATCATGGGCGTCGACGATCAGGCGGGAGACTTCGTCGCTTTCATAGGGAATCACCAGTTCGTCGAGAAAGCAGGACAGCGGCAGATCGGCGAGGACATAGCGCGCCGCCACCCGCTGCTCGGCGCTGTCCGCGGCGATTCCCGCCAGCGAGTCGCCCGAACGCAGCGGCGAGGCCGCCGCCAGCACGTGCCGCAGATCGGCGAAGACGTTGCGAGTGCCGGCGAGATCGACGCGATACGTCGTCATGGCGACGACCGGCGGTAGACCACCGACAGATTGTTCGCCGGCATCGCGACCACGCGCTCGAGCGCCAGGCCATGTGCTGCCGCCAGTGCGGTGACATCATCGAGCGCGCGCAGTCCCCAGGCCGGGTCGCGGGCGCGCAGCGAGGCGTCGAAGTCGAGATTGCTCGGCGCGGTCGGCACGCCGGCCTGGGTGAAGGGACCGTAGAGATAGAGCGGGCCGCCCACCGCCAGCAGCCGCGCGGCGCCGGCGATCAGGCCTTCGGTCGCGGCCCAGGTACTGATGTGGATCATGTTGATGCACAGGATCGCATCGGCGCGGTCGACCGGCCAGTCGGCGGACGCCGCGTCGATCCGCAGCGGCGCGCGGAGATTGCCGGCGCTGGCGTCACGGCTCCAGGCCGCGATCGACCGCAGCGCCTGCACGTCGGGATCGCTCGGCTGCCAGTCGAGGTCGGGGAATGATTGGGCGAAGTGGACGACATGTTCGCCGCTGCCGCTGGCGATTTCCAGCGCGAGTCCGTGGGCCGGCAGCACATCGCGCAGCACGGCGACGATCGCGTCGCGATTGCGCACGGTGGCCGGCGCATGGCGGCGGTCTTCCGCGCCGGCATCGGCGAGGATCCAGGGGCCTTCGCTCATAGTGTCTCACCGCATCGCGATGATCGGGTGATGGCGAGGCTGCTCCAGCCCTGCGGCGACTGATCCATGAAAGACTCCGGACGTTGGCAGCGGCGACGCTATCGCAACCGTTGCGCGAGTCACCTGCTTTCCGCACGGCGGCGACCGGTTTGGCCGCGAAGCCTATCGCGGACCGGGTGCCGGAGGCTCCACCCCGTCTTCGCCCTCGGCGTCGGCATCGGGCAATCCAAGCGCACGCTGCTCGTACTTCAAGGCCAGATCGAGATGGACGGCACGCGCCCGGCCGTTGCGCGTGCGCGCCGCGCGCAGCCGCTCTTCCAGCGCGCGGACGCGGAAATAGACGAGATCGCTGGGCGCCGACACGGCGATGCTCCCTTCGCTGGGGATTAGTCTGTATCGACGACTCAATCCATTCTGTCGCCCGACCGGTCCAAAATGGTTCGGTTTCCCGGCGACGGCCATCACGACAGTCGCGGCCAATCGCCGCGATGGCTGATCTTCGTCAAACTACACCATTTGCCGAAAAAAATCATCCACGACTTGTCCGGCGAACCGTTCGGACTGCGAAAATCTCCCCCGGCACTGCAGCGACGATCCCAATTGAAGCAAAAAGCGCGACAATCGAGCGGCTTAGTTGGTCGGCACGCAATAGGAGTAAAAGAGCGGGCAGAGAAAGAAGCACGTTCCCCGGCGAAAGCCGGGGCCCAGGAGTCGCGCACTCGGAGCGTGTGACTCCTGGGCCCCGGCTTTCGCCGGGGAACAGGATATTCTCGAACTCTTGCCTGTACTTTTGCCGCTTTTACATCGGCGCGATATTCGGCCTGGTCTATTTGCGGTGACGGCCGAGACGACGGAAGAGGCCGCGGCGGTTTAATGGCTCCAACATCTCGCCGGGTCCTTCCGGGTCGAGCACTTCATTGTCGGCGAGCCACGCCTCCACTTCGGACAGATTGGGCGTCACGTAATCCGACAGCGATTTGCCCTCACCGCGCAAGGACTCGATCGCCGCGATCAGCGAGCCGCAGGATGCGATCGCGGCGGCAACCTCCTCCGGCGCCACCGCCAGATGCTCGCCGATCAGGCCATCACGGATTTCCGCGATCTTCGCACGGTGTATGGCGCAGCCTGGCTGTTCGGCGTCGATCGTCACGTCGCATTCGGTGTCGAGTCGCAGCGAGCGATTGTTGAGGTTCGACGATCCGACGCGCAGGATCCGGTCGTCGACGACCAGAATCTTGGCATGGACGTAGATCGGCGCGCCCGCCGCGGTGAGCGGATGATAGAGTCGCAGACGATGATCGCGGTCATGCGTCTTCAGCGCTTCGTAGAGCCGTGCGCGCGCCGTATCCATCGCCAGCGGCTCGAGCCACCCCTGGGCGGTGACGGGATTGACGATCACGATCTCGGGTCCGCCTGCTTCATCGAGCCGCGCGGCGATCGCTTCGGCGACGCGGCGCGAGGCGAAATACTGGCTTTCGGCATAGATGTAGCGTTCGGCGCGGGCGATCTGATCGACATAGAGTTGCTCGATCTCGATCACGGCCTCGACGTCGGGCATCGCCGGTTGCGATCGCGCGATCGCCACCGGCAGATCGTCGAAATGGATGCCAAGCGATGCCGGCCAGCAATCGTCGCGGCCGGGCACTGCAGTGAGCGGCTTGCCGCCCGCACGCTGCCAGCGTTCGCGCGCCAATTCGCCGAGGGCGGCCGCAACCGGACCTTCGAGCGCGGTGGTCGCATCGTGCCAGGGCTTGTAGGGCTTGCCGTTGGGCTTGACGCGCCGCGGGTCGTCGTCGCGATGGTCGCGCGTGTCCCAGCGATCGCCGGTCATGTCGATGCCGCCGCAAAAGGCGAAGCAATCGTCGATCACGACGATCTTCTGATGATGCGACGATCCGGTCGGATGATGGCCGTCGAGGCGGGTGTGGATGCGCGGATGCCGCATCCATTTGAGCACGGTCAGAATCGTCGTGCCGCGGAACAGCGCCTTCAGCGCGCCGATGTCCCAGCGCAGCAGATAGACGTCCAGCCCGGGCGTCCGTTCGACCAGCCAGTAGATATATTCGCCCACCGTCGCCGGCCCGCCATCGTCGTCGGCATCGCCCAGCACGATCCGCGCGTCGAAATCCCAGCCGATCAGCATGATCCGATGGCGCGCCTTCAGCATCGCCTCGCGTGCGACGCGAAAATATTCGTCGGCGTCGACGATCACGCTCGCCTTCGTCGCCTGCTCGATCCGCCAGCAATTGCGGCCCGGCGTGAGCGCGACGGCGGAGGGGTTCACCATGACGCCGGCACCCCCGGCGCCTTGACCAAGGCCGGTATGACCGCAGTCCGGACGATTGGTGGACAGACGCACCGAAACATTACCATAAGCGCATCCTGAAATCAGATCATGTCGACATCGTCGATAACGCCCTGCCACTCAACATGGCCGCACCGGTCGACACCGACGCCGCGCAACGCTCCGCATTTCATCACCCGACAAAAGCCTTTATGGCGCGGCATGACCGATGCGAAGAGCCTCTCGAAGGCACTGTCCTGGTGGCTGCGGCACAGACCCGACGCGGCGGGGATCACGCTTGACGCCACCGGCTGGGCACCGGTCGACGCGATCCTGGCCGCGCTCGGCCGCGAAGGGCACAGCAGCGAGCGCGCGACACTGGAAGCGGTCGTCACGGCGAGCGACAAGAACCGGTTCGAGCTGTCGGCCGACGGAACCTCAATCCGGGCGCGGCAGGGTCACTCGGTCGCGGTCGATCTCGACTGGCCGGTGGCGGAACCTCCCGAATTTCTGTTCCACGGCACGGTCGAGCGGTTCATGCCCGCGATCATGGCCGAGGGGCTGAAACCGATGGCGCGGCATCATGTCCATCTGTCGCCCGACGCGCCGACCGCGACGATCGTCGGCGCGCGTCGTGGCGAACCGGTGATCCTGCGCGTCGCCGCGGGCAGGATGGCGGCGGCGGGCGCCGTCTTTCGGCTGTCGAGCAACGGCGTGTGGCTGACGGCGCATGTGCCGGCGGATCATATCGAGCGGACCTGACCAGTGGGGCCGTGCGGCCGAACGGTACTGGAAATTGTCATGCAAAAATATTACAACGTCGCCGAACCACGCAAGGACCACGCTTGATGACTGCCAGTGCACTGGTGCAAACCAGGATCGATCCAGCAGTGAAGGCACGCGCATCGGAAGTGCTCGAAGCGATGGGGATGACCGTTTCCGACGCGGTTCGTATCCTTTTGACGCGCACTGCGCGTGAGGGCGCATTGCCGATCGAATTGATCATCGATCCCGCCGCCTATGATGCGTGGTTCCGGAAGAAGGTTCAGGAAGCGCTCAACGATCCACGCCCCGGCATCCCGCATGATGAGGCCGAGGCACATTTCGCCAGGCGCAAGGCCGCGGCGGGTGCCAAGGCGATAGAGGGCGGTGGGTGAAGCTCGAATGGTCACCATATGCCATGGCCGATCGCGATGACGGCCGTCCGTCGTTCTCCGCATGGGGATAGCTTATGGTATCATCGGCCACACGGTGCACATCTTGCGGATCCATCTGCTGTGCACGTCATTCACCCGCTCATTGGTATAAGGTTACTGCAATAGCATCATTTCAGTCGTGCCAATCGATTGTTGAAGCTCTGTGCGACGATAGCGGCAGTGATGATGATGATCGCGCACAGGGCCGCCGTCCAGCCCGGCACGATCAAATCGAGAGCTTTGCGAGCCCCGGGAATTGCCGCGATTGCAAGGTTGACGATGTCGGCAATCGCCTTTGTGACGGTGTGGCCCGGCGTCAGATCCCGCCACAGCGCGACAAAAAGGATGACCGCCCCCAGCGACCAGAGCACCACGGCCGTCCATCGCTGCCGGACGAGCAGGCGCAGCAGCGTGTCATCCTGGTCGGGATTCCCGTCGCGAATTTGTTTGTCGCGCCGGGCGAGCCGGACGTTGAGGCGGCTGTCGCGCTCCCACAGAGACAGACCGCACATCGCGATTCCCGCCAGTGCCACGCTCGAGGTGGGACCCAGCAGCCCGCCGAAGCTGCCGGCGAAGTCCGGCAGGCCCTTAAACTCCTTTGCGCTGGTTGCCGTGAAGATTTCCCTGGTCACACCACCACCGAGGGCGACCAGCAGTGTCGCCAACAGCCACAGTGCGACGATAATCAGCAGGGCCAGCACGAAATAGGCCAGCCGCTGCCGCGTCGACGCCTTTTCGCGCTCGCTTTCATCATTGGGATAGGGATAGTCCGACACATCGAAATCATGACCTAGAAGCCAGCGCATTACCTGCTTTTTCTGCTCGGTCGCATCATCTTCCTCGGCACGTTCCCGACCGCGGAAATAATGGATATGGGCGATGCCATAGTCCAGTCCGCAGGGGGTCGTGCGGTTTTCGAGCTTGGGCAGCAGATCCTTCAGTCCGTCATAATTGTCGAGCCGCCCCGCCACCGGATCATGTGGTGCGGCCAGATTCAGCCATATGCACTTGTCCCGGAAAAGCTTCGCATCCATTTTCCGGTCGTCAGCGGTCGCCACGATGCGCGGCCAGAGGCCGGCGAACTTGTCGAGCGGGCTGCCGAAGGTGATCACACCGGACAGTCCTTCGAACAATTTCAGCCGATTGACGACATCCTCGTAGGCCAACCACCCCGGACGGGCCGGCATCATTGCACTGATCTCGTCGGGCGGACGAAGTCGGCACTCGTCGTCGCGTTTGAAATGATCTGGCAGCGATCGCCACTGCTTCTCCGGCAGATAGTTGGGAAGCGTGTGACCGAACTCGGTCAGGCCGTTATAGGCGAGCACCGTTCCGAGACTGTGCGCGACCACGAACCATTCGTCATAGCCACGCGCGGCCATCGCCACCATCTCGGTCACCATGCGTCTCCGGATGCCGACGCGGAGCGGCCTGCCCGGATCGGAGATGCGCGCCTGGCCGGGCGCGGCGCGCTGCTGATAGGTGCGCACGTCACCGACGAACTGCACGATCAGCGACGGCGATGGTGCCTTGCCGAACAGCGCGCCGAGCAGCCGCTTCGCGAGCGACCAGGTGACGAGCGTCAGCAGCGCCGCGATTCCCGCCAGCAGCAGCTTGAACCGCGCCAGTGGCTCATGGATCAGATCGCCGGCAATCGATCGCGGCATCGTCGTTTTGGGAGGCCTAAGATCCTCGTCCGCAGACTTGCCGACACCCGCGAGATCGACGCTCCTATAGATCGGCGCGGCCCATTGGCCGAGACCCCAGAACCAGAAGGCAATGGTGTCCGCGAGACCCGCGCGCGCGCCGAGATCGGCCCACCACACCTCGTGGCATTCAAAACGAATATTCTGCTCCGCGGCAGCGGGCTGCTTGTCCGGCGTCCGCTTGACCGACAGCGTAATCGGCGCGTCACCGTTCATCGCGGGTTCGCCCGGCGGCACCTGCCAGTCGCCGGTGCGATCGACGACACTCACCTGCGCGGCATCATCCTCCGCGATCATCAGTTCCGCGAACTCGGCGACGGAGCTGCGCAGATGCTCGAACCGTTGCTGCTCGCCCATGCCGTGGACGAAGAGCAGGCCGATCCTGCGCGGCCTGGCGACTGCGGGTTTCATGGCCATTCGCCATGCCCCGGTTCGAAATTTCGCCCAATTGCTCATTGATTGCCGCCTTCGCCGTCCCTGGGAGCCGGCGGGCTGGCAGTGTCGGCGATGGCACTCTCTCGGCGGACGATTTCGCCCCGATGCTCGCCGACAATCTCGCGGAGGTCTTCAATCGCCTCCTTGGCGAGCCCGTCGAGTCGGCTGGCGGCGGCCTTGCTCGCGACTGCGGCGTCGGTTTTCCGTTTCTGCAGCTCCAGCACGGTTCGCTGGGCGGTGTTGTGCCGTTCGATCAGCCCGGCGTTGGTCGGATCGGCCGTCAATTGCCCGGCCACCAGGGCAAGCGTGCCCGTTGCGCCGGTGATCTGAATGTCGAGCGTCGCGACCTCGGCATCGCTCGTCGTGATCTGGTTCTGCAATTCCGCGCTCAAGGTGATCATCCGTGCTTGGCGTGCCTTCATGCGATCGACGATGCGGGCATGGAGGTTGGCGACCTCGGCCGGCTCCGCAGCGGGCGAGCCACCGCCCGCGACCTGGTTGGCGAGCGCGGTGGCGCGGGCCGAGAGGCTCAGCTTCTTCGTGGCCGTCCCGATATTGCCGGTGGCACCGCCAGCCAAGCTCGCGGCGGTCTTGAGCAGTGCGTCGGTCACCTTGCGATATGAGCGCAACAGTTCGCTCGGATCGTTGCTGAACGACTTCAGATCCCAGTTGCCGCGCTCGTCCTTGATGAACGCCATGGCGACATCGCCCTGACCGCTTGCATAGGACTCGTCTACCTTCTTCCAATATTGATCCTGAGTGAGCCGCTCGGCCATCCGGATACGGCCTTCCGGTATGAGGTCGCCTGTCGTTCCGAACAACCGACCATCGCCGCGGGTGGCATCCAGCCAGTCGAAGATATGGATCGTATCGGTCCGACGTGCGCCCCGCAGATAGTCACTTGTCGGCAGTAATTTTGGATCGCGCCCATCTTTCAACTGCTTTGACAGGACATTGATGCGAGTATCGAGCTGGCCGCCAAGATCGTGGTTTATAACGCTGAACGCGGCGAGTTCGGTACGCATGACTTGTGAACGCGGCACATAGCCAAGATAGCCGTCGATGGGCCGCGTGCCAGCCGATAGAAGCTGCGCAGCCAGATTATCGACAGCGACTATGATGTTTTCGTACCGCTCGCGAAGCTCCGGTATCAGAACCTCGCGGAGAGGGGCGTCGGTATCGTGCTCGTTTTCGGCCAACCGCCTCGGCGGTTTTCCATCATTATACAAAGTGGCGCAGAGCGCTGGCATGGCCACCCCGTCAAACGAAGTGATGTTATTAAAGCATCGTTGTAGAAAATCTTCGTTCCGATCGACCATCGCGCCACTGTATTTGGTGCAGGTACGGACCGGCATGCGTGTCACGTCACCCAAGAGGTAAGCGTAGGCCGGATTGAAAACGACATTGCAAGCTTGGCCGATCAGCCGGCGACTCATATGAATTGCATTTCCCAGGGCTTGGCAGTCGCGCGACTCATATTCGTTGCGCGGGCCGGGCATGGACGACTTACGAGCCTTTTGATTGGCCGTCTGCTGATCGACCGTCAGTCGGTCATCTTCCGGCAAACCGCTCTCGTAGCATCGGTTCAGGCGATAATAGCCCAACGCCTCATGTCGCCAGAAATCGAGGGAATATACGGTATCGGCGAGTACGCTGGCCAGTTGGCCGACCTGGCCCTCTGGGGAAACGCTGAGCGGTCCGGTATAGACCTCGACCTCCACTCGCATCGACCCCGCGCCGTGAAGCGAGAGAGGTTCATAGCGCGCGCAGCCGGATAGCAGCGTCAGCAGCGCCAACGGAAACAACAGCGTTCGAAACATGCTCATCGTGCATCCTCCTTGCCTTCGAAGGCGGCGATGGCTTCCTTGAAAATCTCATCGAGGGTCGGCTTGCGGTCCGAGACCGTGCGCACCGCGAGCCCATCGAGCGCACGGTCGGCCTCCAGCGTACGCATGTTCTCGCGAACCAGCGGCAGCAGCCGATCCGAGGGGTTCGCAGTTACGCTCGTCACCCGCCCTGCATATTCCTGCAGGGTCTCGGTCAACGGCTTCGCGCTGGTGTACATGGCGAGGACCAGTCGTTCGTTCTGATTGAACTCGCTCATCCCTTCGGGCCCCATGATCTGGAAGCCTCGCTTACGGACTTTCCCCAGCGCGCAACGGTCCTTCTCGTCCTCGCCACCACTCGTTCCGGCGCCGCCGGTTCCAGCACCGCCAGTTTCGACGCCACCGCTACTGTGATCGCCCGACCCATCCTTTTTCTCTTCGTCGGCCGGCTTAGGTAATGATTTGCCGAAAGGCTCGATTTCGTCCTTTTCGAGCGTGCCGGACTCGAACCGGATCTTGCTGCCGAGTGCGGAGGCCTTGCCGGTCATCCGGTAGCGATAGACCATGTCGGTCTCGGGAATGACGTCACGATATTTCAGACCGTCGTCGGTCTTCGCATCAGCCGCCCAGCAATAGTCAAAGGCACGGAAGTAATAGGTCGTCCGAAAGCGGACGTTGGTTTCGGAGTTTGCCGGTGAGACACCTTCGGTCACATGCATGTGGTTTGGCACCGAACAGCCGGACATCAGCAGCATCGCCACCACGCTGATCGAGACATAACAGGCACAGATATGCGTGCGGACCTGCCGGCTATGCTTCAGCATTCCGATTCCCCCAATTTGCCCGTTTACAGTATCGAGAATCATTCGATAGCTTAGCCATCATGACGATTGCAGTTTTTTCTGCAACAGGATTCTCGCATGCCTATTCTATATTGAATAAGTGATCGATGCAGCCGATCATGCAAGATCGCTTCGGCCGTTGGCCGGTTACGCGGCGGCATGTTGTTGATTTTCAATTTCTATTCCTCCCGGCGTGCGATCCGCACACAACTAGTCTTGCAGAGGAGAACGCTGATGTGATGCGCCCGCGGTTGCGGATTCTGCATTCGGCCCCGCGATCTTATCGGGAAATTTTCTTGGGCTGCGCCTTCCTTACCGCGATCCTTGTGCGGCGGCATGGCAACATTCGCAGCGATCATTGTTCGTTCATATCGGACGGCGGCCCAACTCTTCCGCGACATGAAGGTCGTTCGCATCGCGCCGCCCGAAGGGCTAGATGGCTCTGCCGATGGTTGCAAATCGATGCCGAATTCATTGGCGCCGACCAGCCGAGCATCACAACAAGCCTTCAAACCAGCCGCTTCTCCATCACGAAATCGTCCATCACGAAGCCCTCACCGATGTCGATCAGGACTTCGCCACGCACGCTGAAACCGGATTTGCGGTAGACCGCGATCGATCCCGTGTTGAAACGAGCGACCTGCAGCATCACGACGTTGCATCCCAGAGTGCGCGTTTTCGCCTCGACGTGGCGGATCATCAGTCCACCGAGTCCGCGGCCGTGGAAATCCTGGAGCAGATACAGCTGTTCGAGCTTCATCTCGCTGGTCGCCGCGGTCAGCATATAGCTGCAATAACCGATCGGGGCGCCGTCGACGCGTAGCACGTCGAACCAGCGATCGTTCTGCCCGATATAGCGCCGCAGATGGTCGGGCGCGAAGCGCTGGTCGATCATGTAGTCGACCTGGCGCACGTCGATCATCGCGCCGTAATGCGCACGCCAGATCGTCCGCGCGAGTGGCGCCAGCGCGGCGAAATCATCCTCGGTCAGCGGCGTCAGCGGCGCCGCGGCGGAATCGTTCAAGCGCGCCGCCCTATTCCGCCGCCGCCGCGACCGCGACGTCCTTCCACACCAGCACCGGCTTGCGCGCCGCCAGCGTCTCGTCGAGGCGCCGGCGCGGGGCGAGGTGCGGGGCGCCCTTCAGCGCCGGATCGCCCGCCTTCGCGCGCTCGGCGACGCTGCGCAGCGCGCCGATGAACTGGTCGAGCGACGCCTTGCTTTCGGTCTCGGTCGGCTCGACCAGCATCGCGCCGTGGACGACCAGCGGGAAATACATCGTCATCGGGTGGAAGCCTTCGTCGATCAGGCCCTTGGCGATGTCGATCGTCGAGAAGCCGGCGGCGAGACCGTCGTCGCTGAACAAGGCCTCGTGCATGCACGGGCCGCTGGCCGCGAACGGCGCGTCGAGCACCGATTCGAGGCTGCGCAGGATGTAGTTGGCATTGAGCACGGCATCCTCCGCCACCTGCCGCAGACCGTCGGCGCCGTGGCTGAGGATATAGGTCAGCGCGCGGGTGAACATGCCCATCTGGCCGTGGAACGCCACCATCCGCCCGAAGGTGCGCCCGTGATGCTCGCCGGCGGTTTCCTCCTCGACGAGTGCGAAGCCCGCGTCGGATTTCTCGACGAACGGCAGCGGCGCGAACGGCGCGAGGGCGGCGGAAAACACCACCGGACCCGAACCGGGACCGCCGCCGCCATGCGGGGTGGAAAAGGTCTTGTGCAGGTTGATGTGCATCGCATCGATGCCGAGGTCGCCGGGGCGGACGCGGCCGACGATGGCGTTGAAATTGGCGCCGTCGCAATAGACGAATGCGCCGGTGGCATGGACCGCGTCGGCGATCTTCTTCATGTCGGGTTCGAACAGGCCGCAGGTGTTGGGGTTGGTGATCATCACCGCCGCGACGTCGGGACCCAGCCGCGCCTCGAGCGCCGCCAGATCGACGCGGCCGGCCGCGGTTGCCGGGATATTCTCGACCGCATAGCCGCAGAACGCCGCCGTCGCCGGGTTCGTCCCGTGCGCGCTCTCGGGCACGAGCACGACCGCGCGGGGATCGTGTCGCGCCTCGAGCGCTGATCGGATCGCGAGCAGGCCGCACAATTCGCCGTGCGCGCCGGCCTTGGGGCTCATCGCCACCGCCGGCATGCCGGTCAGCGTCTTGAGCCAGTGCGCGAGCTCGTCGATCACGGCGAGCGCGCCCTGGACGGTTTCGACCGGCTGGAGCGGGTGAAGGTCGGCGAAGCCCGGCATCCGCGCGACCTTCTCGTTGAGGCGCGGATTATGCTTCATCGTGCATGAGCCGAGCGGGAACAGGCCGAGGTCGATCGCGTAATTCTGCCGGCTGAGCCGGGTATAATGGCGCATCGCCTCGGGTTCGGCGAGGCCGGGCAGACCGATCGGACGGTTGCGTTCGAGCCCGCCCAGCCGCGACGCAACCTTGGGCACCGGCGCGATGTCGACGCCGGTGGTGGCCGTGTCGCCAATCTCGAAGATCAAAGCCTCTTCCAGCATCAGCCCGCGATTGCCGGTGAAGGTGGCGGGCGCGGATGCTTGGCCTGCCCCACTTTGCGAACTTGGCATCTCGGGCCGCCAGCCGCTTTGGTTGATGGTCATGCCAGCGCCTCCTGCAGCCCGTTCGCGAGCGCTTCGATGTCTTGCGGGGTGACGGTCTCGGTGACCGCGACGACGAGTCCGTTGGCGAGGTCGGGCGCCTGCGGGTAGAGCCGGCCCAGCGACACGCCGGCCAAAATGCCCTTGTCTGCCAGCGTTCGCACCACCGGCCGCGCCGCGACCGGCAGCCGCAAGGTGAACTCGTTGAAAAAGCCGTCATTGACCAGTTCGACGCCGGGCACCTGCACCAGCCGGTCGGCCGCCTGCACGGCGAGGCCATGGTTGAGCATCGCGAGGTCGCGCAGCCCCTTCTCGCCGAGCAGGGTCATGTGGACGGTGAAGGCGAGCGCACACAGCACGCTGCTGGTGCAGATGTTCGAGGTCGCCTTCTCGCGGCGGATATGCTGCTCGCGCGTCGACAAGGTCAGCACGAAGCCGCGCTTGCCCTCGGCATCGACGGTCTCGCCGGTCAGCCGCCCGGGCATCTGCCGGACGAACTTCTCCTTGCAGGCGAACAGGCCCACATAAGGCCCGCCGAACTGGAGGCCGACGCCGATCGACTGGCCCTCGCCGACCACGATGTCGGCGCCCATCTCGCCGGGCGACTTCAGCGCGCCGAGCGCAAGCGGTTCGGTGATCACCGCGATCAGCAACGCGCCCTTTTCATGCGCGCGCGCGGCGATCGCCGACAGGTCGCCGATGCGGCCGAGGATGTCGGGATATTGGACGACGACGCAGCTGGTCTCGCCGTCGATCGTATCGAGCAGCGCGGCGCCGTCGGTGGCGGCGGCCAGCGTCGGCGCAGCGGTCTCCAGCACGTCGCCGGTGAAGCGCGCCATCGTCTGCGCGACCGAGACATAATGCGGATGGAGTCCAGCCGAGAGGATCGCCTTGCCGCGCCGGGTGATCCGCCGCGCCATCACGATCGCTTCCCAGCACGCGGTCGAGCCGTCATACATCGAGGCGTTGGCGACGTCGCAGCCGAGCAGGCGCGCGACCTGCGTCTGGAACTCGAACAGCACCTGTAGCGTGCCCTGCGCAATCTCGGGCTGATAGGGCGTATAGGCGGTCAGGAATTCGCCGCGCTGGATGATATGGTCGGCGGTCGCCGGCACATGATGGCGATAGGCGCCGCAGCCGAGGAAGAAGGGCGCCTCCCCCGCCGACAGGTTGCGCCGCGACAGCGCCGCCATGTGCCGCTCGACCGCCATTTCGCTGGCATGATCGGCCAGGCCGGCGATGGGGCCGGTCAGCCGCGCCGCGGCGGGCACGTCGACGAACAGATCGTCGATCGAGGCCGCGCCGATCGTCGCCAGCATCGCCTGGCGATCGGCGGGCTGCAGCGGAAGATAGCGCATGTCAGAGCTTCCCGACGAAGGCTTCGTAGGCCGCCTCGTCCATGAGGTCTTCGAGCTCGGAGGGATCCGCCAGGGTCAGCTTGAAGAACCAGCCATCGCCTTCGGGATCGCTGTTGACCAAAGCCGGTTCGCCCTCCAGCGCGGCATTGCCCTCGATCACCGTGCCGGAGACCGGCGCATAGACGTCCGACGCGGCCTTGACCGATTCGACCACCGCGGCGTCGTCGCCCTTGACGAACTCCTTGCCCTCCGCGGGCACCTCGACGAACACGATGTCGCCGAGCTGGCTCTGGGCATAGTCGGTGATGCCGACGGTCGCGACGTCGCCGTCGACGTCGATCCACTCATGCTCGTCGGTGAAATAGCGGCTCATCTTGCGGCTCCCTTGCGGTGATAATGGTGGGGAACGAAAGGCATGGCGGCGACCTCGCATTCGTGCAGCCTGCCGCGCTGCGCGACGCGGATGCGGGTGGACGCCAGCGCCGACGCGACCGGCACATAGGCCATCGCGATCGGCCGCCCGAGCGACGGCGAATGGCCGCCGCTGGTGACGCGGCCGACCGCGTTGCCCTCATCGTCGAGCACGACCGCCCCCTCGCGGATCGGCTGGCGGCCATCGACGAACAGGCCGACGCGTTTGAGGATGGCGCCGTCGGCGAGTTCGGCGAGGATCCGGCCGGCGCCCTTGAAGCCGCCTTCCTCGCGGCGGCGCTTCGAGATCGCGAAGCCGAGATCGGCGGCGACCGGCGTGGTCTCCGGATCGAGGTCATGGCCGTAGAGCGGCAGGCCGGCTTCGAGCCGCAGCGAATCGCGCGCGCCGAGGCCGATCGGCCTGACCTCGGGCTCGCGGGTCAGCAGCGTCGCGACCGCCTCCGCCGCTTCGGCGGGACAAGAGATCTCGAAGCCGTCCTCGCCGGTATAGCCCGAACGGCTGATCCACGCATCGACGCCGGCGATCTCGTAGCGACCGCCGGTCATGAAGGTCAGCGCGTCGAGGCCGTAGTCGCCGGTGACGTGCCGCGCCAGCGCGTCGGCCGCCTTCGGACCCTGCAGCGCCAGCAGCGCATGGTCTTCGAGATGATTGATCGTGATCGCGTCGGGCAGATGCTCGCGCAGCCAGCCGATATCCTCCTGCTTCACAGCCCCGTTGACGACCATGTAGATGCCCTGGTTCCAGCGGCTCAGCATCAGATCGTCGAGAATGCCGCCGGCCTCGTCGAGCAGCAGCGAATAGCGCATCCGGCCGAGCTTGAGCCCCTTGACGTCGGCGGGCAGCAGGGCCTCGAGCGCCTCGTCGAGACCCTCGCCCGACAGGAACAGCTGGCCCATATGGCTGACGTCGAACAGGCCGGCGCTCTCGCGCGTCCACATATGTTCGGCGATGATGCCCTCATATTGGATCGGCATCTGGTAGCCCGCGAACGACACCATTCGCGCGCCGCGGGCATGATGCCAGGCGTCGAGCGGCAGCAGCTGATCTTCGGGTTCGGCGTGATCTTCGCTCAATCGGGGTCTCCACGACATCAGGATACCGGTCTGGCGCGCGGCGAGGCCGCCCGTTTCGATCCGATACCCCCTCTGTCACGGGACCTGAGAGCTTTGACCCGGCTTCAGCGCGAGCGCTTCAGCGGGGCTTACACCTTCGGTGGCCCGGCCTGGGGCCGGACGCTTTCCAGAGTGCCAAATGTCCGCGCGGTCCGTTGACCTGAGAGATTCCGGGGCGGTTGCTCCTTCGGCGGCGAGCCCGGCAAACCGGACCCACACTCTCCCGCGCGGCCATCCACCGGTTGCCCGGCAGCAGCGACGTCAGGCTTGGCCCGCCGCACGAGTCGAGTCAATCGCCTTATGGTGCGATGCGGCAAAGATTGCGGGTGACGTCCTGCTTCGGCGGCACAATAGCGACCAACGCCCCGACTGGTACCATGGCCCGAATCTCCTCGGAGATTTGGACGCGGCAACCCGGTTTGTGGTAAGATCGTCGAATGGAAGACAAGGCCCCGCTCAGGTTCAGCGACGACAGCCTCGAGGGCCGCTTGCAGCGGTTCGAGCAAGGGCTGGTCGATGCCGACATCGAAGGAATCAAGCCGGACCCCGAAGGTGAGGCGTTCGTGCGAGACTTGATTGTGCGCGGCATCAGGGGCGATGAGCGTATCGCGCGCATCACAGCCTATCTGGCGGCCCGAAGAGCGGCAAATATCGCCGCCGAATGAGAGAGTTTGGCCGGTCTGCGCGCGAGCAGCGCGAATATGAGCGCATTCGCTATCCCGGCAGCGACGTTCTGCGCAACAAGCTGGATTGCCGCACGCAGGACGACTTGGACGAAGCCGAACGGCTGATCGTCGCTGGCCAGCTGGAAGACGACCTACCTCCCGCCGCGACGCGCCTCGATGTGAGCGGGGTCAAGGCCATTCACCGCCACCTGTTCCAGGACATCTACCCATGGGCGGGCGAATTTCGGCGCTACACGACCGGTCGCGGAGACGCGCCATTTCCGCCGCCCGAATTCATCGAATCCTCCCTGGAGCGCCTTTTCGACGAGCTGCGCGCCGAGCACGGCCTGGCAAGCCTCGATCACGCGACATTCGCGAACCGCGCCGCGCACTTCGTCAACGAACTCAACGCCGTTCACCCGTTCGTCGAGGGCAATGGCCGGATGCAGCGCGCCTAGCTGCGCCAACTCGCCGAGCAAGCCGGCTATTCGCTGCTGTTGACCGACGGCGACAGACATGAATGGTACCGCGCGTCCGCCCATGGCTTCTACAAGGGTGACGAGCCAATGGCGGCGCTGGTCCTGCGCGCCACGAAGCCGCTGGGCGCGCAAGCGTGAGCGGAAACGGCCGCGCTGGGCGAAGTCGAGGGCGGTAGTGGGTCTACCGCGTGACGTTATATTTCAGCTGCTCCGAATCGAGCTGGAACCCCAGCAGCAATTCGAAGCTGGCGCGCGACACCGCGGCGCGGATCTCGGGGTTCGCCATCGGGTCGATCGCCGCGTCGGCGTCGCCCGCCTTGCGCTTGCGCGTGATCTGGCGCTGGACCTCCGCCGGCAGGGTCGCCGCCGCCTTGTTGACCACCGCGGTGCCGCTGCCCGCCGCGGTCGCGCGCAGTTCGCCCTCGGCGAAATGGACGGTGACATTGTGGACGCGCTTGGCAACGATCGCACTGCCCCCGCGCACGACCGTCGCGAAATAAGGCAAGGTCACGTCGCGTGCACCATTGGGATCGGAGCGCCGCGCGATCACGTCGAAGGTGGAGGTGCTGACGAGGTCGGCGCCGCTTTCGTTGCAGCTGGTGCGGACGTTGGTGATCGCGGCGACGACGTCGATCGCGCGCGAATCGCGGCTCGCCGGCGGATTGAACAGGGTGACGTCGCCCGTATAGTCGGGGACGGCGACCGCCGGGCAGGCCGACCGGGTCACCGAAATGCCGCCGGCGGCATCGACGATCTCGTTGTCTTTCGAGCAGCCGGCGAGCAGGACGAGGACGGCTGCGGTAACGAGCGACGCTTTGATGGGGGGCACGAACGGATCCTTGGGTAACGAGGCGACGGCGGGCGATTTGCCACAAGTTGGACGCCCGGACCAGAGGAACCGGCTTTCGTGCCATCATGCAATCGCGTAGAGCCGGCCCGGTGATGACGATCGAGCCCGAGATGACGACGATGAGCGCTGCCGCGCTGCCCCCTCCCGAGCCGCTGCCGCCGCTCAAGCTGCTGATCGCCGCACCGCGCGGCTTCTGCGCCGGCGTCGATCGCGCGATCCGCATCGTCGAATTGGCGATCGAGAAATATGGCGCGCCGGTCTATGTCCGCCACGAGATCGTCCACAACCGCTTCGTCGTCGACAGCCTGCGCGATCAGGGTGCGGTTTTCGTCGAGGAACTCGACGAGGTGCCCGACGACGCGCCGGTGGTGTTCTCGGCGCATGGCGTGCCGAAGGCGGTGCCCAACAAGGCGAGCGAGCGCGGTCTGACCTGGCTCGATGCGACCTGCCCGCTGGTGTCGAAGGTCCATCGCCAGGCCGAGCGGCTGGTCGCGGCCGGGCGCCACATCCTGTTCATCGGCCATCGCGGCCATCCGGAGGTGATCGGCACGTTCGGCCAGGTGCCCGACGGATCGATGACGCTGATCGAGACGGTCGCCGACGTCCTGGCGCTGGTCCCGGCCGATATCGGCAAGCTTGCCTTCCTGACCCAGACGACGCTGTCGGTCGACGATACCGCCGAGATCGTCGCCGCGATCGGAACGCGCTTCCCCGCGGTCCTGGCGCCGCGCGGCGAGGACATCTGCTATGCGACGTCGAACCGCCAGGCCGCGGTCAAGGCGATCGCGCCGCAGTGCGAGGCGATGCTGGTGATCGGCGCACCCAATTCGTCGAACTCGCTGCGGCTGGTCGAGGTCGCCGAACGCTGCGGCGCGCGGGCGCGGCTGATCGAGCGCGCGAGCGAGATCGACCTCGGCTGGCTGCAGGGCGTGACGGTGCTGGGCATCACCGCCGGCGCGTCCGCCCCCGAACTGCTCGTCCGCGAAGTGATCGACCTGCTGTCCGCGCATTATCGCGTCGACAGCGAGGAGCTGGAAACCGCGGTCGAGACGATGGCGTTCAAGCTGCCGCGCGGCCTCGAAGCGGCCTGATCCCGATGGCGGTCTACACCCACGTCTCCGCCGAGGAGATGGCGGCTCTGCTCGCCCGCTACGACGTCGGCGACCTCGTGTCCGCCAAGGGCATCGCCGAGGGCGTCGAGAACAGCAATTATCTGGTGGACACGACCGGCGGCCGCTTCATCCTGACTCTGTACGAGAAGCGCGTCGACGCTGGCGACCTGCCTTTCTTCATGGGGCTGCTCGATCATCTCGCCGATGCCGGCAATCCGGTGCCGCGCGCGATCGCCGACCGGCACGGCGTGCAGATCCAGATTCTGGCCGGCCGGCCGGCCTGCCTGATCGAATTCCTGCCGGGGGTGTCGGTCAGCCACCCCACCGCCGCGCACGCCGCCGCCACCGGCCGCGCGCTGGGCGCGATGCACCGGGCGCTGGCGAGCTTCGCACCGACACGGGCCAACAGCCTCGGCCTTGCCGGCTGGCACGCGCTGGCGGCACGCTGCGGCGACGATCTCGACCGGATCCGGCCGGGCCTGCGCGCGACCGTGGCGGCCGAACTCGCCTGGCTCGACGCGCACTGGCCGCGCAACCTGCCCAGCGCCGTGGTCCATGCCGATCTGTTCCCCGACAATGTGCTGATGCTGGGCGACCGCGTGAGCGGCGTGATCGATTTCTATTTCGCCTGCACCGAGGTGCGCGCCTGGGACCTGGCGGTGACGCACAGCAGCTGGTGCTTCGAGAACGACGGCACCGGCTATCAACCGGCGCTCGGCGACGCCCTGGTCGACGGCTATGATGCGAGCTTCGGCCTCGACGCGGCCGAGCGCGCCGCCTTCCAGGCACTGGCGCGCGGTTCATGCCTGCGCTTCCTGCTGACGCGGGCGTGGGACTGGCTCAACACGCCGGCCGACGCGCTGGTGACGCGCAAGGACCCGATCGCCTTCCTCAACCGCCTCGAATTTTACGCCAAATATCCGGATCTCGTGACCGCATGACCGCAACACCGCCGACAGAATTGCCCAGGGTCGACATCGCCACCGACGGCGCCTGCAAGGGCAATCCCGGCCCCGGCGGCTGGGGCGCGGTGATCCGTTCGGGGACGCGCGAGAAGGATATTTCGGGCGGCGAGGCGGAGACGACCAACAATCGCATGGAGCTGATGGCGGCGATCCGCGCGCTGGAGGCGCTCAAGAAGCCCTGTCACGTCAAGCTGTCGACCGACAGTCGCTATGTGATGGACGGGCTGACCAAATGGCTGGCCGGCTGGCAGCGCAAGGGCTGGAAGACCGCCGCCGGCCAGCCGGTGAAGAATGTCGACCTGTGGCGCGAACTGATCGCCGCCGCCGCCCCGCACCGGATCGACTGGACCTGGGTGAAGGGCCATGCCGGGCACCCGGACAATGAGCGCGCGGACAAGCTCGCGAGCGATGCGGCGGTGGCGGCGCGGCGGGGGCGGTAGGAAATCCCCCTTGAACGGGGAATATTTGCCCTAGTGGAACCGGACGATATTGGCCAAGTGCTCTGCCTGACGACAAACCGTCCGCGAATAGGGAAGCGACGATGAACGCTCACGACGTCGCGGAACATGCGCGCCTTCTTTCGCACCAACTTTATGCGAACCTGATCAACGATCGTCCGGAACTTCTCGACGACGCGCGCGGGATGATCACCGCCGGCATCGCGGACGATGGTGGCACGACCGGACATCGCCTTTGGGACGCCGTTCTCCTGCGGCCATGGCCCGAGATCCGCGCAAAGATGCTCGACGGAGGTCCGGAAGGTCGCCTCCTGCGATCGGACAGCCAGTTCTCGACGCTGATCGGCGTGACCGATCCGGAACAGAGGAGAGCGTTGTGGCGCCGCGCAAAACAAGAATTATCGGACCGCTCGATCTCTAGCGAGCGGTCCGCAGCGTAGCGACGCTATTCGATGCCGAGACAGTCAGTCAAATGGTGCTGAATGTATTCCTCCCCGGAACGGGGAGGGGGACCGCCGAAGGCGGTGGAGGGGCAGGCGCAGGGTGAGATGACCGGGAGTCCAGCGCTCTACGCCCTGCCCCTCTACCACCGACCTGCGGTCGGCGGTCCCCCTCCCCGTTCCGGGGAGGAGCTGGGGTTCAATCCTCCTCGACCGGCGCGTCGGGGCCATTCTTCAGGATCGACTCGATCGCGTTCTTCGCGCTCGCCTTGCTGGTGTAGCCCTCGGTCCAGAAGATCGTTTCGCTGTTATATTTGAACTTTGCGACGAACTCGCCGGCCTTGTTCTTCTCGATCACGAACTTGTGGGCCATCCTTGCCTCCTTCGGTGTGCGGAACCGGACCGACGTTAGGCCGGCGCATCGGCATTCGCCAGCGAGGGTGTTTCAATCATTGTAAATTCGTCGCTGCGGCGAAGCGGCCGGGCGCATAAAGGGTGGCATCGATGCCGGCGACCAGCGGGTCGGGATCGCGGCCGAGCAGCAGCGCCGCCGCCAGCTTTGCCGCCGCCGGCGCGGTCTGGATGCCGAAGCCGCCCTGCCCGGCGCACCAGAAGAAGCCGGGCTGGACGGGATCGAAGCCATAGACCGGCAGCCGATCGGGCGCGAAGCTGCGCAGGCCGGCCCATTTGCGTTCGACCGACTCGATCCGCCAATCGACGACATCGCGCAGCCGTTCGATCGCCAGCGCGACGTCGAGCTCCTCGGGCGCCGCGTCGCACGGCTCGGTCGGGGTCTCGTCGTGCGGACTGAGCCACAGCCGGCCGCCGGTCTCGCGCTTGAAATAGAAGCCGCCGGCGATGTCGAGCACCAGCGGCAGGTCGGCGGGCGGCGGCGGGTCGGTGCGGCACTGGACGATCGTGCGGCGAAACGGGCGGATGCCGAGCGGCGCGGCGCCGCAGGCGCGGGCGACGTCGTCGGCCCAGGCGCCGGCCGCATCGACGAGGATCGCCGCCGTCACCGCGCCCGCCGTCGTGTCGATCGTCCAGCGCCCGTCGCGCCGGCGCGCCGAGCGCAGCCGGTGCGACGACAGGATCGTCACGCCGCGCCGGCGCGCCGCGGCGAGGCAGGCAGCGTGGAGGCCGCCGACGTCGATATCGGCGCAGCTCGCTTCCAGAATGGCTCTGTCCCATTTCGGGACGATGCCGGGGATTCGGCGGCGCAAGGCGGCGCGATCGAGTCGCTCGAGGTCGATCGCCTGCGCGAAAATCGCCTCGAACCCGTCCAGCAAAGCGGCGTCCTGCGTGCGCCCGATATAGAGCGCGCCGCAGCGGCTGAGGAAAGAACGGTCGGCGATGTCGGCCGGCGGCGATGCCAGCCAGGGGCCGGAGGCGGTGGTCAGCGGCTGGACGCCGGCTCCACCATAGCTTTCGGTCCAGAACGCGGCCGAGCGGCCGGTGCTGTGATAACCCGGTTGGTCCTCAGCCTCGAGCAAGGCGACACGTACGTGCGGCGCCAGTTCGGCCGCGAGACCGGCGCCGGCGATGCCCGCGCCGACGATGGCGACGTCATAGCCGGTCAAGCGTGTGGCGCCCGCGCTTCGAGAAAGCGATCGATCTCGGCGAGCGCCTGCGTGCGCACCGGATCGGCCTCGCGCAGGATCTCGTGCGCCGACTCGGGACCCCAGTTGCGGATCCGCGCATCGGGCAGGCGCGCGGCGATGCGCTTGTTCGCCGCCGAATCGACCAGCCGGTCGGCCTCGGCATTGAGGATCAGGATCGGCGTATCGATGCCCTCGACCGCACCGGGGCGCGCGAAAGCGGCAGCGGAGGCATAAGCGACCGCGAGCCATTGCCAGCTCGGCGCGCCGAGGGTGATCTCGGGGCTGGCCTCCTTCCACCACAGTTCGTCGTCATAACGATCGGTGCTGTGCGTCAGCAAAGTCTGGCGCGGCGCGCGCGATGGACCGGGCCGTTCGTTGGGCACTTTCCAGGCCGCGCGATCGGGGGCGCCGATCCGCGCCATCAACCGCGCGACCACGGCGGCGATGCCCGGCGTCAGTGGGGTGCTGCGCAACCCGAGCATCGGCGCGACCAGCACCGCGGCATCGGGCGCAATCCGCTGCTCCATCAGCGCGCGCAACAACAGATGGCCGCCCATCGAATGCGCGACCACCACATGCGGTGCCGGCGACGTGGCTTTCCAGTCGGCGGCGAAGGCCGCGAGATCGTCGATCCAGGGCGCGAAATCGTCGATATGTCCCACTTTGGGATCGCGGCCGAGTCGGCCCGATCCGCCCTGCCCGCGCCAGTCGAACGACCGGATCGCCCAGCCCTGCGCGTGCCAGTGCGCGAACGCCTCGAGATATTTCTCGACCATGTCGCCGCGCCCGCCCTGGAAGATCAGGCTGCCGCGCGGCGCCATCTCAGCAGGCGGGTCCCAGGCGAACAGGCGGTGGCGCCAGCCATCGGGCGCGATCCACGCGCCGAAGCGCGCGGCCGGCGGAATGGCGCGGCGATCGAAAGAAAAGCCGGTCATCGGCGGATGGTTACGGTTTGGAAAGCCATAGTGTGTAGCTCCAATAAGCATGACGGGGGGGGTAATACAAACGGCGCTGGCCGTCATGCTGGGGCTGCTGCTCGTCAGGGCCGTCATCACCGACATCCGCCGCCGCGACATTTCCAACCGGCTCACCGGCACGGTGGCGCTGCTGGCGCCGGTCTGCTGGTGGACCGCCGGACTCGATCCCTGGCCGGGCATGGCGATCCAGCTGGGGCTGGGAGTCGCGGTGTTCGCGCTGTTCGCGATCGCCTTCATGCTGGGCGGGATGGGCGGCGGCGACGTCAAGCTGCTGGGGGCTCTGGCCTTGTGGCTGCCGCTGCCGGATCCGCTGCTGGCGTTGCTGGGCCTGCCCGGCGCGACACCGCTGCCGTTCCACGATCTGTTGATGACGATCGCAGTGATGTCGATCATCGGCGGCGGGCTGACGCTCGTCATGCTGATCGCCCATCGCCTGCGCAAACTGCCGGGGAAACCCGAGACCCCTTATGGCGTGGCGATCTCGGCCGCCGGCCTTTGGGCGATTGGCGAACCTTATCTTAACCATTTTGTCTGATGAATGACATTCGTCCGACAAAAGGACCGTTGTCTGATTTGAGACCTGGCCAATTCGGGCCGCGCAGGAGGCGTTTCGCGTCATGGATGCAAAGAAAATCGCACTGCTGATAGGCGCGTTGCTGATCGCAGCGGTGACCGCCGTCTTGGCGAAGAACATGTTCAGCGGCGCCGGTTCGCCGCAGGCCGGAGCAGCGGCCATGCCAACCGATGGCCCGCAGGTGCTGGTCGCGACCCGCGCTTTGCCGGTGGGCACGATCATCGAGCCGGACAGCTTCCGCTTCCAGCCCTGGCCCAAAGAGCTGATCGACAAGGCCTATTACATCAAGGGCGAGGCCAATCCGCAGGGACTTGCCGGCACCGTGGTCCGCTTCGCGGTCACCGCCGGTCAGCCGATCACGCAGGGCAGCCTGGTGAAGCCCGGCGACCGCGGCTTCCTGGCGGCGGCGCTCGGGCCGGGCATGCGTGCGGTCACCGTGCCGGTGTCGACGCAGAGCGGCGTTGCCGGCTTCGTCTTCCCCGGCGACCGGGTGGACCTGGTCCTGACGCAGAGCGTCGCCGGCGGCGGTGATGGCGACCCCCTGAAAGTGTCCGAGACGATCGTCCGCAACATGCGGGTACTCGCCACCGATCAGCGCACCAACAGCGAAGATGCCGAGGGCAAGACCGACGTCAAGGTCTTCTCCACCGTCACGATCGAGGCGACGCCCAAGATCGCCGAGAAGATCGCGGTGGCACAGACCATCGGCCAGCTCAGCCTCTCGCTGCGCTCGATCGCCGACAACACCGCCGAGCTGGAGCGCGCGATCGCCGCCGGCGAGGTGACGGTGCCGGAGAATGCCGATCCGAAGGCCGAGAAGCAGATGCTGCTCGCCATCGCCTCGCGCCCGGTCGACAACGACACGACCTATGTCACGGGCGCCGACGTGTCGCGCTTCCAGCGCCGCACCGTGCCGTCCAAGGCCGATGCAAGCGGCGGCGGGGATGCGAACGCAGCCGCGCTGGCCGGCATGGCGGCCGCTCTGGCCGGCAGGCCGACCGCACCGCCACCGGCGGCACCGACCGGACCCGTGGTCCGCGTCGCACGCGGCAACGCAATCACCGAAGTTCCGGTGGGGGGTAAATAAGATGCGCAATCTGAAGACGATGCAGGGGTCGGTGGGGACCGCTCTTGCTGCCATGCTGGCACTGGGATGCTCCCTTGCTTCGACACCCACCGGCGCCGCGGCGCCGACCGAGCGGGCTCCGGCCAATGCGATGGTGCTTTCGGTCGGCAATGGCCGCCTGATCAACCTGCCGAGCCCGATGAGCGACTTGTTCGTCGCCGACGACAAGGTCGCCGACGTCCAGGTCCGGTCGCCGACCCAGCTCTACATCTTCGCCAAAGGGCCGGGCGAGACCGCGATCTACGCGACCGCCAGATCGGGCGCGGTGGTCTATTCCACCAGTGTCCGGGTCGGCACCAACATCGGCTCGGTCGGGCAGATGCTGCAGCTGGCGATGCCCGACTCGGCGATCGTCGCCACGCCGATGAACGGCATGATGCTGCTCACCGGCACGGTCCACGGCCCCGAAGACGGTGCCGAAGCCGAGCGGCTGGTCCAGGCCTATGTCGGTGACGGCACCAAGGTGGTCACGCGGCTGAGGACGGCGACGCCGCTGCAGGTCAATCTGCAGGTCCGCATCGTCGAAATCAGCCGCGAGCTCGGCAAGGAGATCGGCGTCAACCTGCTGACGCGCGACAAGACCAGCGGCTTCGGGTTCGGCGTCAGCCGTGGCAACCCCGGCACGATCTCCGATATTACGAGCCCGACGCTCAAGGATAATTTCGGCAACCCGCTCGTCGTCGGCAAGAACGACGTCTTCAACGCCGCGGGCGGCGGCGTAACGTCGCTGGGATTTGCCGGCCACCTTCTCGGCCTGGATATTCTCAGCACGCTCGACCTCGCCGAGAGCGATGGCCTGGTGACCACGCTCGCCAATCCGAACCTGACCGCGCTATCGGGCGAAACCGCCAGCTTCCTGGCCGGCGGCGAGATTCCGATCCCGATTTCCCAGCAACTCGGCCAAGTGACCGTCGAGTACAAGCAATATGGCGTCAGCCTGGCGTTCACGCCGACCGTGCTGGGCGATGGCCGCATCTCGATGCGCGTCCGCCCGGAAGTCTCGGAACTGTCGACGGTGGGCGCCGTCACGCTCAACAATTTCTCGGTGCCGGGCATCACCACGCGGCGCGCCGAGACGACGGTCGAGCTCGGCTCGGGCCAGAGCTTCATGATCGGCGGCCTGCTGAGCAATGCCAGCAGCAATTCGGTGGAAAAGGCGCCGTGGCTGGGCGATCTGCCGATTCTCGGCAATCTGTTCCGCTCGAAGAAATGGAAACGGTCCGAATCGGAACTGGTGATCGTGGTCACGCCCTATCTGGTCAAGCCGGTCTCGGCGAACCAGATCGTGCTGCCGACCGACGGCTATCACACGCCCAACGACTTCAACAACGTCATCGGCAACCAGACCTTCGAAGGCAAGTCCGGCGAGAAACGGCCGACGCCGCAGCCGGCCGCGCCGAGCCAGGTCCAGCCTTCGCTGGGTGCGATCCTGCCGCAGGATCCGGCCCGTGCCACCGGTCGCAAGACGGGCAGCCGCGCCGCAGCCCCCGGCTTCAGCTTCAGCAAGTGATCCGCGGGATCAGGGAGACTATCATGCGCTTCACTCCTCTCATGACCGCAACCGCGCTGGCGCTGGCGCTGGGCGGCTGCGGTGGTACCACCAACACCGGCCTGGAATCGGTCCACCAGCCGGTCGTCAGCCGCACCGACTATGTGATCGACGTCGACGCCAATGGCGGCAGCATCGGCCCGCAGGAAAGCGCGCGGCTGGTCGGCTGGTTCGACGCGCTGAAGCTCGGCTATGGCGATCGCATCGCGGTCGACGACCCGGCCGGCGGTTATGGCGCGCACAACGACGTCGCGGCGATCGCCGCGCGCTATGGCCTGCTGATCGACGATCAGGCGCCGGTGACCGCCGGCGGGATCGCGCCGGGCATGGTCCGCGTGATCGTCAGCCGCAAGACGGCGTCGGTGCCGCACTGCCCCGACTGGAGCCGGCAATCGCAGCCCGAATATGAGAGTTCGACGATGTCGAACTTCGGCTGCGCGACCAACGCCAATCTGGCGGCGATGGTCGCCAACCCCGAGGACCTGATCCACGGCCAGGAAGGCAGCACCACTGCGGATGCCGCGACCTCGGGCAAGGCGATCAAATATTATCGCGACAAGGCGCCGACCGGGGCAGGCGCAGTCAAGAGCGAGAGCACGAGGAGCGGACAATGAACGCACCATGGAATGTTCAGCGCGGGGCCGCGCTGCGTGAACCCTTCACCGCCTATGTCTGCGACGATGCCACCGCCGACCAGATCCGCGCGATTTCGGTCGAGCTCGGCTGGTCGGCCGACAAGGTCAACAAGGGCGGGCTGCGCAACGCCGTCCAGTCGCTGTCGGTCTCGGCGAGTCCGAACGTGCTGTTCGTCGATCTCAGCGAGTCGGGCGATCCGCTCAACGACATCAACGCGCTGGCCGAAGTCTGCGAACCGGGCACGGTCGTCATCGCGTCGGGCCAGGTCAACGACGTCCGGCTGTATCGCGATCTCGTCGCCAGCGGCATCCAGGACTATCTGCTGAAACCGTTCAGCCTCGATCAGCTGCGCGAGACGCTGACGCAGGCGCAGGCGGTGTTCAACGCGCCCAAACATGTCGATGCCTCGGCCGATCGTCCGCATATGATGGCGGCGGTGATCGGCGCGCGCGGCGGCGTCGGCGCCTCGACGATCGCGACATCGCTCGCATGGCTGTTCGGCGACCGCAGCAACCGCTCGACGGCCTTGCTCGATCTCGACGTCCATTTCGGCACCGGTGCGCTCGCGCTCGACCTCGAGCCTGGCCGTGGCCTGACCGACGCGATCGACAATCCGAGCCGCATCGACGGGCTGTTCATCGAACGCGCGATGGTGCGCGCCAACGACAAGCTCGCCGTGCTCTCGGCCGAAGCGCCGATCAGCCAGCCGCTGATGAGCGACGGCAGCGCCTTCTTCCAGCTGCAGGAAGAAATGCGCCAGGCGTTCGAATGCACGATCATCGATCTGCCGCGCAACATGCTGGTCCAGCACCCGCATCTGCTGCACGACGTCCAGGCGACGATCGTCGTCGCCGAACTGACCCTGGCGGCGGCGCGCGACGTGATCCGCATCCTCTCGTGGCTGAAGTCGAACGCGCCGCAGACCAAGATCTTCGTCGTCGCCAACCGCGTGCCCGTCACCGGCGTGCCCGAGGTCAACCGCAAGGATTTCGAGACCTCGATCGAGCGCAAGATCGATCTGGTGATCCCGCTCGACCAGAAGCTCGCGGCGCAGGCCGCGAAACTGGGCAAGCCGCTGGCGGAAGCCGGCAAGGGCGCCAAGACGACTCAGGCGCTGGTCGAACTGGCACAGCGCGTGCTGGCGATCACCGAAGGCGATATCGTGATACCGGCGAAGGCGGCCGGCAGTGCGATGTCGCTGCTGGGCAAGCTGGGTGACTTCAAGAGAAGGATGCCCTCGTCAGCGAAGAAACTGAAGCTTTCGAAGGAAGGTTGAACGACGGGCGTGGCCTGGCCGCGTCCGTCATTCCGAACGTCAACAAGCGGGAGCCGGGTGAACTGACATGCCGATGATGCCGATGATCCTGATTGCGGCCGGCCTGATCGGCATGGCCCTGATGCTTGTCGCCGCCTTTTCCGGCCCGTCGATCGAGAAGGCGCAGACCCGGCGGATGAGCGCGCTGCGCGACCGCCACAGCGATTCGACCGGCGCCGTGGTCGAAGCCCAGATGCGCCGCATCGCCGCCAATCGCGCGACGCGCATGGACGGCTTCGCCTCACAGATCCTGCCGAACCCGGCCTTGCTGCGCAAACGCATCGCGATGACCGGCAAGCCCTGGAAGCTCGGCCAGTATCTGGTGGCCAGCATAGGCCTGCTGGTGGGCGTGGCCGCGCTCGCCTGGTTCATTGGCGCGCCGATCCTGCTGGCGCTGGGCCTCGGCCTGCTCGTCGGTCTCGGCCTGCCGCACATGGTGGTCGGCTTCTTCATCGGCCGGCGCCTCAAGCGCTTCAACGCGCGCTTTCCCGATGCGATCGATCTGCTGGTCCGCGGCCTGCGCTCGGGCCTGCCGATCTCGGAGACGCTGACGGTGGTCGGCACCGAGGTGCCGGGGCCGGTGGGCGAGGAGTTCCGGATGGTCGGCGACAAGATCAAGATCGGCCGGACGATGGATGCGGCGCTGCAGGATACCGCCGACCGGCTGGGCACGCCCGAATTTCAGTTCTTCGTCATCACGCTCGCGATCCAGCGCGAAACCGGCGGCAATCTCGCCGAGACGCTGTCGAACCTCGCCGAGGTGCTGCGCAAGCGCGGCCAGATGAAGCTCAAGATCAAGGCGATGTCGTCCGAATCGAAGGCGTCGGCCTATATCATCGGCGCGCTGCCGTTCATCGTGTTCGGGCTGATCTGGTTCATCAACGGCAGCTACATGCAGAAATTCTTCATCGACGAACGGCTGATCATCACCGGCATGGGCGGGATGGTGTGGATGGCGATCGGCGCGTTCGTCATGGCCAAGATGATCAACTTCGAGATCTGAGCCGAAATCTGATCTGGGCAATTACCGCGATTTCCCGATGGAAATCGCCTCGAGAGGCGGACGACGATGGGTGAGACGGGTGGACCGACGCTGCTGGGTGTCGATGTGCTGTGGGTGGCGACCCTGCTCGTCGCCGTCGCCACGATGGCGATGATGGTCGCGATCTATGCCGCCACCACCGTGCGCGATCCGATGGCGAAGCGCGTCAAGGCGCTCAACGATCGTCGCGAGCAGTTGAAGGCGGGCATCACCGCCTCCACCTCGAAGCGCCGCGCCAAGCTCAACCAGAAGAACGAGACGACCGATCGGATGCGATCGTTCCTGCAGTCGCTGCAGGTGCTGCAGGACGAGCAGTTGAAGGCGGCGCAGATCAAGCTGATGCAGGCCGGTATCCGATCGAAGGACGCGGCGGTGGCGGTCATCTTCGGCCGGCTGGTGATGCCGGTCGTGTTCGGCGGCGCGATGGTGCTGGCGGTCTATGTGTTCGGAATCCTGCCCGAATGGACGCCGATCAAGAAATTCGGGCTGACCGCGGGCACTTTGATCCTCAGCTACAAGGCGCCGGACATCTGGTTGAAGAACAAGGTCTCCAAGCGCACCGACGCGATCCGCAAGGGCCTGCCCGACGCGCTCGACCTGCTGGTGATCTGCGCCGAGGCCGGCCTGACCGTCGACGCCGCGTTCCACCGCGTCGCCAGGGAGCTCGGCAGGGCCTATCCCGAACTGGGCGACGAGTTCGCGCTGACCGCGATCGAACTGGGCTTCCTCACCGATCGCCGCTCCGCGTTCGAAAATCTCGCGGCCCGCGTCGACCTCGAGGCGGTGCGCGGCGTCGTCACGACGATGATCCAGACCGAGAAATACGGCACCCCGCTCGCCTCGGCGCTGCGCGTTCTCTCCGCCGAATTCCGCAATGAACGGATGATGCGCGCCGAGGAAAAGGCCGCGCGCCTGCCCGCGATCATGACCGTGCCGCTGATCCTGTTCATCCTGCCCGTGCTGTTCGTCGTGATTCTCGGGCCGGCAGCCTGCTCGATCAACGACGCCCTGCTCAGCGGCAAATGAGCAGCGCAACGGAACGACATTCGATCACAGCGGTTCTGTTCCCGTAACGACAGGAGCGGAACCGCGATGTTTTACGATACCAAAGAACTCGCGATCATGGCGCTGGTCCTGCTGCTCGGCATCGTCATCGGCATGATCATGCGCGGCGGCAACGGACGCCTCAGGCAGCAGCTTGCCGACGAGCGCGCCGCGCATATCGCCACCCGCAAGGAGCGCGACGCGCGGATCAACGAGATCGAACGCACCCGGGTGGTGCCGCCGCCGCGGGTGTAAGTGCCTCTTGTTCCCCTCCCGCTTGCGGGAGGGGAGACATTTCTACTTGCGCGCCTTGAGCGCGGCCTGCGCCGCGGCCAGCCGCGCGATCGGCACGCGATAGGGTGACGCCGAGACGTAATCCAGACCAATGATCTCGCAGAAATCGATGCTCGCCGGATCGCCGCCATGTTCGCCGCAGATGCCGAGCTTGATGTCGGGCCGGGTCGCCCTGCCCCGCTCCGCGGCCATGGAGATCAGTTCGCCGACGCCCTCGATGTCGAGGCTGACGAACGGGTCGCGGGCGTAGATGCCCTTTTCGACATAGGTGGTGAGGAAGCGGCTGGCATCGTCGCGGCTGACGCCGAGCGTGGTCTGGGTCAGATCGTTGGTCCCGAAGCTGAAGAATTCGCCGACCTCGGCGATCTCGGCCGCCTTCAGCGCGGCGCGCGGCAGCTCGATCATCGTGCCGACGAGATAGTCCACGCTCGCGCCCTGCTCGGCGAACACCGCCCTGGCGGTGTCGTCGATCACCGTCTTCATCAGGTCGAGCTCGCGGCGCGTGCCGACCAGCGGCACCATCACCTCGGGGATCGGCGCGAGGCCGCTCTTCGCCGACACCGCCAGCGCGGCCTCGAAGATCGCGCGCGCCTGCATCTCGTAAATCTCGGGATAGGTCACGCCCAGCCGGCAACCGCGATGGCCGAGCATCGGGTTGAATTCGTGCAGTTCGGAAACCCGCCGCTTGAGCGTCGCGATGTCGACGCCGGCGGACTTCGCGACATCCTCGAACTCGCTCTCGGCATGCGGCAGGAATTCGTGCAGCGGCGGATCGAGCAGACGGATCGTCACCGGCAGGCCGGCCATGATCGTGAAGATCTCGGTGAAGTCGGCGCGCTGTTCGGGCAGCAATTTGGCGAGCGCGGCGCGGCGGCCGGCCTCGTCTTCGGCGAGGATCATCTGGCGCACGGCGGTGATGCGCGCGGCATCGAAGAACATATGTTCGGTGCGGCACAGGCCGACGCCCTCGGCGCCGAAATCGCGCGCGACCTGGCAATCGAGCGGAGTCTCGGCATTGGCGCGGACCTTGAGGCGGCGGACCGCGTCGGCCCAGCCCATCAGCACGCCGAAATCGCCGGCGAGTTCGGGCTGCATGGTCTCGACCAGGCCCACCATCACCTCACCGGTGGTGCCGTCGATCGTGATGACGTCGCCGGCGACGAGCTGCCGGTTGCCGACCTTGAGCGTGCCGGCCTTGGCATCGATCACCAGAGTGCCCGCGCCCGAGACGCAGGGCCGGCCCATGCCGCGCGCGACCACCGCCGCGTGGCTGGTCATGCCGCCGCGCGCGGTGAGGATGCCGCGCGCCGCATGCATGCCGTGGATGTCTTCGGGCGAGGTCTCGACGCGGACGAGGATCACCTCGGCGCCCAGCGCCGCGCGGGTCTCGGCGGTGTCGCTGTCGAACACGATCTCGCCGGATGCGGCGCCGGGCGAGGCCGGCAGTCCCTTGGTCAGCACGTCGCGCGGCGCCTTGGGGTCGAGCGTCGGGTGGAGCAGCTGGTCGAGCGCCATCGGATCGACGCGCGCGATCGCCTCCTCGCGGGTGATCAGGCCTTCCTCGGCCATGTCGACCGCGATCTTGAGCGCGGCCTTCGCGGTACGCTTGCCCGATCGCGTCTGGAGCATCCAGAGCTTGCCCTGCTGCACCGTGAACTCGATGTCCTGCATGTCGCGATAATGGGTTTCGAGCAGGTCGAACACCCTGGCGAGTTCGCCATAGGTTTCCGGCATCGCCTCTTCCATCGACAGCGCCCTGGCGTTGGCGGCCTCGCGCGCGGCCTTCGTCAGATATTGCGGCGTGCGGATGCCGGCGACGACGTCCTCGCCCTGCGCGTTGATCAGGAACTCGCCATAATAAGCGCGGTCGCCCTTGGCGGGATCGCGGGTGAAGGCGACGCCGGTGGCCGAGGTGTCGCCCATATTGCCGAACACCATCGCCTGGACGTTGACCGCGGTGCCCCAGCTCGCAGGGATGTCGTTGAGGCGGCGATAGACCTTGGCGCGATCAGACTGCCACGACCCGAACACCGCGCCGACCGCGCCCCACAGCTGGTCGTGGACGTCCTGCGGGAACGGCTTGCCCCAGAGCTCCTCGACGAGACGCTTGTACTCGGCGACGAGCGCCTGCCAGTCGTCGGCGGTCAGCTCGGTGTCGAGATAGATGCCCTTGTCTTCCTTGGCGATCTCGAGCGCTTCCTCGAACGCGCCATGATCGAGTTCGAGCACGACGTCCGAATACATCTGGATGAAGCGGCGATAGCTGTCCCACGCGAAGCGAGGATCGCCCGAGGTGGCGGCGAGGCCCTGGACGGTGGCGTCGTTGAGGCCGAGGTTGAGGACGGTATCCATCATCCCCGGCATCGAGACCCGCGCGCCCGAACGCACCGACACCAGCAAGGGATCGGCGGCGTCGCCGAAGCGCTTGCCGGTAATGCCCTCGATATGGGCGAGGCCGGTGGCGACCTGCGCCCTCAGCTCGTCCGGAAAGACCTCGCCATCGACATAATAGCGCGTGCACATCTCGGTCGAGATGGTGAAGCCTGGCGGCACCGGCAGGCCGATCGACGCCATGCCGTCGAGATTCGCGCCTTTGCCGCCGAGCAGATTCTTGTCGCCCTTACCACCATCCGAGACACCGCCGCCGAAGCGGTAGACATATTGCGTCATCGATCCGTCCTGTTTTGCTGCGATGCAGCATAGTGTGCAGACCCGGATTTATCGAGTCCAGATTTGCAGGGCTTTTGGGTCAGCCCTCGATCTTGGAGAAATCGGCGACGCGGTGCACGGCGTCGCGGACGCGGGCGAGCAGCCCGAGCCTGGCGGTCCGCTTGTCCGGGTCGCTGTCGTTGACGGTCACGCTTTCGAAGAAGGCGTCGATCGGCGCACGCAGGCTGGCGAGCGCGGCCATGGCGCCTTCAAAATCCTCGGCGGCGATCGCCGCGTCGGCGGCGGGTTCGGCGGCGTCGAGCGCAGCGAGGAGAGCGGTTTCGGCGGGTTCGGGAGTGTAAGAGCCCTCTCCCCGCTGGGGAGAGGGTTGGGAGAGGGGCATGTCCACGGGCTCCGTCGCAGGGCGCGACTCCCCCTCTCCCCGGCCCTCTCCCCGGAGGGGAGAGGGGGGAACGCCTTCCTTCTTCAGGATGTTCGCGGCGCGCTTGTAGCCGGCGAGCAGGTTGGCGCCGTCCTCGGTGGCGACGAAGGATTGCAGCGCGTGGACGCGGGCGAGCAGGCGGACGAGATCGTCCTCACCGCCGAGTGCGAACACGGCGTCGATCAGGTCGTGGCGTACCCCGGCCTCGCGTTGTTGGACTTTGAGACGGTCGGCGAAGAAGTCGAGGAGACTTTGCTCCACCGCGTCGACAGGAGTGCTGTGCGCCGGTACATCGGGCAAGAGCTGACTCGCATCCTCCTCGATACTCGCTGCGCCAACCCAAACTGCCTGTTTGAAAAGTGGAAGCAGATTCATCCGCGTGCCATTCTGCAGAATGGTCTGAATGACCTGCAAGGCAGCACGGCGCAAACCAAATGGATCCTTCGACCCTGTAGGTCGGATACCGACGCCAAAAAAACGAGCCAGCGTATCGATGCGATCCGCAATTGCTACACAAGCCGGGATACATCCATCGACTGCAGCAACATATTGCTGCTTCAATGCCGAAACCGTACCGGGCTTCTCGCCTGCGCGATCGGCATAGTAACCGCCCATGATGCCCTGCAGCTCGGGAAACTCACCCACCATTCCCGTTGCGAGATCAGCCTTTGCGAGCAACCCCGCCCGCCGTGCGGTGTCCGGATCGCGCTCCGGGAAATACTGCTCGGCGATCCAGCCGGCCAGCACACTGATCCGGTCGGCCTTCGCGCGCAGCGTGCCCATGCCTTCGTAGAATAGCATGGTCTCGAGCTTCGGCAGGAAATCCTCGAGCGGGATCTTCAGATCCTGTTCCCAGAAGAATTTCGCATCGGACAGCCGCGCCGCCAGCACCTTGCGATTGCCCTCGACGATCAGCGCGCCGGCATCCGCCGCCTCGATGTTGGCGGTGCAGATGAACGCCGGCGCCAGCGCGCCCGCCGCATCGTTCAGCGCGAAATATTTCTGATTTGTGCGCATGGTGAGCTGGATCACCTCGCGCGGCACGTCGAGGAAGGCCGGGTCGAAGGCGCCGAGCAAAGGCACAGGCCATTCGGTCAGCCCGGCATTCTCGGCGACCAGCCCCTCGTCGGGGACGACGACGAGCCCGGCATTGGCCGCGGCGCGGTCGGCGCCTTCGCGGATGATCGCCTTGCGTTTCTCCTGGTCGACGATCACGTGGCAGGCGTTGAGCTTGGCGACATAATCGTCGGCCGAACCGATCGTGATGCGGCCGGGATGATGGAAGCGGTGACCGACGGTCTCATAGCCGGAGCAGATCCCGGCGATCTCGACCGGCACCAGCTCCTCGCCCAGCAGAGCGACGATGCCCTGCAGCGGCCGCACCCAGCGCAGGCTTTCGGTCGATTGCGATGCGATGCCCCAGCGCATCGCCTTGGGCCACGGGAAAGCGCGGACGATCGCCGGGATCGCGGCCGAGAGCACCTCGGCGGTGGCGCGGCCGGGTTTCTCGATCACCGCGAACACTATGCCGTCGCGATCGACGAGCTGCTCGCGGGTCAGGCCGGTCTTGCGGAGGAAACCCTCCAGCGCCTGCGACGGCGCCGATGCGCGCGGGCCCTTGAGCTCCTCGCTGACGGCCTCGGTGGCGAGCGGCAGGCCGCGCGCGATCAGGGCGAGCCGGCGCGGGGTGGCGAAGGTCTCGATCGCGTCCGCTTTCAGGCCGGACTTCGCGATCTCCTCGGCGAACAGGCGGGCGAGGTCGGCGCGCGCCTTGTCCTGCATGCGCGCGGGGATTTCCTCGGAGAGGAGTTCGAGGAGGAAGGCGGTCACAGCATTTCCTCACGACCGCGATCACATATTGGCTCGTGAAAGCGCGCGGCAGTTAAGCCCCTCCCCTTCAGGGGAGGGGTTGGGGTGGGGGCGAGCGAAGCGAGCTTCTGCGTGCGCGGCGAAGCGTTGCTGGGGGCATCGAGCCCCCACCAACGCTGATCCCACCCCGACCCCTCCCCTGAAGGGGAGGGGAGACTCGCGGAGGCCCTCATCATGCCGCCCACCCGTTGGTCTCCATCCACGCCTGGCAGCTGCCCTTCGCGAGATCGCGGACGCGGCCGATATAGGCCTGGCGCTCAGCGACCGAGATCACGCCGCGGGCGTTGAGCAGGTTGAAGATGTGGCTGGCCTTGATCGCCTGGTCATAGGCCGGCAGCGGCAGCTTGCGCTCGAGGCAGGCCTGGCATTCGGCGGCGGCGTCCTTGAACCAGCGGAACAGGGTCTCGGTGTTGGCGACCTCGAAATTATAGGCGCTGAACTGCTTCTCGTTCTCGAGGAAGACGTCGCCGTACGACACGCCATGATCGTTGAAGCGCAGGTCGTAGACACGGTCGACGCCCTGGATGTACATCGCCAGCCGTTCGAGGCCGTAGGTGAGTTCGCCCGCCACCGGCTTGCAATCGAACCCGCCGACCTGCTGGAAATAGGTGAACTGGGTCACCTCCATGCCGTCGCACCACACTTCCCAGCCGAGGCCCCAGGCGCCGAGGGTGGGGCTTTCCCAGTCGTCCTCGACGAAGCGGATGTCGTGGCGGGTGAAATCGATGCCGATCGCCTTCAGGCTGCCGAGATACAGGTCCTGGATGTCGGCCGGGCTGGGCTTCAGGATCACCTGATATTGGTAATAATGCTGCAGCCGGTTCGGATTCTCGCCATAGCGGCCGTCGGCGGGCCGGCGGCTGGGCTGGACATAGGCGGCGTTCCACGGGTTCGGCCCCAGCGCGCGCAGGGTCGTGGCCGGGTGGAAGGTGCCCGCGCCCATCTCGACGTCATAGGGCTGGAGGATCACGCAGCCGCGCGCGCTCCAATAGGCATGGAGCGTCAGGATCAGATCCTGGAAGCTGAGCGGCTTCGATTCAGGCAAGGAACGGCCTTCGCAGTTGCAATAATTCTACGCGCGCCGCTTTGGCGGATGGGCGTGCGAGGGTCAACCGGCGGCCGCCGCGATGATCGGCACGAAATCCGCCGCCTTCAGGCTCGCGCCACCGACCAGCGCGCCGTCGACATCGGCGATGTGGAGCAGTTCGGCGGCGTTCGACGGCTTGACCGAGCCGCCATAGAGGATCCGCACGCCGGCGCCGGCCTCGCCCAGCAGCGCGACGAGCTTCGCCCGGATCGCGGCATGCATCTCGCCGACGTCGGCGGCCGACGGCGTGCGGCCGGTGCCGATCGCCCAGACCGGCTCATAGGCGATGACGAGCCGCTGCGCGTCCTCGCCGGCCGGGACCGATCCTTCGAGCTGGCCCTCGACCACCGCGACGGCGCGGCCGGCATCACGCTGGGCCTCGGTCTCGCCGACGCAGACAATCGCGATCAGGCCGGCGGCGATCACCGCCGCGGCCTTCGCCTGGACCTCGGCATCGGTCTCCTGCTGGTCGGTCCGGCGTTCGCTGTGGCCGACGATCGCGAAGCGCGCGCCGATCTCGCTCAGCATGGCCGCCGAGATGCAGCCGGTATGCGCGCCCGACGGGGCGGCATGGCAATCCTGCGCGCCGATCGCCAGATCGGGGCAGCGCGCGGCGGCGGCGGCGATCAAAGTGAAGGGCGGCGCGACCGCGACGTCGAGGCCTGGATGGGCCTCCACCGCGGCACCGATCGCGTCGAGTTCGGCCAAAGCCGCCAGATCGCCGTTCATTTTCCAGTTCCCGGCAATCAGCTTGCGATTGGCCATGTCTATGCTCCCTGCCCGTTTTGTCGCGCGCCCGATAGCAACCGCGGCCCCCGCCGCCAACCGGCTTCCGACATGCCGGCCGCCTGCCAACGAGGCTGCCAACATGCTTGTAGCGCCGCCGCCCCGCCCCTAAAGCGAGGGCCGCTTTTTTCCTTGTCGCTGGAATTTCGATGCTCACCTTTTTCCGCCGCATGCTCAATTCGAGGATCGGCATCGCAGTGGCCGGCATCCTGCTCGCGGTGATCGCAGTCAGCTTCGCGATGTCGGACCGCAACAATATTCTCGGCAGCGCCGGCAGCCAGGCCGGCAGCGGCGAGCGGCTGGTGAAGATCGGCAAGGAAGGCATCTTCGCCAACGACGTGCGCGAAGCGATGGAAGCGCGGCTCGACGAGGCACGGCAGCAGAATCCGACGATCGACATGGCCGGCTTCATCGCCGGCGGCGGCTTCGAATCGACGCTGGAGGGCATGATCGCCCAGCGCGCGATCGACGGCTTCGGCCGCCAGCAGGGGCTGCGCGCGAGTAAGAAGCTGGTCGACGGCGAGATTGCCAGCATCTCCAGCTTTTATGGTCCGACCGGCCAGTTCGACCGGTCGATCTTCCTGCGATTGCTCAACGACCGCAATCTGACCGAGACCCAGGTCCGCGAGGATTTCGCGCGCGTGCTGGTGTCGCGCCAGTTGCTCGGGCCGGTGGCCGCGGCCGCCAAGGTACCCGCGCAACTGGCATTGCCCTATGCATCATTGCTGCTCGAGACGCGCGACGGCACGCTCGCGGCAATCCCTTCGGGTGCGATGGAGCGCGGCCCCGATCCAACGCCGGCCGAACTCGAGACATTCTACAAGCGCAACATCCGCCGCTACACCGTGCCCGAGCGCCGGATCGTGCGCTTTGCGGCGTTCGGCCCGAACCGCTTCACCGATCTGAAGGCCACCGACGCCGAACTGGCCAAGGCCTATAATGATCGCAAGGCCGAGTTCGCGGCGAAGGAAACGCGCAGCTTCACCCAGGTGATCCTGCCTAGCCGCGACGCGGCGCAGGCGCTCGCAGCCAAGGTGCGCGCCGGCACCGCCATGGCCGCTGCCGCCAGCGCGGTCGGGCTGGAAGCCTCCAACAGCGGCGCCGTCGAGAAAGCGGCGTTCGCGACCGCGACCTCGCCGGCGATCGCCAATGCCGCCTTCGCCGCCGCCAAGGGCGCGGTGCTCGATCCGGCGCAGTCCGGCCTCGGCTGGAACGTGGTGAAGGTGGACGAGATCGCCACCGTTCCCGCGCGGACGCTCGATCAGGTCCGCACCGAACTGGCGGGAACGATCGAGAAGACCAAGATCGAGACCGCGATCGCCGATCTGCACGCGAAGATCGACGAAGCGATCAACAATGGCTCGACCTTCGACGAGATCGTCGCCGCCAACAAGCTGGAGGTGACCACGACCCCGGCGGTGATGGCCAATGGCGCCGACCCGGACAAGCCGGGCGAGACGCCGCCGCCGGGCCTGGCCGAAGTGCTGCGTCCCGCGTTCGACGCCGATGTCGACGAGGATCCGTCGGTGATCCCGGTCGGACCGGCCACCGCCCAGAGCTTCGCGCTGATGGACGTCGTCAAGATCATCCAGCCCACGCCGAGGAAGCTGGAAGCGATCAAGGCGCCGGTCACCAATGAATTCCTGCTCGATCGTGCGTCGAAAGCCGCACGCACGGCCGCGCTGGCGGTGATCGCCAAGGTCAACAAGGGCATGACGCTCGAGCAGGCGCTACGCGAAGTCGGCCGGCCGCTGCCACCGGTCAAGTCGATCGGCGGCCTGCGCATGGCGATGATGAAGCGCGGGCAGGGCCGCGTGGAGCCAACCGACGCGCTGCTGCTGAACATGGCGCCCAAGAGCGTCAAATTGCTGGAAATCCCGGGCAAGCAGGGCTGGTATGTTGTCTATCTGAAGACGATCGTGCCGGGCGATGCCAGCGGCAATCCCGAGCTGGTGAAGCAGATCCAGAGCAGCTTCGAGCAAGCGATCGGCAGCGAATATGCCGAGCAGTTCGGCGCCGCGGCGCGCGCGGCGCTGGGCGTCGAGCGCAACGAAGAAGCGATCGCCAAGCTGAAACGCGAGCTGGGCGGCGAGCCCGCGGACAAGTGAGCGGCAGGCCAGTGAGAATGGGGCGATGAGCGGAGACCGCGCCGCGCTCGCCGCGCTGGCCGCCGGCCGGCCGGCGCTGATCCACCGTCGCCAGATCGCCGACACCGATACGCCCGTCTCGACCGCGCTGAAGCTGATCGAGCCCGGACGCGGCGACTTCCTGCTCGAATCGGTCGAGGGCGGCGCGGTGCGCGGCCGCTACAGCCTGATCGGCGTGGCGCCGGACCTGGTGTTCCGCGCGCATGGCAACGCCGCCGAGATCAATCCGGCCTGGCTGACCGACCGCGCGGCGTTCGCCGCCGTCGACGGCGGTGCGCTGGCGGCGCTGCGCGCGCTGGTCGGCCGCTGCCGGATGGACGTCCCCGAGGGCCTGCCGCCCGCGCTCGCCTGCCTCGTCGGCTATTTCGGCTATGAGACGGTCGGGCTGGTCGAGAAGCTGCCGCGACCGGCCGAGAATCCGATCGGCGTACCCGACATGCTGTTCGTCCGGCCGACCTTGATCCTGGTGTTCGACCGCCTGGCCGACGAACTCCATCTCGTCGCGCCGGTCTGGCCCGAAACGCACGGCTCGCCCGAGCGCAAGGTCGCCGACGCGCATGAGCGGATCGAGGCCGCGGCGGCACGGCTGGCGGCGCCCCTGCCCCGCGCCGCGACCCCGCCGCCCGCGGCCGATTTCGCGGTCACGCCGGTGCTCGCGCCCGGCCGGTACGCAGCGATGGTCGAGCGCGCGAAGGACTATATCGCCGCCGGCGACATTTTCCAGGTGGTGATCGCCCAGCGCTTCACGGTGCCGTTCACCTTGCCGCCGTTCGATCTCTATCGCGCGCTGCGGCGGGTGAACCCCAGCCCCTTCCTCTATCATCTCGATCTGCCGGGCTTCGCGCTGATCGGATCGAGCCCCGAAATCCTCGTCCGCGCGCGCGACGGCGAGGTGACGATCCGCCCGCTCGCCGGCACGCGGCCGCGTGGGCGAACCGCCGCCGAGGATGCCGAGCATCGCACCGAACTGCTGGCCGACCCCAAGGAACGCGCCGAACATCTGATGCTGCTCGATCTCGGCCGCAACGATGTCGGCCGGGTCGCGACCGCGGGCAGCGTGACGGTGACCGACAGCTATGCGGTCGAATATTACAGCCATGTGATGCACATCGTCTCGAACGTGGTCGGCCGGCTCGATCCGGCGAAGGACGCGCTCGACGCGCTGTTCGCGGGCTTTCCCGCCGGCACCGTCAGCGGCGCGCCCAAGGTCCGCGCCTGCGAGATCATCGCCGAACTCGAGCCCGAGACGCGCGGCGCCTACGCCGGCGGCGTCGGCTATTTCTCACTGGACGGATCGATGGATTCGTGCATCGTGCTGCGCACCGCGGTGGTCAAGGACGGCGTGATGCACGTCCAGGCCGGCGCCGGCATCGTCGCCGACAGCGATCCGGCGGCCGAGCAGCGCGAGTGCGAGGCCAAGTCGGGCGCGTTGCTGGCGGCGGCGCGCGAGGCGATGGCGCGGGCGCGCGAGGCAGGGTTCGGGCAGTAGGTCGGTCGTCGGTCCTGGCCGTTCATTGACCTGAAACAGTCGCACTCGTAGAAGGCTGATGGCGCTACGAGATGCTGCAAGTGAGCCATTACGATCCGGCGGAGCGCGAGCGTGAGAAAGATCGCGCGCGCGAGCAGGACGAGCGTGCGCTTCGCGACGGGGAGGTTTCGCGCGAGCAACTGCGCATGCGCAACGCCTTCCTTGCGCCTCTCGACATTGTCGGCTCCGCGATCGAGCGCCCGGGCAAAGTTGCACGACGACTGCACGAAAGCTCCTTTTTACCCCATCCCTGCACGCGCCTAAACCCGCGCACATGCTCAGCATCGCACACGTTTACCGGTGAAATGGCGCCTCGCCTTCCTGGCGCTGGCGGCGTTACTGCTGTCGTCGAGCGAGCGGCCGCGTGCGTCCACCCGTGGCATCGATGCCGCCTGCCGTGACATGGTCTTCGAAACCAGCCGCTTCACGATCTGCACGGCGAAACCGGGTCGCCACCGGATCGCGATGGTCGATATCGGACCGAATGGCTGGCCGATCCGGAGCTTCAGCCGGCTCGGACCGCGGCTGGGCAAGGACCTCGATCGGGTCGCTTTCGCAATGAACGCCGGCATGTATGATTTCGCCGGCTATCCGATCGGCCTCTATGTCGAGGAGGGGCGCGAGCGAAAGCCGCTCAATCGCCACGACGGCCGCGGCAATTTCCATCTGAAGCCCAATGGCGTCTTCTATGGTGACGCCACCGGCTGGCATGTCGCGGCGACCGACGATTTCGCCGCGACGTCGCGGGCCGGTCTCGCATTCGCCAGCCAGTCCGGTCCGATGCTGGTGGTCGGCGGTGGGCTTCACCCGGCTTTCAGCGCCGACGGCCGGTCGCTCCATATCCGCAACGGCGTCGGTATCGACGGCCAGGGCAATGCGCTGTTCGTGATCAGCGATGACGAAATATCGTTCGGCCGCTTCGCCCGGCTGTTCCGCGATGCGCTGGGGTGCCGCGACGCGCTCTATTTCGACGGCTTCGTCTCGCAGCTGTGGGACCCGGTGCGCGGGCGACGGGACAGCGGGATTCCGCTGGGGCCGATCGTGGTGGTGTTGCAGGCAGAGGGCGGGCGCTGACGCGCCCGCCGTGGCCTACCGTCCCGGCGCCGGGGCGATAATCGGGCGTTCCGCTGGCGGTGCGCCGGCGGCCATCACCACCGGCACGTCGCGATCGACGAACACGTCGACCGTCGTGCCGGCTTTGATCCTGGCTTCCTTGCCCTTCATGAAGATGCCGAGCGGCAGGAACACCACCGCGGCGCCGACGACGGCGGGCGCGCCGGTCGTACCCTTCGCATCGCGATCGCCGCGCACCGGCACCGAACGGCCGTCGGCGACGATCTCGCGCACGCTGATCTCCAGCTTGCCCGAGCGGCCGAGCATGCCGTTGCCGCGGCGGTTGCTGATCTCGGCGACAGCGGGCGTGCCCGCCGGGATCACCGTGACGCCGTCGACCACCACCGGATCGACCACCTCCATCGCCACCGAATCGCCCTCGCGCATCGTCTTCGAGCTGAGATCGTCGAGCGTTGCGACGCGGATGTCGGTGCCTTCACGGAGGACCAGCGGCTGCTGGGCGACGGCGCCTGCCGATATCAGCAGCGCGGCCGCGGCCGTTACGATTTTCGTCATTGGCCTCGTCATGGGTTCGAACCTTTCCAGTCGTACCCCCGGGAGGCCAACCGTCGAGGCCGCGATTCGGTTGCACTCTTCCGTTGCGTCCGCACAGGCATTAAGGCCGCGTCCATGATCCTCGTCATCGACAATTACGACAGCTTCACCTGGAACCTCGTCCATTATCTGATGGAGCTGGGCGCCGAAGTGGAGGTCGTCCGCAACGACGCGATTTCGGCCGGCCAGGCGCTGTCGTCGGGCGCCGAAGCCTATCTGATCTCGCCGGGGCCGTGCACGCCCAACGAGGCGGGGGTGTCGCTCGATCTGGTCGCCGCCTGCGCCGCGGCCGGCAAGCCATTGCTCGGCGTCTGCCTGGGGCACCAGTCGATCGGCCAGCATTTCGGCGGCAAGGTCGTGCGCGCCGCGCAGCTGATGCACGGCAAGACCAGCGCGATCGCGCATGACGGCAGCGGGTTGTTTGCCGGGCTTCCCTCGCCCTTCACCGGCACGCGCTATCATTCGCTGATCGTCGAGGAAGTCCCCGAGACTCTGATCGTCAACGCCCGCACCGCCGACGGCGTCGTCATGGGCTTCCGCCATCCGACGCTGCCGATCCACGGCGTGCAGTTCCACCCGGAGAGCATCGCCACCGAACATGGCCATGCGATGCTGGCGAACTTCATGACGCTGGCCGGCATGCGTGTGAAGGAGCGGACGTGACCGTGGCCGCATTGCTGCCGGGCACCGAGGCGCCGCTCGCCGCCGAAGTCGCGCATGCCGCCTTCGCCGACATCCTCGACGGCAAGACCAGCGAGGAAGCGATCGCCGGCTTCCTGATCGGACTGACCGAACGCGGCGAGACCAGCATCGAGATCGCCGCCGCCGCGAAGGCGATGCGCGAGCGGCTGATCCCGGTGGCGGCGCCGCCAGGCGCAATCGACGTCTGCGGCACCGGCGGCGACGGGCATCACAGCCTCAACGTCTCGACTGCGGTGTCGATCATCGTCGCCGCCTGCGGCGTGCCGGTGGCGAAGCATGGCAACCGCGCGGCATCGTCGAAGGCGGGCGCGGCCGACACGCTCGAGGCCTTGGGGCTCGATCTCGAACGCGCCGGGCGGCTGGCCGAGGCGTCGCTGCGCGACATCGGCATCGCCTTTCTGTTCGCCGCCAACCATCATCCGGCGATGAAGCGGATCACGCCGATCCGGCAGAAGATCGGCAAGCGCACGATCTTCAACCTGATGGGACCGCTCGCCAGCCCGGCGCATGTCCACCGCCAACTGATCGGTATCGCCCGCCCCGATTATGTGCCGGTCTATGCCGAAGCGCTGGCGCTGCTCGGCACCGATGCGGCGATGGTCGTCTCGGGCGAAGAGGGACTCGACGAATTGTCGGGCGCCGGGCCGAGCCGGATCGCGGTGATCGGGAAGCTGCCGGTCGGCACGCGCGTGTCGCCCGCCGATGCCGGCCTGCCCGCCCACCCGACCAGCGCGATCCATGGCGGCGATCCGGCCTATAATGCGGCGGCGCTGCGCCGGCTGCTGCTGGGCGAGACCGGCCCCTATCGCGACGCCGTGCTGCTCAACGCCGCGGCGGCGCTGATCGTCGCCGGGCGGGTGGAGACCTGGCTTGATGGGGTGGAGGAGGCGGGCGAGGTGCTCGACAACGGGCTGGCCAATGCGCTGCTCGATTGCTGGATCGCGTATCAATGAGTGGTGACTTTCAGGCCCTCACCCTCGCCGCCTGCGGCGTCTTTCCCTCTCCCGCAAGCGGGAGAGGGGTTTGCGATAATGGAGTGATCGCATGACCGACATGCTCGCGGACATCTGCGCCGCCAAGCGGCTCGAGGTGGGCCGGCGCAAGGCGCATATCAGGCTCGTCGATCTCGAAGCACGCGCCACAGCGGCGACGGCGCCGCGCGGCTTCCGGGCGGCGCTCGACGCCAGGGCAGCCTCCGGCCATGCGCTGATCACCGAGATCAAGAAGGCGAGTCCGTCCAAGGGGTTGATCCGCGATCATTTCGATCCGCCCGCCCATGCCACCGCCTATGAGGCAGGCGGCGCCGCCTGCCTGTCGGTGCTGACCGACGAGCCCTATTTTTTCGGCCATGACGATTATCTGGTCGCGGCGCGCAATGCCGTGGCGATTCCCTGCCTGCGCAAGGATTTCATGATCGATCCCTGGCAGGTGACCGAGGCCCGCGCGCTGGGCGCCGATTGCATCCTGATCATCGCCGCCGCACTCGACGACGCGATGATGGCCGATCTCGAGGCCGAGGCGATCCGCTGGGGCATGGATGCGCTGGTCGAGGTTCATGATGCGGCCGAACTCGATCGCGCGCTGAAGCTGAAATCGCGGCTGATCGGCGTCAACAATCGCGACCTGCGCGACTTCTCGGTCGATTTCGAGCGGACTTACGACCTCGTCGGGCGCGCGCCCGAAGGCTGTACCTTCGTCGCCGAGAGCGGCCTGCGCGACAGGCAGGATCTCGACGCGATGGCCGAGCGCGGCGTGCACTGCTTCCTGATCGGCGAAGCGCTGATGCGGCAGCCCGACATCGAGGCGGCGACGCGGGCGCTGATCGAGGGATGAGCGGCCTGACCCATCTCGACGCCGGCGGCGCGGCGCGGATGGTCGATGTCGGCGGCAAAGCCATGACCGCGCGCGAGGCGGTGGCCGAGGGATTCATCCTGATGAGCGCGGCGGCGCGCGACGCGATCCGCGACGGGCTGGTCAAGAAGGGCGACGTGCTCGCGGTGGCACGCGTCGCCGGGATCATGGCCGCGAAGAAGACCAGCGACCTGATCCCCCTGTGCCATCCGCTGCCCTTGTCGTCGGTGGCGATCGACCTGGTCGTGACCGACGCGGGCGTCGCGGCGATCGCGACCGCACGGACCGCCGGCCAGACCGGCGTCGAGATGGAGGCGCTGACCGCCGTCTCGATTGCGCTGCTGACGGTCTATGACATGGCCAAGGCGCTCGACAAGGCGATGCGGATCGAGGGCATCCGTCTGCTCGCCAAGAGCGGCGGGAAATCAGGCGACTGGAGAGCGGACATATGAGCCTGCTTCCGGTCGCCGAAGCGCAGGCGCGATTGTTCGCGCTGGCGACGCCGGTGGCGGCGGAGACGGTGCCGCTCGACGATGCAATCGGGCGCTGGACCGCCGCGCCCGTCCCCGCGCTGCGGACGCAGCCCTGGGCCGACCTGTCGGCGATGGATGGCTATGCGCTGCGCTTCGCCGAACTGCCCGGACCGTTCGTCGTGGTCGGCGAAAGCGCGGCCGGCCGGGTGCTCGACAGGGCGTTGAAACCCGGCGAGGCGGCGCGGATCTTCACCGGCGCGGCGATGCCGGCGGGGGCGGATGTCGTGCTGCTGCAGGAGGAAGCGCGGCGCGAGGGCGACCGGCTCTGGCGCGATGGCGAGGGCCCTGCCCGCGCCGGTTCGCATGTGCGGATTGCGGGATCGGACTTTCGCAGCGGCGAGATCCTGATCGCCGCGGGCGAGCGGCTAGGTCCGGCGCATCTCGGGCTGGCCGCGCTCGCCGGTCACGGCTTTCTGCCGGTACGGCGGCGGGTGCGCGTGGCGCTGATCGCGACCGGCGACGAACTGGCGGCGCCCGGCGCGGCGCTGGTCGAGGGCGTGCTGCCGGCCTCGAACGGACCGATGCTGCGCGGCCTGCTCGCAGGCCTGCCGGTCGAGATCGTCGATCTCGGCATATTGCCCGACCGGCTCGACGTGCTGACCGCCGCCTTCGCCGCGGTCGATGCCGACATCCTCGTCACCACCGGCGGCGCGTCGGTGGGCGATCATGACCTCGTGCGGCCGGCGCTCGACGCCGCCGGTGCCGATATCGATTTCTGGCGGATCGCGATGAAGCCGGGCAAGCCGCTGATGGCCGGCCGGCTGCGCGACATGGTGGCGCTTGGCCTGCCGGGCAATCCGGTCTCGGCCTTCGTCACCGCAACCTTGTTCCTCAAGCCGCTGGTCGCGGCGCTCTCCGGCGCGGCATCACCGGCGCCCGTCACGTTGCCGGGCATTTTGGGCGGCAACGTTCCGCCGATCTCCAATCGCGCCGAATATCTGCGCGCCACGATCACCGATGGCCGGTTGGTCCCGGTCGCGACGCAGGACAGCGCGGCGTTGCGCGCGCTGACTTCGGCAGGCGCGCTGATCGCGCGCCAACCCCATGCCCCGGCGGCGCAGGCCGGTGATTCGTGTGAATGGCTATCGCTGACTTGACACCTTTTGTTCCACGGCCTATTCGTTCGCTATTCGTTCCTATGGAGAGCGCACGATGTTGACCCGCAAGCAGCACGAACTGATCTGCTTTATCCACGACCGGCTCGCCGACACCGGCGTTTCCCCCTCGTTCGAGGAGATGAAGGACGCGCTCGACCTCAAGTCGAAGTCGGGCGTCCACCGTCTGATCAGCGCGCTCGAGGAGCGCGGCTTCCTCAAGCGCCTCGCCAATCGCGCCCGCGCGCTCGAGGTCGTGAAGATGCCCGAACGCGCCGAGCGCAAGCCGGCCGAGACCGCACCCCCGGCCAAGACCCCGCCAAAGGCGGTGCCGATCGCTGCCAATGACGTGATCGAGATTCCGCTGCACGGCCGGATCGCCGCGGGCGTGCCGATCGAGGCGATGGAAAGCGACCGGACATTGTCGGTGCCCGCGGCCCTGCTCGGCGCGGGCGATCATTATGCGCTCGAGGTTTCGGGCGATTCGATGGTCGAGGCCGGCATTCTCGACGGCGACTTCGCCCTGATCCGCCGTACGGAGACTGCACGCGACGGCGAAATCGTCGTCGCGCTGGTCGAAGACAGCGAGGCGACGCTGAAATATTTCCGCCGCGAGGGCGCGATGGTCCGGCTCGATCCGGCCAATCGCGCTTATGATCCGCAGCGTTATGCGCCCGATCAGGTGCAAATCCAGGGCAAGCTCGCAGGACTGCTGCGGCGGTATCACTGAGTCGTCTTCTCCCCTTCCGCTTGCGGGAGGGGAGTTGGCTACCGCCCCACGCCCCACGGGTGGTCGCCATTGCTGTCGGCGACGGTCACCACCTTCCCCTGCTCCAGATAGATCGCCATTCCGCCCGTCCGCGCCAGCATCGGGCGATCGAGCTTGAGCCAGCGCGGACTGCAGGTACGCGGCAGGCGGCGTTCGCTGACGGCGATGTCGGCGCGGCGGCAGGCGGCGACGATCTTGTCGATCGGCACGAGATAGGCGCTGCGCGTCGCCAGCAGGCGCCAGCGCCGGCTGCCGCGGATGATGTCGACCTCGCACAGATCGACGTTGCAGCGGGCCTCGCGCAACTGTGCGATCTCCTGCGGTTCGCCGTCATAGCCCGAGGTTTCGGCGAGCGTGTCGCGGATATAGTCGCCGGCACGGTCGCGCAGCAGCGCCGGGCGGCCGTCGCGGCCGATCACGGCGAGATGGCGGCCGTCGCCGGTGATCAGGATATCGGGGGTCGGCGTCACGATCATCCAGACCATGCCGATGACAACGAACGGCAATCCACACCATCGCCAGCCGGTTTTCCACAGGCATATCCACAGGCTGCCGCCCATTGCGAGCGCGAAGGCGGCGGCGGGGGCGACGGGCAAGGCGGTCACCGCGCCCGGTGCGCTCGCGACGGTGCGCGCGATCCACAGCAACAGGGCGAGCGCCTTCGCCGTCAGCCACCAGAATGGCACGCCGAGCGACTCGAAGCCGAACAGGCCACCGATCCAGCCGAACGCCAGCGCGGCGAATTCGAGCGGCATGATCACGAAGGTGGTCAGCGGGATCGCGACGATGTTGGCGAGCGCGCCGTAGAGGCCCGAACGGTGGAAGTGGAACAAGGCGATCGGCGCCAGCGCGATCTCCACCACCAGCCCGGTCAGCAGCAGCGAGACGAGTTCGCGGCCCAGCCGATGGAGCCGCCCCTCCTCGCGTTTCGCGAACCAGGCCTTGATCCGCGGCTGTTCGTGCAGCGCGACGATCGCGGTGATGGCTGCGAAGCTGAGCTGGAAGCTGGGTCCGGCGACCTGTTCCGGCCAGAAGATCATCACGAACAGCGCGCCGGCCGCAACCAGCCGCAACGTGATCGCCTCGCGCCCCAGCGCGATCGCCAGCGCGACCAGCAGGCACGCGACCAGCGAGCGGATCGTCGGTATCTCGGACCCCGACAGCAAGGTGTAGCCGAGCGCAGCCAATGCGCCGACGCCGGTCGCGATCAGCAGCAGCGGCGCGCGCAACGCCAGCCATGGACTCAGCGCAAGCAATCGCAACGTCAGGAAGACGATGCCGGCGAACATCGCGGTGATGTGCAGTCCGCTGATCGACAGCAGGTGGGCGAGGCCCGAGCGCCGCATCGCGTCGGCGTCCTCCAACGGGATCGCACCCTGGTCGCCGGTCGCAAGCGCGGCCGCGATCGCGCCTTCGCTGGCGGGCAGATGCGTGCGGATGTGGGCGGACAAACGGTCGCGCATCGGCAGCGTGCGATCGGTGTCGCCCGACACGCGTTCGATCGGCCCCAGCGTGCTGCCGCTCGCGCCGATCCCGCCGAACCATGCGACTCGGGCATAATCATAAGCGCCCGGCACCGCCGCCGATGGCGGCGATACAAGCCGCGCGCGCAGGGTGATGCGGTCGCCGGCGCGGAAGGCGGGAACCGCCTGTTCCTCGGGCACCGTCACCCGCACGCGCGGCGGCAGATCATCGGCACCGCCGGTCGCGAGGACCAGCCGGACGGTCTCGCGCGTCGGCAGCGGCTGCACTTTCTCGATCGTCGCGCTGAAGCGCGTCACGACCGGCCGTTCGATCGTCGGCCCGGCGCGCCACAGCGACTTCCCCCACACCAGGCCGCAGCCGAGCGCCGCCATCAGCCCGAACATCAGCAAGGCGCGGCCGAATCGGCGGCCTATGCCGAGCGCGACTCCGGCCGCGACGAGCGCCGCGGCGCCCAGCAGCCAGGCGATCCACGCCGCCGGCCCGGGCAATGCGAACCACGCGGCGATGCCGCCGCCCAGCCCGACCGGCAGCCACAATGCGAGCTGGTCGCGTTCGAGGAAAAGCCGCTGTTCGAGCGCGTCGCGCGCGCTGCGCATCAGCCTTGCGATGCGCATCGCAAGCCGGTTTGTCGCGGCCCGGATGCCATGCTAGGGGCGTCGCCGATGATGATGCGCATCGCAACAATCTGTGGGAGCAAGCGCGGTTGAGCGCAAGTATCGAACCTGTCGGCCCAGTGACTGCAGGCCGCGCGGTCGTCAACCGCTTCGCGCCCTCGCAGGCGCTGCCGGCCGCGGCGATGCTGTCGCTGAAGCCGCGCGCGAAGTCCCTGATCGAGCTGGCGGCGGGCGCCGCTTTCCTGTTCGATCAACGCCCGCTCGCTCTCGACGAGAAGGCATCCGCGCTGCTATCGGGAGACGCTCGGACGCTCCTGGGAAAAACCCGCGAGGCGATCGGTGCGGTTCTGTCATGGACCGTGCCCGTGCTCGAAGAAGCGGTGCGGCGGGTCGCAGAGGATGCCGGTATCGGTCTCGGCAAGGTGGCGCAGCCTGTGCGGGCGGCGCTCACCGGGCGTTCGACCTCGCCGGGGATATTCGATGTTCTGGTGCTGCTCGGGCGCGAGGAATCGCCCGGTCGGCTCGACGATAGCCTTGCGGCTGAGGATCAGCCGGCGTGACTGAAACCACAGGGAGCAAGATATGGGTGACCAGAAAGCGCAAGTGACGATCGGCGACGTCGCCAAGGATTATGAGGTGCTGTCGGGCACGGTCGGTCCGGACGTGGTCGACATCCGCAAATTCTACGCCGACACCGGCGCGTTCACCTATGATCCGGGTTTCACCTCCACCGCCTCCTGCGAATCGGCGCTGACCTACATCGATGGCGATGCGGGCATATTGCTCCACCGCGGCTATCCGATCGATCAGCTCGCCGAGCAGTCGAGCTTCATGGAGGTCGCCTATCTGCTGATCAACGGCGAGCTGCCGTCGGACGCGGAGCTCAAGAAGTTCACCAACACGATCACCCGCCACACGATGCTGCACGAACAGCTCGCGACCTTCTATCGCGGCTTCCGGCGCGACGCGCATCCGATGGCGATCATGTGCGGCGTGGTCGGCGCGCTCTCGGCCTTCTATCACGACTCGACCGACATCTCGGATCCGGTGCAGCGGATGATCGCCAGCCACCGGCTGGTCGCGAAGATGCCGACGATCGCAGCGATGGCCTATAAATATTCGGTCGGGCAGCCCTTCCTCTATCCCGACAACAATCTGTCCTACACCGGCAATTTCCTGCGCATGACGTTCGGCGTGCCGGCCGAGCCCTATATCGTCGATCCGGTGATCGAGGATGCGATGGACAAGATCTTCATCCTCCACGCCGATCACGAGCAGAACGCCTCGACCTCGACCGTGCGGCTCGCCGGCTCGTCGGGCGCCAATCCGTTCGCGTGCATCGCGGCGGGCATCGCCTGCCTGTGGGGTCCGGCGCATGGCGGCGCCAACGAGGCGGCGCTCAACATGCTGCGCGAGATCGGCACGGTCGAGAAGATCCCGGAATATATCGCCCGCGCCAAGAACAAGGACGATCCGTTCCGCCTGATGGGCTTCGGCCACCGCGTGTACAAGAATTTCGATCCGCGCGCGAAGGTGATGCAGAAAACCGCGATCGACGTGCTCGACAAGCTGGGTGTGACCGATCCGATCTTCGACGTCGCCCGCGAGCTCGAGCAGATCGCGCTCAAGGACTCCTATTTCGTCGAGAAGAAGCTCTACCCGAATGTCGATTTCTATTCGGGCGTGATCCTGTCGGCGATCGGCTTCCCGACCTCGATGTTCACCGTGCTGTTTGCGCTCGCGCGCACCGTGGGCTGGGTGGCGCAGTGGAACGAGATGATCTCCGACCCCGCGCAGAAGATCGGCCGCCCGCGCCAGCTCTATGTCGGGCCGACGCAGCGCGATTATGTAGCGGTGAGCGACCGCTGACGCCGACCGCCCTATGGGGCTTGCCGCGGCCCGATCCTGCCTGCAGGATCGGGCCGTTGGTGTTTTGGGGGGATGATCGTGCAAATACTGAAGATGGTCGCGCTGGTGATCGGCGTGCTCGCGATCCTGATGGGATTGCTCTGGATCGGGCAAGGCACCGGGCTGGTGCGCTGGCCCGAGACGAGCTTCATGATCGACCAGTCGCGCTGGACCTATAATGGCGCGATTCTGGCGGCGGTGGGGCTGCTGACGGTGGTGTTCGCGCGGCGGTAGCCTCAACTCCTCCCCGGAACGGGGAGGATTCAGGTTTCCCGTATCGGCAAGGTAAATACGAACCGCGCGCCCTGGCCGGGGGCGCTGTCGACCGCGATGTCGCCGCCCATCGCGCGCGCCAGTCGACGCGAGATGTAGAGGCCGAGACCACTGCCGCCGGGTTCCGAGGCGTCGACGCGGCCGAACTTGTCGAAGATGCGGGCATGGTCCTCGGGCGCGATGCCCTTGCCCTGGTCCGCCACCACCACGACCGCGAGATCGCCCTCGCGTTCGGTGCGGATCCACACCATCCCGCCCGGCGGCGAATAGCGCACGGCATTGCCGATCAGGTTGACGAGGATCTGCAGCGCGCGGCGGAACTCGCCGATCGCCGCCAGGCGTTCGTCGTCGGCGGGGCGATCGATGCGGATGTCGCGATCGGCGGCGCGGACCTGGTGCAGGCCGGCGGCGCGGCGGGCGACGTCGGCGAGGTCGACCAGTTCGGAGGCGACGGTGAAGCCGGGGCGCTCGATCGCCTGCAGATCGACGAGATCGTCGACCAGTTCGAGCAGATGGCGGCCGGCCGACGCGATATCGCCGGCATAAACGGCATAATCGCCGCGCAACGGTCCCTCGCCCTGCGCGCGAATCGAATCGGCGTGCGCGACGATGCGGCCGAGCGGGCGGCGCAGCGCGACGTCGAGCCGCTTGCTGAACATGTCGGGCGTTTCGGCGATATGGGTGTCGCGAACCGGCTTCGCCGCCGCCGGCGCCTCGATCCGGCAGCTGCCACGGAAGCCGGCAAAGCGGCCGCGGCCGTCGATCAGCGGGATCGCGGCGAGGATCACCGGCTGCGGTTCGGTGCCGCGCAGTTCGGCGCGCTGGCCGTCGAAACGGCGCTGGGCGGCGAGCGCGGCAAGGATCGGGAACTCGCCGTCATCGCCTTCGCCGAGCCGGAACAGACGGGTGAAGGACTGCCCGATCGCATCGCCCTCGGGCAGGCCGCAGGCGCGCTCGACCTCGGGCGAGAGCAGGACAATGCGCAGCGCCTCGTCGGTCTCCCACAGCCAGTCGGCCTCCGCACGCAGCAGATCGAGGTCGCGCGTCGGCGAACTGATCGGGCCGATCGCCGCAGGCCGCGTCCGCCAGCCGGTCAGCGACAGCAGCACCTCGTCACCCTCGGGCCGCGCGCGCACCCACAGATCGACGTCCTGCTCGCCATCGGCGGCAACCACCGCGCGCGAGATCAGGATACGCAACCGGGCGGCGAGCCGGGCCGCGACTGCGATCTGTGGGATCGCGATCGGGCCGCCGACGCTGCCGCCCGCGCTGAGCTGCAACCCCATCAGGGCGGCATCGCCAGACACCAGCCGGCCTTCGCGGTCGATGCGGCCGGTGATCGGCACGACCGGAAGGGCGATGTTCATCGCTTGCCGCCTTCGAGTTCGGCGATCGCGGCGCGATAGCCGGGATCGATCCGCCACGGCAGCGCCGCCGCGCGCGCCTGGACCGCGTCGATCAGGTCATAGGCCGGCAATTCGGCGAGCGGCGGCTGGCCATGGGCGTCGCCGAGCGTCTGGAGCAGCGCCAGCGCGACTTCGCGGCCGACGCTGCCGGCGCGCAGCAGCACGGTCAGCCGCGCGCCGTCGGGTTCGAGCAAGGCCTGCCGCGCGACGTCGAACGGCACTGCGGCACGCAGCGCGACGAGCGCGGCGATCGGCGCCGGCCGGCCATCGTCGAGCGCGCGCGCCAGCAGCAGATCGGGATCGACGCTGCCGGCGCGCGTCAGTTCGAGCGCCAGCCGCATCGCCGCCGGTTCCAGCGCCTCGCCTTCGTCATAGACCGCGAGGCTGGCCCGCGCCGCCTCGGCGATCGCGGCGTCGGCCTGCGGCGTCGACACCGACTGGACCTCGATCAGCCAGCGCCGCAGCGCGGCGGCGATTCGCCAGGTCAGGCGATGCTGGAGGTCGGCTGGCAGATCGGTGCAGCCGACCAAAGGCTGGTGAAGCTGGTCGATCCGGCGGCTCTCGGCGATCAGCAGCGCCATCGCCGCCTCGGCGATCGCCGGATCGCCGCTGTCGATCCACGGTTCGGGGCGCTCGGCGGCGCCGACCGATTCGGGACCGCCGGGGCGGCGCAAGATCTCGGCCAGGCGATGCTCGCCCACCCGGACCGCAAGCACCGCGACCAGTTCCGGGTCGCGCAGCGCGCCGGCATCCTCGAGGATCGGCGCGGCGATCGCGAGCCGTGCGGTGCCGAGCGCGACCAGGATCTCCTCGCGAATCGATCCGCTCAGCAGGCTGCCGAGACGCTGGCGCAGATCATCCTCGATGCTGGCGACCAGCCGCGCGAGCAAAGCGACCATCGCCAGCCGCTGACGCTCGTCGGGCCGGGCCTCCTCGGCGAGGAACAGATCGTCGATCGCCGCCGCGAGCCGCGCCCGCGCCTGCGAATCGGCACGCGCGGCGGCGGCCAGCACCGCGTCGGCGCGGGCCGCGGCTGCGGTCGATCCGTCTTGGGTTTCAGCGAACATCCAGACGCCTTAGCCCGATCGTCGTTAAAAGCGGCTAAACCTCCGCGATCATTGTTTTTGCGCGGATCGCCGACCACAAGACGGCGATCAGCGAGACGAAGGCGTAGAGCGCGATCGCACCGAGTCCCGGTCCGGGCTGTCCGAACAGCACCCATGCGGCGAACAGGATGACGAGCGCATCGGCATCGGCGATCCAGCGTGGCGCGCGCGCAGCCGTGCCGGGTCTCTGGCCGAGTCCGTGGAGCGTCAGCGCCAGCATCGTGCCGGCGACCGCGCCGGCGACGACGCCATGCCCCCAGCCGCCGCCATCCCCGATCAGCCGCACCGGCACGATCGCCAGCGCGACGGCGAGCAGCGCCATTCGCCCGCGCATCCACCAGGTTTCGCGCTTGCCGTGGCGCAGGCCGAGCGCATCGGCGTGACGGCCGATCGAATCGACCGCGGCGCCGAACATCAGCAGCAAAGCGGCGCCGAGGAACCAGCCGAACAGCGCAAACGGCAGCGCCAGTGCCGACAGCAGCAGTCCGCCACCGCGGAGCCAGGCCCCACCGACGCCGCGCATCAGCGCTTCGGGCGCGAGCAGCCGGGCGACGGGCGAAAACAGCGAGGCATCGGGCCAGCCGGGCGAATCGAGGATCACGCGCTCGGCCAGCGCGCGCTCGATCGCCTGGCCGGTCGGCTCGTCCTCGATGATGAACAGCAACGGCGCCACCGCGCCAGCCTCGCCATCGATGCCGGCGGCGCCCGCCTGCACCGCGCGCCGTAGCAGCGTCGATTGCAGGTCCCATTCGCCGAGCATCTCGACCGTCCGGCGCAGCAATGCACCGTTGAACAGCGCCAGCCCCGCCCAGCGCCTTGTGGCGTCGATCCGTTCCCAATGCTGGCTGGCGGCGCTGTCGGCGAGCGTCAGCATCGTCAGCGCGGGCGCCGCCGCGATTCGGCCGAGCGTATCGTTGTCGGCGATCACGCCGTCGCCGATCACCAGCAGCCGCTCTTCGGGGTGGATATGATCGGCGGCATCCTGGACGCTGCGCGCAACCTCCACCGGCACGCCGTCGCGCTTGAGCCGGTCGATCGCCGCGGTGAGCGCGGCCGGCATCCGCTCGACCAGCAGGACGATATGCTTCGCGCCCGCGGCCGCAGCCTGCCGCGCCTGATAATCGATCAGAGTCGCGCCCGCGAACGGCAGTTCGGCGCGCAGCCGCGCACCGGGACCGCGGGCCTCCTCACATCCGACAATCAGACAGGCGAGCGCCAAAACATCCCCCGACACCGCGTTAGCGGGGACAGGTAGGCGGTTCCGGCGTCAGTTGCAAAAGGATGGTTTTCAGCCCCTCCCCTTCAGGGGAGGGGTTGGGGTGGGGAATGTCCGGGAGACGCGAAATCGGCAGAATCCGAGCGTGAGAATTCCCCCACCCCGAACCCCTCCCCTGAAGGGGAGGGGCTTAATTGAAGTCGCTACTGCCCCTCGAACGCGGCAATCGCACGGTTGACCTTGCGCAGCGCGACCGGATCGCCGGGCGCCGCCACTGCCGCTTCCTCGGCCGCCTCCATCAGGCGGACCGCGCCGAAGCTGCCGGCGATCCCCTTCAGGCGCCACGCGGCCATCCGCCAATTGGCGTCGCAGCGGGCACGCGACAGCAGGTCCGCCTGCCGCTCCGCGCTCTCGACGAAGGCGGCGCGCAGTTCGGCGATCAACGCGGGATCGTCTCCCACGGCTGCTGCCAGCGCGGCATCGAGTGCTCCGGGATCATAGGCCATGACGATGTCTTAACCCGGCGCCTCTTAATGAGATGTTGCGAGGCGCTTTCCGCCGGCGCGTCATTCGTGGTAAACATCCTGTCATGAACGGGGGAACAGGGAATATCGGACTCTGGCGCGACCGCGGCGTGGCGCAGCCGGAGGCGGATGTCGAAGCTCAGGCGGCGCGTGGCGAAGACGCGCCGATCTTCGGCGATCATCATTATGAGGACGGGCCGCCCGACTTCGAAGGCGGCCGGCCCTGGCCGGCGATCGCCGCCGCGGGGCTGCTGTCCGCCGGCTGGCTGGGCCTGTTCGGCTGGGGGGCCTGGAGTTCGCTCGACGGCGCGGCGCCGGGTCCGGCGCTGATCGCGCAATGGATCGCCACCGCCAGCGCGCCGCTCGCGCTGATCGGCGTGCTCTATGTGCTGCTTCAGCGCAACAGCCGCGCCGAGGCGCGGCGCTTCGGCCGCACCGCCGCCGCATTGCGGGCCGAATCGGCCTCGCTCGAGGCCGCGCTGGCGATCGCCGCCTCCAAGCTGGAGGATAATCGCGCCAGTCTCGCCGCGCATATCGCCGATCTGGTCGCCCGCGGCGACGATGCCGCGCGCAGCCTCGCCGGCATCAACACCGCGATCGGCGCCGAGGGCGAAGCGATCTCGCGGCACGCGAGCACGCTCAAGACCTCGGCGACGGCGGCGCGCGCCGACATGGCGGTGCTGCTCGCCAGCCTGCCCAAGGCGCATTCGCAGACGCAGGAGATGGTGATCTCGCTGCAGGAGGCCGGCTTCGGCGTGCACGAGCGCGCCGGCGCGCTCGAGGCACAGCTCTCGGCTCTGGTCGCGCGCGGCCGCGAGGCCGACGAGGTGGCGGGCGGCGCTGCGCAGCGGCTGGGCGCGCATCTCGCGCGGATCGAGAACACCAGCGAAGCCGCCGGCGACCGGCTGGAGCAAGCGGCGCGCCAGATGACCAGCGCGGTCGACATCGCGCTCGCCAAGGCGGCCGAGGCGGTCGATGCCGCGCGCCAGGGGATGGATGCGCAGGCCGAGGCGATGCGCGCGATGGTCGAGCAGAGCCGCGCCGCGATCGAGCGCACCGGCCATGATTCGGCCGTGGCGCTGGGCAGCCGGCTCAACGAGATGGGCGCCCGCGTCGAGGCGCTCGGCACGGCGCTGGCGCAGCAGGATGCGACCAGCCGGGCGATGCTCGAGCGGCTGGGCCGTGAGCTCGCCGAGGTCGACGCCCGGCTCGAATCGCTCGACAATGACGGCACCGATCGCGCCGAGCGACTGTCGGCCGCCATGATCAATCTCCAGGACGAGGCCGAACGTGCGCGCGCGATGCTCGAGGCCGGCGGGGCGACCGCCGACGGCTTCACCGCCAGGATGGAAGCACTGCTGGTCTCGCTCGATGCCAGCGCGCGCGAGATCGACGAGACCTTGCCGGCGGCGTTCAACCGGCTGAGCGGCCATGCCCGCCAGGCCAAAGCGACGATGGGGTCGATCGCACCCGAGCTCGACCGGCTGGAATCGGCGACGGCATCGGTGCTGGCGCAATTGGCCGAGGCCGAGGCCCTGCTGGAGGACCAGCACCGCGCGGTCACGATGCTGGTGGAGACGGGGTCCGCGAGCCTGGCCGAAAACCGCCGGCACGTCGCCGACCTGGGCGAGGCGATCGATGCCACCGATGCGCAGGCGCGCGGCTTTACCGAACGGGCCGGACCGCTGCTGGTCGACGCGCTGCTGCGCGTGCGCGAGACTGCCAACCAGGCTGCCGACAAGGCACGCGCCGCGCTGGCGAACGTGATCCCCGAAGCGGCCGAGCGACTTGGCCAGGAGGCCGGCGATTCGATGCGCCGCGCGTTGCTCGATCGCGTGCAGAGCCAGATGGACGATGTCGCCGCCAGCGCCGAACGCGCGGTCAGTGCCGCGCAGCAGGCCTCGGATCGCCTCGACCAGCAGATGCTGACGATTGCCGATTCGAGCGCCGCGCTGGAGGCCCGCATCGCCGAAGCCCGCGCCGAAGCCGAGACCGCCAACAACGACAGCTTTGCGCGCCGCGTCTCGCTGCTGATCGAATCGCTCAATTCGACTGCGATCGACGTCGCCAAGATCCTGTCGAACGACGTGACCGACAGCGCCTGGGCCGCCTATCTGAAGGGTGATCGCGGCGTCTTCGCGCGCCGCGCGGTCAGGCTGCTCGAAGCCGGCGAAGTCCGCGAGATCGCGCGGCATTATGACAGCGAACCCGAGTTCCGCGAGCAAGTGAACCGCTACATCCATGATTTCGAGGCGATGCTGCGCACGGTGCTGGCGACGCGCGACGGATCGCCGCTGGGCGTGACTCTGCTGTCGTCGGACAATGGCAAGCTCTACGTGGCGCTGGCGCAGGCGATCGAACGGCTGCGGTGAGCTTCTACCTTCTCCCTTCTCCCTTGAGGGGAGAAGGATACGGAGGCTTGCCAGCTTTGCTGGCTAGCCGCAGTTGGATGAGGGTGAGCGAGGCGAAGCCTCGCGCGGCGCAAGCGCGCCGCTCACCCTCACCCAGCTCCGACTAAGGCTCGCCAAGAAGCGAGCCAAAGTCTGCGCAACCCTCTCCCCTCAAGGGAGAGGGCTCATTTCGGCGGCGATACGAACTGGAACGCCTCGACTCCGATCCAGCCGTTGACATAGTTCGCATAATAGAGCCCGAACGCCACCGCCGAGACGATCGTGATGTTCACCAGCACCCGGCCCGGCCGGAAATTGGCCGGCGCGCTGTCGGCCTGGCCCGGCACCTTCTCCACGCCCAGTTCGTCGGCGGTGCGCACGCCGAAGGGCATGACGACGAACGCGCTCATCACCCAGAACAGCACATAGATGGCGAGGATGGAGGTGAACTTCATGGCGCCGGCTTCACACCCTGATCAGCAACACATCGACGATCGGCTTCTTGCCGGTCCACTGCACCGCCACGCGGCGCACCGCCAGGCGGATCGCCTCGCGCAGGCGATCCTCGTTGGCGGCGCCCTCGGATGCCGCCTTCTGCGCCGCCGCGACCGCATCGTCGATGAAGTCGTCGCGATCCTCTTCCACCGGCACGCCCTGGATGCGGACCTGCGGCGTGCCCGCGACCCGGCCGGCCTTGGTCAAGGCGACCGCGACCGAGATCTGGCCATAGGCCATCAGCTTGCGCCGCTCGTTGAGGGTCGGGCCGTTGGCGGGCAGGATCACGTCGCCGTCGAGCACCAGCCGGCCGACACGTTCACTGCCGACGATCTTCGGCTTGCCCGGCGCGAGCCGGACGACGGTGCCATTCTCCTGAACCAGCGAACTGGGCACGCCCTGGTCGAGCGCGAAGCGCGCCTGTTCGGCCAGATGCCGCCGCTCGCCATGGACCGGCAGCACCAGTTCGGGCCGGATCCATTTGTACATCTGCGCGAGGTCGGGCCGGCCCGGATGGCCGGAGACGTGGACATGCGCCTGGCGATCGGTGATCATGCCGACATCGTCGCCCGCAAGCTTGTTCTGGATCGCGCCGATCGCGATCTCGTTGCCGGGGATCTGCTTCGACGAGAAGACGACGAGGTCGCCGGCATCGAGCTTGATCTGGTGGCTGTCATTGGCGACGCGGGCGAGCGCGGCGCGCGCTTCGCCCTGGCCGCCGGTGGCGACGATCATCACCTTGTCGCGCGGCAGCTTCATCGCCGCCTCGAAATCGACCACCGGCGGAAAGTCGGTCAGATAGCCGACCGATTTGGCGACGCGCAGCATCTTGTCGAGCGAGCGGCCGGCGATGCAGAGCTGCCGTCCGGTATCCTGCGCGACCTCGCCCAGCGTCTTGAGGCGCGCGACGTTCGACGCGAAGGTGGTGACGAGCACCCTGCCCTCGGCTTCGCCGATGACTCGATCCAGCCCCGCGCGGACGCTGCTCTCGGACCCCGACGCGTCCTCGTTGAACACATTGGTCGAATCGCCGATCAGCGCGAGAATGCCGAGATCGCCGATCGCGGTCAGCTCGGCCGCGGTCGACGGCGTGCCGATCATCGGCTCCTCGTCGAGCTTCCAGTCGCCGGTATGGAAGATGCGGCCATAGGGGGTCTCGATCAGCAGGGCATTGCCCTCCGGAATCGAGTGGGCGAGCGGGATATAGGTAAATCCGAACGGCCCGAGCTGGAAGCTGCCCTCGTTCTGGATGATGTTGAGCTTCACCTTGTCGAGGATGCCCTCCTCCTCGAGCTTGCCGCGGATCAGCCCGGCCGTGAACGGCGTCGCATAAAGCGGCACGCCGAGATCGGCGGCGAGATAGGGGATCGCGCCGATATGGTCCTCATGACCGTGGGTGAGGACGATACCGAGCAGATCCTTGGCACGTTTCTCGATGAATTCGAGGTCGGGCAGGATCAGCTCGACGCCGGGGTAATTGGGATCGGCGAAGGTCAGGCCGAGATCGACCATCACCCACTTGCCCTGCGTGCCATAGAGATTGACGTTCATGCCGATCTCGCCCGAGCCGCCGAGCGCCAGGAAAAGCAGTTCGTTTCCAGGAGTTGTCACTGTTGTATTGATCTTTCTGTCAGTCGCCCGATTGGATGGCGGGGCGAAGCGCCGGATTTGGAATCTCTCAGGCCGGGATCGGTGTCGCGCGCCCGAGTCGTTGATACATGATCGCGAGACCCTGAATCGTCAGATCCGGCTCGATCGCGTCGAACACCGATGTATGCTGATCGAACAGCGACGCAAGCCCGCCGGTCGAAACAACCGTGACCGGTCGGCCGATTTCCACCTTCATCCGCGCGACCAGCCCCTCGATCAGCGCGATATAGCCCCAATAGACGCCGGTCAGCATCTGCGCCTCGGTCGTGCGGCCGATCACGCTGGTGGATTCGGGCGCGGCGATCGCGATTCGCGGCAGCCGCGCGGCGGCGGCGACCAGCGCGTCGAGCGACAGATTGATACCCGGCGCGATGATGCCGCCCTTGTAGGCGCCCTCATAGTCGACGACGTCGAAGGTGGTGGCGGTGCCGAAATCGACGACGATCAGATCGCCGGCATGGCGGGCGTGCGCCGCGATCGAATTGACGACGCGGTCTGCGCCCACCGTCTGCGGCTCGACCACGTCGAGCGCGATGCCCCATTCGACCGGCGCGCGGCCGGCGATCAGCGGTTCGACGCCGAAATATTTGGACGCGAGCACCTCCAGATTGTGCAGCGCGCGCGGGACGACGGTCGCGATGATCACCGCCTGGACGTCGCCGCGGACATAGCCTTCCAGCTGGATCAGCTGGTGCAACCAGACCGCATATTCGTCGGCGGTGCGGCGCGGATCGGTCGCGATCCGCCAGCGCGCGCGAATCTCGCCATCCTCCACCAGCGCGAAGACGACATTGGTGTTCCCGGCATCGATTGCGAGCAGCACGTCAGTCCCTTTCCCGCGCTAGAGCATGAAGACGTCGGCTGCGTGGATCGTCTCCACGCGGCCGTCGGCGAGCCTTAGCCGCAGCGCCCCATCCGCGTCCAATCCCTCGAACAATCCGTCCTGCGTGCCGCCGCCCGGCATATGCGCCGTCAGCGCGGTGCCCAAAGGATGAGCGCGCGCCAGCCAGCGAGTCCGGACGGGCTCGAGTCCCTCGCTCCGCCAGCGTCCCAGCCAGCGCGCGAAGCTGATTGCGAGGTCCTCAACGAACAGCGCCGGATCGGGTGCTGCGCCGCCGACCGCCGCGATGCTGGTGACCGGGCGGTCGAGTCCGGCCGGACAATGCGCGAGATTGGCGCCGATCCCGACGATCACCGTGTCGCGACTGCGTTCGAGCAGGATGCCGGAGAGCTTGGCGCCGTCGACGAGCAAGTCGTTCGGCCATTTGAGCAGGACCCGGCCGGGAATCCAAGCCGACACGATCTCATCGAGCGCCACCGCCGCGACCAGCGCCAGCGTGGCGGCGGGCGGATCGCCGGGTAGCAGCCGCACGAGCGTGCTGGCGTAGAGATTGCCGGCCGGCGACACCCAGTCGCGGCCGAGCCGCCCGCGGCCAGCGGTCTGCATGACAGCGCGGAGCCACGCGCCTTCGGGCGCGCCCTCGCCGGCGCGGGCGATCATGTCCTGATTGGTCGAGGCGGTGGTTTCGACGGTTTCGATGAGCATATCGGTCCGCTCTCCTGAAGCCCCTCCCCTTCAGGGGAGGGGTTGGGGTGGGGGAATCAGCCGCGCGCGATGCCGAAATCGGCGCGCTTTCATCAACGCCAAAAGCTCGCTTCGCTCGCCCCCACCCCAACCCCTCCCCTGAAGGGGAGGGGCTTAAGTCGCACTAGAACAGCGCCCTGGCCGCCGCCATCGTCGCGGCACCGAGCACCGGAATCGCCAGATAACCGAGCGGCGAAACGAACAAGGCCGCGACCGCGATCACCCCGCCTTCGACATAGGATTCGGTCGGGCGGAACGCCTCGCCGGGCTCGTCGAAATACATCGTCTTGACGATCTTGAGATAATAGAAGGCGCCGATCACCGAGGTGGCGATGCCGATCGCGGCCAGCGGCACCAGGTTCGCCCCCACCGCCGCATCGAAGACGAGGAATTTGGGCCAGAAGCCGAACAGAGGCGGGATGCCGGCGAGGCTGAACATGAAGATCGCCAGCGCCGCCGCCAGCGCCGGCCGCGTCCGCGACAGGCCGGAGAGGCTGGCGATGGTCTCGACCGGTACGCCGTCCTGGTCGCGCATCTGCAGCACGCACAGGAAGCTGCCGAGCGTCATCGCGACATAGACCGCCATGTAGAACATCACCGCGGCCACGCCCTCCTGCGTGCCGGCGGCGAGGCCGATCAGCGCGAAGCCGACATTGTTGATCGACGAATAGGCCAGCAGCCGCTTGATGTTGGTCTGACCGATCGCGGCGACGCCGCCGAGGATCGTCGAAGCGAGCGCCGCGAAGATCACGATCTGGCGCCACTGGTCGGTGCCCGGCCCCATCGCATCGACCGCGACGCGGACGAACAACGCCATCGCCGCGACCTTGGGCGCGCTGGCGAAGAAGGCGGTGACCGGCGTCGGCGCGCCTTCGTAGACGTCGGGCGTCCACATGTGGAACGGCACCGCGCTGATCTTGAAGGCGAGCCCGGCCAGCACGAAGACGATGCCGAACAGTTCGCCGTTAGAGATGCCGGACGCCAGCGCCGCGGCGATGCCGCTGAAGCTGGTGGTCGCGGTGAAGCCGTAGAGCAGGGAGATGCCGTAGAGCAGGATGCCGCTGGCGAGCGCGCCGAGCACGAAATATTTGAGGCCGGCTTCGGCCGACCGCGTATCGTTGCGCACGAAGCTGGCCAGCACATAGGCGGCGAGGCTCTGCAGCTCGAGGCCGACATAGAGCGTCAGCATGTCGACGGCCGACACCATCATGCCCATGCCGACCGCCGAGAGCAGGATCAGCACCGGATATTCGGCGCGCAGATTGCCGCCGCGCGCGAAGAAGCCCGGCGCGATCGCGACCGTGACCGCCGCCGCGATATAGATCAGCAGCTTGGCGAAGGCGGCGAAGGCGTCGGCCTTGTAGAGGCCGTCGAAGGCGATGCCGCCATGGCCCGCCGGCCCGAGCAAAGCCAGCGCGGCGGCGGCGAACAAGGCCACCGCGGCCCAGCTGATCGCCTGCGTCGCCCTGTCGCCGGCCCAGGCCGCGACGAGCATCAGCACCAGCGCGCCGATCGACAGGATCAGCTCGGGCAAGGTCATCATCAGCGAGGTCGCATAGGTCATCAGTGCGCGCCCCCGTGCGCGTCGCCGCCATGTTCGGCGGCACCATGTTCCGCCGCCGGCTTAGGCGCGCCCATCGCCACTTTCGCGTCGCCCTCGGGCCGCGCGCGATCGACGCGCGCCACGAGTGCACCGATATCGTTGCGCATCGGCTTCATGAAGCTTTCGGGATAGATGCCCATCCACATCACCACCGCGGCGATCGGCACCAGCAAAGCCAGTTCGCGCTTGGACAGATCGGGCATCGCCGCCACGTCTTCCTTGGTGAGAGCACCATAAGCGACGCGGCGATAGAGATAGAGCATGTAGCCGGCGCCGAGGATGATCCCCGTCGTGCAAACCAGGGCCACCGTGCTCGACACGTCATAGGTGCCCAGCAGCGACAGGAACTCGCCGACGAAACCGCTGGTGCCCGGCAGGCCGATCGAGGCCATCGTAAACAGCAGGAACAGGATCGCATATTGGGGCATGTTGATCGCGAGGCCGCCATAGCGGTCGATCTCGCGCGTGTGCAGGCGATCGTAGATCACGCCGACGCACAGGAACAAGGCGCCCGAGACGAGGCCATGGCTGAGCATGACGACCATCGCGCCTTCCAGCCCCTGCCGGTTGAACGCGAACAACCCGATCGTCACGATCGCCATATGCGCCACCGAGGAGTAAGCGATCAGCTTCTTCATGTCCTGCTGCACCAGCGCGACGAGGCTGGTGTAGACCACCGCCACCATCGACAGGCCGAACACCAGCCAGACGAACTGCGCCGAGGCTTCGGGGAACATCGGCAGCGAGAAGCGGATGAAGCCATAGCCGCCCATCTTCAGCAGCACGCCCGCCAGGATCACCGACCCCGCGGTCGGCGCCTCGACGTGCGCGTCGGGCAGCCAGGTGTGGACCGGCCACATCGGCATCTTGACCGCAAAGCTGGCGAAGAAGGCCAGCCACAGCCAGGTCTGCGCCTGGGGGCTGAAATCATAGTTCATCAGCACCGGGATCTCGGTGGTGCCGGCTTCACGGACCATCCACAGCATCGCGATCAGCATCAGCACCGATCCGAGCAAGGTGTAGAGGAAGAATTTGTAGCTGGCGTAGATCCGCCGCGCGCCGCCCCAGATGCCGATGATCAGATACATCGGGATCAGGCCGGCTTCGAAGAAGATGTAGAACAGGAACAGGTCCTGCGCCGAGAACACGCCGATCATCAGCGTTTCCATCAGCAGGAAGGCGGCCATATATTCGCCGACGCGCTTCTGAACGGCGACCCAGCTGGCGGCGATGCAGATCGGCATCAGGAACACCGAGAGCATGATCAGCATCAGCGCGATGCCGTCGATCCCCAGCGCCCAGGCGAAGCGGCCGAACAGCTCGGCGCGCTCGGCGAACTGCCATTGCGGCGCGCCGACGCCGGCATCGAAATTGACCCACAGCAGGATGCCGAGGAGGAGATCGACCAAGGTCGCGGCGAGCGCGATCCGGCGGGCGTTTTCGGCGCCCGAATAGAGGCATGCGATCGCCGCCGCCAGCGGCACCGCGAGCATGATCGTGAGGATGGGGAATCCGAGGGCGTTCATTCCGACTGTCCCGTCACCGATGCACGCACTGCCATTCCGAACCCATCACCCTTTTTTCCCGTCATCCCCGCGCAGGCGGGGATCCATGCCGGTGGCAAGTCCGACGCCGCCGAGTGCGCCCCGTCATGGATCCCCGCCTGCGCGGGGATGACGGAAAGGTGGGCGGATACGGTCGAGGGGGTGTGACAACCGTTCATCGCACCATCATCCATGTCGCCGCGGCGGCGAGGCCGAACAGCATCACCAGCGCATAGGTATAGAGATACCCCGATTGCAGCCGCGCGGTCAGCTTGCCGCTGCCGGCGATCACCGCCGAGATGCCGTCGGGTCCGAAGCGATCGATCGTGCCGACGTCGCCGCGCTTCCAGAAGAAGCGGCCGATGGCGAAGGCCGGGCGCACGAAGATCAGGTCGTAGAGTTCGTCGAAATACCATTTGTTGAGCAGGAACGCATAGAGCCCGCCGAACTGCGCGACGAAGATCGCCGGGAAGTCGGTGCGGCGGATATAGGCGTACCAGGCGATCACGAAGCCGGTCAGCATCGCGATCGTCGAGGCGAGCTTCACCAGCAACGGCACCTCATGCATCGCGTGCATCAGATGCGCGTTGAACGCGATCGAGCCCTTCCAGAACTCGGCGCCGAGTTCGGCGTCGAGGAACTGGTTGTGGAAGGCGAAGCCGGCGAACACCGCGCCGATGCTCAGCGCCAGGATCGGCACCAGCATCGTCCACGGGCTCTCGTGCGGATGATAGCCGCCGGTGCCGGCCGCCTCGGGCACATGATCGTGGGCATGGGCGTCGTGCCCGGCATGTTCTTCCGACGGATGATCGTCATGGGCATGCGCGTCATGGCCGTGTGCGTCGTGGAGCGCATGCTGGATATGCTCGCTCGCGGCCCAGCGCGGCTTGCCGAAGAAGGTGAGGAACACCAGCCGCCACGAATAGAAGCTGGTCAGCAGCGCCGCGAACACGCCGACCGCAAACGCCACGCGCCCCCCACCGCCGGCGGCAAAGGCGGCCTCGATGATCGCATCCTTCGAATAGAAGCCGGCGAAGCCGAAAACACCGATGATGCCGACGCCGGTGATCGCGAGCGTGCCCGCGGTCATCACCCAGAAGGTGATCGGGATATGTTTCCGCAAACCCCCATAATAGCGCATGTCCTGCTCGTGGTGCATCGCGTGGATCACGCTGCCAGCGCCGAGGAACAGCAAAGCCTTGAAGAAGGCGTGGGTGAACAGGTGAAACATCGCCGCGCCATAGGCGCCGACGCCGGCCGCGAAGAACATGTAGCCGAGCTGCGAGCAGGTGGAATAAGCGATCACGCGCTTGATGTCGGTCTGCGTCGTGCCGACGGTGGCGGCGAACAAGGCGGTCGCGGCGCCGACGAAGGTGACGACGCCCAGCGCGGTCGGGCTGACCTCGAACATCGGCGACAGCCGGCAGACCATGAAAACGCCGGCGGTGACCATCGTCGCGGCGTGGATCAGAGCCGAGACCGGGGTCGGGCCTTCCATCGCGTCGGGTAGCCAGGTGTGGAGACCGAGCTGCGCCGACTTGCCCATCGCACCCAGGAACAGCAGCAGGCAGAGCACCGTCATCAGATCGGCGCGGATGCCGAACGCGCCAATCGTGGCGCCGGCCATCGCCGGCGCGGCTTCGAGGATCGCCGGGATCGAGACCGTGCCGAACACCAGGAAGGTACCGAAGATGCCGAGCATGAAGCCGAGATCGCCGACGCGGTTGACGACGAATGCCTTGATCGCGGCGGCATTGGCGCTGGGCTTCTTGAACCAGAAACCGATCAGCAGATAGGAGGCAAGGCCGACGCCTTCCCAGCCGAAGAACATCTGGACGAGATTGTCCGCGGTCACCAGCATCAGCATCGCGAAGGTGAACAGCGACAGATAGGCGAAGAAGCGCGGCTGGTCCGGATCCTCCTCCATATAGCCCCAGCTGTAGAGGTGGACGAGCGACGACACCGTCGTCACCACCACCAGCATCACCGCGGTCAGCGTGTCGACGCGCAGCGCCCATGCGACGTCGAGATCGCCCGAGTGGATGAAATCGAAGACATGGACGACGATCGCGTCGCTGTGACCGCCGAGGAAGCCGAGAAAGATCGGCCAGCTCAGCAAACAGGAGACGAACAGCGCGCCCGTCGTCAGCGACTTGGCGACGGCGTTGCCCAGCAGGCGGTTGCCGAAGCCGGCGATGAACGCGGCGAGCAGCGGCAGAAAGACGATGAGTTTGATCACCAGAGGATTACCCCTTCATCCGGCTGGGATCGTCGACCGAGATCGTGCCGCGGCCGCGGAAATAGATGACGAGGATCGCGAGCCCGATCGCCGCCTCGCCGGCGGCGACGGTCAGCACGAACATCGCGAACACCTGACCCACCAGATCATGGAGATAGGCGCTGAACGCGACGAAATTGAGGTTCACCGCGAGCAGGATCAGCTCGATCGCCATCAGGATGACGATGATGTTCTTGCGGTTGAGGAAGATGCCGAGCACCCCCATCACGAACAGGATCGCCGAGACGACCAGATAATGCTGGAGTCCGATCACAGCTCCACCCCCTGCCCGACGGGCTGGTTGATATTGCGGGTCGCGTCCTGCGGACGGCGCTGGTTCTGCTTCGAGATGTTCTGAGGCTTGACCCCGCCGCGCGCCCGGTGCGTCAGCACGATCGCGCCGATCATCGCCACCAGCAGCACCAGCCCGGCGCCCTCGAAGATGTAGAGGTAGCGCGTGTAGAGCAGCTGGCCGATCGCCTTGATGTTCGGCACCACCGCCGGATCGGGCGTGGGCGCAAGGCCGCCGCTGACGTCGATCGAACCGGCGCTCCAGGCGCCGACCGCGAAGATCAGCTCGGCCACCAGCACCACCGCCAGCAGCATGCCGATCGGCAGGTAGCGGGTCAGCCCGGCGCGCAGTTCGGCGAAGTCGATGTCGAGCATCATCACGACGAACAGGAACAGCACCGCAACCGCGCCGACATAGACGATGACGAGCAGCATCGCGATGAACTCGGCGCCGACGAGCAGCATCAGCCCCGCCCCGTTGAAGAAGGCCAGGATCAGCCACAGCACGCTGTGCACCGGGTTCCGCGAGAAGATCGTCATCGCCCCGGAGGCGATGACGACGGTCGCGAACAGATAGAAGGCAAAGGCCTGGATCACTTAAAATCCTCCCCGGAACGGGGAGGGGGACCGCCGAAGGCGGTGGAGGGGCAGGTGAAGGGCTCGGAGCGGGTCCCCTGCCCCTCCACCATGCTGCGCATGGTCCCCCTCCCCGTTCCGGGGAGGATTTGAGGACGCAGGGAATCGATCGGGAAAAACATGCGGGCCACCTAACGATAGGGTGCATCGGCGGCAAGGTTGGCAGCGATCGCGCGCTCCCACTTGTCGCCATTCTCGAGCAGCTTCACCTTGTCGTAGAGCAGCTCCTCGCGGGTTTCGGTGGCATATTCGAAGTTCGGCCCCTCGACGATCGCATCGACCGGGCACGCCTCCTGGCAGAAGCCGCAATAGATGCACTTGGTCATGTCGATGTCATAGCGCGTCGTGCGGCGCGAGCCGTCGTCGCGCGGCTCGGCCTCGATCGTGATCGCCTGCGCCGGACACACCGCCTCGCACAATTTGCACGCGATGCAGCGCTCCTCGCCGTTGGGATAACGGCGCAGCGCATGCTCGCCGCGGAAGCGCGGGCTCAGCGGGTTCTTCTCATAGGGGTAGTTGATCGTCGCCTTGGGCTTGAAGAAATATTTCAAGGTCAGCCAATGAGCTTTGACGAACTCCCAGAGGGTGAACGATTTGATGTAGTAGCCCAGATTGCTCATCGCGCGCCCTCGCTGGCGAATTTCAGGGGACAGGTGCGCATCATGCCCACCGCGTCAGCATCAGATAGCCCGACACCAGGAACACCCACAGCAGCGATAGCGGCAGGAAGATCTTCCAGCCCAGCCGCATCAGCTGGTCGTAGCGGTAGCGCGGGACGGTGGCCTTCACCCAGCTGAAGATGAAGAAGAAGCACCACATCTTGAGGAACAGCCAGAAGATGCCCGGCACCCAGTAGAGGAACGGCAGTTCGACCGGGGGCAGCCAGCCGCCCCAGAACAGGATGGCGTTGAGCGCGCACATCAGGATGACGTTGCCATATTCGCCGAGCCAGTAGAGCGCGAAGCTCATCGACGAATACTCGGTCTGGTAGCCGGCGACGAGCTCGCTCTCGGCCTCGGTCAGGTCGAACGGCGCGCGCGCGGTCTCGGCCATCGACGAGATCAGGAACACCACCGCCATCGGGAACAGCAACGGGTTGAAGCCGAAGCCGTTGATGAAGCCGAAGATCTGGCCCTGCTGCTTCAGCACGATCTCGGACAGGTTGAACGATCCCGCCCACAGCACGACCGAGATCAGCACGAAGCCGATCGAGACCTCATAGCTGACCATCTGCGCGGCCGCGCGCAGTGCCGAGTAGAACGGATATTTGGAATTCGAGGCCCAGCCCGAGATGATCACGCCATAGACGCCGATCGACGAGATCGCGAGGATGTAGAGCAGCCCGACATTGATGTCGGCGAGCATCATGCCGGCGCCGAACGGGATCACCGCCCACGCCAGCAGTGCGACGGTGAAGAAGATGATCGGCGCGAGCAGGAACAGGACTTTGTTCGCCGACGACGGGATGATGGTTTCCTGGAGGAACACCTTCAGGCCGTCCGCGAAGCTCTGCAGCAGGCCGAACGGGCCGACGACGTTGGGACCGCGGCGCAGCGCCATCGCCGCCCAGATCTTGCGATCGGCATAGATGATCATCGCCACCGCGAGCATCAGCGGCAGTGCGATCAGCAGGATCAGGATCGTGTTGGCGACGAACCAGCCCAAGCCGATGCCGAGATAGGACTGGAAGAATTCGGTCATGCCACGCCCCCTCGCGCAGGTTCCGCTTCCCCTTCCGTCATTCCCGCGAAGGCGGGAATCCATAAACACAGGTTCATCCTGATATGACGGAGGTTATGGATCCCCGCCTTCGCGGAGATGACGGTTATGAGGGTGGGTGTGGCAGTGAAAATATGCATCACTCCGCCGCCTCCAGAAATTGCGCGCCGTGCAGCAGTTCGGCCGAGCAGCGCTGCATCGTCGGGCTGGCGCGGCAGATCGCGCCGGTCAGGTAGAAATCCTTGATCGGATAGGCCGGCACACCCGACGGATCGGCGGCCAGCGCTGGCGGCGCCCAGGGGAAGGTCACCAGCCCCTCGGCTGCCAGCTCCGGATGCGCGGCGCCCATCGCGGCGCGCAGCGCGGCGAGGCTGTCGAACGGCAGCGTCTTGCGCAGCACGTCGGACAGCGCGCGCAGGATCGTCCAGTCCTCGCGGGCGTCGCCTGGCGGGAACACCGCGCGCTCGCCGATCTGGACGCGGCCTTCGAGGTTCATCCAGGTGCCGCTCTTCTCGGTGTAAGCGGCGCCCGGCAGGATCACGTCCGCCACATGCGCGCCCATGTCGCCATGATGGCCGACATAGACCTTGAACGACGATGCGAAGGCGGAGAAATCGACCTCGTCGGCGCCGAGCAGGAACAGCAATTTCGGCGCCTGTTCGGCGACCGCGGCGATGCCGCCGGCCTGCGCATAGCCCAGCACGAGGCCGGCCATGCGGCTGGCGGCGGCGTGGAGCACGTTGAAGCCGTTCCAGCCGTCGCGGACCAGGTTGTGGGTCGCCGCCAGCGCGAGCGCCGCGCCCAGCGCGCCGTCGACCTTGAGCGCGCCGCCGCCGACGATGATCGCCGGCCGCGCCGCCGCGCCCAGCGCATCGACCACCGCCTGCGGCAGATCGGTCAGCACCGACAGATCCTCGCCGAGCCATTCGACCTTGTAGGTGAGGTCTGTCGCCGGGCCGATCGCGAAGATTTTCGCGCCCTTCTTGATCGCCTTGCGGATCCGCGTGTTCACCAGCGGCGCTTCCCAGCGCACATTGCTGCCGACGATCAGGATCAGATCGGCGGTTTCGAGGCCGGCGATCGTCGTGTTGAAATTGACCGCGGCCAGGCTGGAGGTGTCATAGGCAAGGCCGGTCTGGCGGCCTTCGAGCAGATCCGATCCCAGCGACGCGAGCAACGCCTTCGCCGCATACATGATCTCGGCCTCGGCATGATCGCCGGCGATCGCGGCGACGCTGGAGCCGGCATCGACGGCGGCGATCGCGGCGAACGCCTCGTCCCAGGTCGCGGCGACGAGCTTGCCGTTCCGCCGCACGAACGGGCGATCGAGCCGCTTGCGGACGAGGCCGTCGACCGCGTGGCGGGTCTTGTCGCTCGCCCATTCCTCGTTGACGTCGTCGTTGAGGCGCGGGAGCACGCGCAGCACCTGGCGGCCGCGGCTGTCGATGCGGATGTTGGTGCCGACCGCGTCCATCACGTCGATCGACGGCGTCTTGCGCAGCTCCCACGGGCGCGCCTCGAACGCATAGGGCTTCGAGGTCAGCGCGCCGACCGGGCAGAGATCGACGACGTTGCCCGACAGCTCGGAGGTGACCGCGCGCTCCATATAGGAGACGATCTGCATGTTCTCGCCGCGGCCGATCGCCCCGATCTCCTCGACGCCGGCGACTTCCTCGGCGAACCGGATGCAGCGCGTACACTGGATGCAGCGGGTCATCACCGTCTTGACGATGGGGCCCATATATTTCTCGGTCACCGCCCGCTTGTTCTCGTCGTAGCGGCTGTGGCCCTTGCCATAGGCGATCGACTGATCCTGCAGGTCGCACTCGCCGCCCTGGTCGCAGATCGGGCAATCGAGCGGGTGGTTGATCAGGAGGAACTCCATCACCCCCTCGCGCGCCTTCTTGACCATCGGGCTGTCGGTGCGGACCTCCTGATTGTCGGCGGCGGGCAGCGCGCACGATGCCTGCGGCTTCGGCGGACCGGGCTTCACCTCGACCAGGCACATCCGGCAATTGCCGGCGATCGACAGCCGCTCATGATAGCAGAAGCGCGGAATCTCCTTGCCTGCGGCTTCGCAGGCCTGGAGCACGGTGGCGCCGGCGGGGACCTCGACCTCGATGCCGTCGACCTTGAGCTTAGGCATGTGATGCGACCTCCGACACTTTAACGGGCCACCTTATCTGCAATATCATCGAAATAGACCGGCCGACCATAAGGGCCGAGTTCGGCGCTGATCGACTGGCGCGTCCCCAGGATCGTCAATTTGACATCCTCATCCTCGACGAGATGCTGGACGACTTCGTGAAAATCGCCATCGCCCGCGACGAGATAGAGCTTGTCCCACTTTCTCTTCGAGAAGGATCGCATCAGATGGAATGCGAGACCGACATCGACGCCCTTCTGGGTTTTCAACTCATATTGAATCGTGGGATCATTGGGATGCAGCACGGGACCGC
>Ga0268264_10000327_pt1 | contig 75326 bp, 50 predicted proteins | sample KBSSwiS32_FD_190357 | JGI IMG/M metagenome (GOLD analysis project Ga0268264, IMG submission 190357) | Switchgrass rhizosphere microbial communities from Kellogg Biological Station, Michigan, USA - KBS Switchgrass S3-2 (SPAdes) (version 2) | ecosystem: Host-associated > Plants > Roots >... | reverse complement strand
TTGTTGTACGGCCATGCGTGCGGAAGAGGGACAAAAGGCGCCGAACTGGAACCAGCGGGCGAACAGCTCTCCCGTCTTTTCAGCATTGGGATAGAATCCACCGATGTCCGAGCCCCAGTAGGGGCTTACGCTAAGAGAATAATTGATGCCGACGGCCACCTGCCCTTCCAATGTCTTCCACGAAGATTCCGTGTCACCCGACCATACCCAGCCGCCCCAGCGGGCAATACCCAGGTAACCATTGCGATGAAGGCTCCAGGGGCGGATATTGGGGAAAGTGGACAGCGGCCCCTGGTAATACAGCTGGTGACGCTTTACCCGCTCATAAAGATCGAACCAATCTCCTTCGTCGGGCCAAAAAGCATCGGCGCCTGTCCGCATGAGGGCCACATGCTCCTGCCAGTAACTTTGTATATGTCCGTTGTCGATGGTTTCCCCTGCAGCTGCGGGTATCGACCCATGCAGGGTAGGGAGCCGATCCCGGTCCCAGGGCACCATATGCAATATCACTTTCACATGCCTGGCATGGAGATCAGCCAGCACGACGGCAGGATCGCGATGAAAGACCTCCGGGTTGAACTGAAAGGAGGGCTGCCTGGTATTCCATCCCCGGGGTGTGAAGCCCGTGCCCAGGTAGATGACCGCGTCCACAGGGATCTTTTTCGCGCGAAAACTGTCGACGATGCCCAGTATTTGAGACTCATCTTTCAACGTACGGTGCGACTGCATATATCCCAATGCCCATTTGGGGGGCATAACTGCAGGGCCTGTCAGCCGGGAGAGATCGCCCATCAGGAAGGAGGGATCATGGGCATCGAAAACAAACACATCAAACAGCCCCGGAATGACAGTCGACGCAGGAGGCAGGCCCTTGGCCTGTGTCAGCCCCTGGTTCTTTTCATTCTGCTGCACCGAATCTTTCGCGGTAGGCTTCCATGGAACAAATACTCCCTTGTGCGTGTCCCGGAGGTCTACCTGTACCCAGGGCGATGTAATGAACAGGGCCCAACCGTCCGTGCCGATGAGCAAGGGGACGGGATTTCGGGAGCCGTAGGCATCGCTTTGCCAGCGGGGCTGCATCTCCTGCCATCTTCCCCGGCGATCGAATTCGATAGGCGCGTGCCGCCAGTCGGCCCCAGGCTCCGGCCGGTGTCCTCCTTCGCCCAGTCCCAGCACCGGGGTGTTGCCACACCGGAAGGATAAGGTATTGTCATCCCGGAAGATCAGCTCCTGCACAGGACGGCCATCAGCGGTCGTCACGACGATCGTCAACGGGTGGGGCCGTACTTCCACCAGCAGGCTGCCCATGCGCCGCTTTACAGGGCCGGAGAGATGAGTAAGCCGGAGATCCGCCGGGGCAAAGTGATGGTCTGCCAACGCAGGTGACCAGGGGAAGTCCCCGTGGAAGCGCTCCGGCTCAAGCGTTACCCGTATGCTGTGAAGTCCTGCCTGCCGGATGGTCAGCACGGCAGGAGCGCCCGCCGTCGTAATGGGCTGCGCGCCGGTGGCGCCGGCATATAACAGGATCAGGCAAAAGAAATATCTCATGCTCATAAAGATGAATAATTATCCCCAAAAAAAAGATTTGGAGAATAATACCAATCGGTATAATTTTGTCCTGTCAAAATAGTCCAGCATGAGCAAAGCGGAAAAAACAAGACAGTTCATTGTGGAGAAGACGGCCCCCATCTTCAACAAAAAAGGATATGCCGGCACCTCCATCAGTGATATGACAGATGCGACCGGTCTCACCAAGGGGAGCATCTACGGCAACTTTGCCAACAAAGATGAGGTAGCGCTGGCTGCTTTCGATCATAACGTAAGGAAGGTCACTTCCATGATCCGCACCGAAATGGATAAGAAAAAGACCATCCGGGAGAAATTACTGGTCTATGTGGATGTATATAATAATACGCATGGCTTTCCTGAAGGCGGCTGTCCCATACTCAATACCGCCGTCGAGTCGGACGATACGCATGAGGATCTGAAGAAAAAAGTAGTGGATGTCCTCATTTCCTGGAAAGACCATATCATTTCACTGTTGCAGCAAGGTATCGAGAACAAAGAGTTCAGGGAGATCCCGGATCCCGAACAGACGGCCCTCTCCATCATTGCTATCATCGAAGGCGGCATTATGATCGCCAGGGTGACAGGCAAACCGCACTACAGACGGCAGGTGATGGACCAGGTGGGAAAAATGATCCGGTCCCTGAAGTAAATTTTTTTGAGCAAAAATATACCGATTGGTATTATTTATATAAATTAAAAACTACAATTATGAACACGACCAACAACACCGTCCTTATCACAGGCGGCAGCGCAGGCATAGGTTTCGAGATCGCTGCTTTATTATCGGAAAAAGGAAACAGGGTGATCATCACCGGCAGGGATGAACAACGGCTGAAGGCTGCTGCTGCAAAGCTTAAAAATACAACGGCCATCGCCGGCGATGTTTCCGATCCCGGACAGGTGGACATCCTGGCTGAAAGGATCGGCCGGGAATTTCCCGACCTGAATGTGCTTATCAACAATGCGGGTAAGGCATACTATTATAAATTAGGTGATGAAGGGGACGTTGCCCAAAAAGCTGCAGAGGAAATGCAGACGAATTATCTGGCTCCCATCCAGCTTACGGATAGATTATTGCCTCTCCTGAAAAAGCAAAAGGAAGCTGCTGTCGTCAACGTTACTTCCATCGTAGCCTTTGCTCCCGGCCGGCGTTTGGCTACCTACGCCGCCAGCAAGGCTGCTTTACACGCTTACACGCGGACTTTAAGATTGACATTGAACAAGACCTCCCCGAATGTCCAAGTATTCGAGTTGATGCCGCCGCTGGTCAATACCGATTTTTCCAAAGAGATCGATGGTCAGAATGGCATCCCGCCCCGCCAGGTCGCAGATGAGCTCCTGACGGCATTGGAGAGCGATCAGTATGAGATCCACGTAGGAAATACAGCCCAGTTCTATCAGCTTTCGTTGTCCTCTCCGGCCGAAGCTTTCCAGGTAATGAATGCAGCTGAATAAATATGAAAATGACCGGCCTTAAAAGGAATATCCTGCTTTTCACCGTCATCGGCGCCGCCATGATGGAGCTTATCGATACGTCGATCGTCAATGTCGCCCTTTCGCATATGAGCGGCAACCTGGGGGCCACCCTGGAAGATACTTCCTGGGTCATCACTTCCTATGCGATCGCCAATGTCATTGTCATTCCCATCACCAGCTTCCTGGCGTTGAAATTAGGGAGGCGTAATTACTACATTGGGTCGGTGATCCTATTCACTCTTTGTTCTTTTTTATGCGGACAGGCCACTAACATCTGGATGCTGGTGACCTTCCGCTTTCTACAGGGCATGGGAGGGGGGGCGCTGCTGTCCGTATCCCAGGCCATCGTATTCGAGCTGTTCCCGAAGGAAAAAAGGAATGTGGCCAGCGCCCTTTTCGGCATTGGTGTGTTTATCGGCCCTACTATCGGACCGACATTGGGGGGCGTCATTACGGAATATTTATCCTGGCCCTGGATCTTTTATATCAATGTTCCCATCGGCGTAACTGTGGCAGTGCTGTGTTATGTCCTTCTCGGCGAGCCTGCATTGAAACAGGAGGCAGGTGAGATAGACTGGACAGGTATTTTCCTGCTGGCCGTCGGTGTAGGCTCGTTACAGACCGTGCTGGAAAGAGGAGAGACGGAAGACTGGTTTGATACAGGATATATCGTCTATCTCACTGTCACCGCCATTGCAGGCATCTTTCTGTTCATATGGTGGGAGCTGCGGACAAAAAATCCCGTAGTCAATCTGTCCGTCCTGAAAAGCCGCAACCTGAGCATTGCCGCCATCCTGACCTTCGTCTCGGGCGTGGGGATCTTTACTTCCGTCTTCATTACACCCGTCTTCGCCCAGCGGTTGTTGAATTTCACGCCGACACAAACAGGGCTGCTGCTGTTGCCAGGAGCTGTTCTCGCTCTCGGCGGGCTGATGATCTCGGCGCGGCTGCTGCAAAGAGGTCTCTCGCCCCTGGTGATGATCTTTACAGGCATCGGGCTCTTCATCCTGTTCAGCTGGCAGATGTCCCGGCTGAATATGGCTGCGGGCCGGGCTGATATTTCCATACCCCTGGTCTGGCGCGGGGTGGGGCTCGCGATCATAACGGTTCCCCTCACAGCATTAGCTGTCTCGGGACTGGAGCCAAAGGACATGCCCCAGGGCGCGGCCCTGAACAATATGATGCGGCAGCTGGGCGGCTCATTCGGCATCGCGCTGGTCAATACGTACCTGACCAACCGCAACGCAGTTCACCGGACAGACCTCATTTCCAATTTCACACCCGGCAATCCACTGCTGGCAGAGCGCCTATCCGGGTATGCCCATTATTTTACCGCTAAAGGCGCCACCGCCCCGGAGGCGCAGGACCAGGCACTGAAGTTATTGGATAATGCCGTGGTCCGTCAATCCAACGTGCTAAGCTTTGGAGACGCTTATCTGCTGATCGGGACCGTGTTCCTCCTGGCACTGCCCCTGCTGCTGCTGGCAGTTCGGAAAAAGTCGTCGGCGCAGGCCGCGCCTGTCATGCTATCGGATCATTGAGGAAAACGTTGTATCTTCACCTCCCGCCACCTGCGCCCTCAACCACCAAACTTATCCTTTGAGCGACGCCTGATTGCCATCTAAACAAAATTTCACTATTGTCTCTATCTGCATCCAATACAGATACCGACCTGTTTCACCGGATCGCCCGGGGAGACGAAAGGGCCTTCGAAGAGCTGTTCCGCCGGTGGGACCGCCGTATCTATCCCTTCGTGCTTAAGATGATCCGGACCCAGGCACTTGCCGAAGAGCTCACCCAGGAAATATTTATAAAGATCTGGCAGCACCGGGAAAAACTGAACGAAGTGTCCAACCCCGAAGCGTATATCTTCACCATCGCCACCCGTCATACCCTCGATCAGATCAAACGTCAGCTCAACGAGAGCCGGATGCTGGAAAAATTCTCTGCCATAAGGCCCCTTTCCCATAATGACACAGAAGAGACCCTGCTCCTGCGTGATCGGACCGCCCTCGTACAACAGGCTGTCGATCAGCTGCCACCGCAGCAAAAAGCCGTCTATCTGCTCAGTCGCCAGGAAGGCCTGGACTATGATGCGATCGGCCGGCAGTTGAATATTTCTCCCAACACCGTACGCAATCACCTTGTAAAAGCCTTGCAGTCCATCAGGATTTACCTGCATGACCAGGACCTGCTTCCCACTTTCCTCCTTACCTGCGTCCTCCTCATGGCGAAAAAATAATTTTTTCATAGGACTAGTTCAAGCTTTTTTTTCGATCGTCTTTCATATATAAGACAACCAGACATGACTGCCCGCGAAAGGATCCACGAGCTAATAGATAAATATGCCGCCAATACCGCCACCGTTGCCGAACAGAACGAGCTGGCCCAATTGCTGGAACTATCCGAAGGGGACGATGAGGCGATAAGCTATCTGCTCCGGCTCCTGCAGCAAACGACACCATTGCCCGAACACAGCGAAGCAAGATGGCAGGCCATTAGGGCAGCCATTGGTCATACAGTCCCTGCGACCCGTGTCAGAAAACGCTCTATGGTCTTCCGATGGACCGCCGCTGCAGCCATTATCGCAGGCATCACCACCTGGTACCTCTTCCTGCCTAAGGCAACGCTCAAAACACAGCCAGCCTCCATGGCAGTCCCGCACGATCGCCCTCCCGGCGGCAACGTCGCTATGCTTACCCTGTCCGATGGCTCCATCATTGCGCTGGACAGCGCCAGGACCGGGCCATTGACGCAACAAGGCAACACAAAGATCGCAAAGCTCAACAATGGCCAGCTGGCATACAAAACATTGAATGAAAAACCAACCGCCCTCCTTTACAACACCCTCACCACACCAAGGGGAGGGCAATACCGGCTGATCCTGCCTGATGGCACGGGCGTCTGGCTGAATGCTGCCTCTTCCATTACCTATCCCACGGCTTTCGCCGGGGACGAACGGGTCGTTCGCATCACGGGCGAAGTATATTTCGAAGTGCAGAAAGATCCCACGCACCCCTTTAAAGTAACATTCAACCCCGGCGCCGACTCCGGCTCCGTGGAAGTCCTGGGCACGCATTTCAATATCAATGCATACTCCGATGAAGCCACCGTAAAGACCACGCTCCTCGAAGGCAGCGTGCGCGTGGTGAGCAAAGCCGCCACTCTCCTGAAGCCGGGTCAGCAGGCACAGCTGGACAATACGGGCCATGCGGCTGTCTTCGCCGATGTGGATCTTGACGAGGTCATCGCCTGGAAGAATGGGCGTTTCCACTTCGAGGATGCAGATATCCGTACGGTCATGCGGCAGATCGCCCGCTGGTATGATGTGGAAGTGGCCTTCGAAGGTAAGATCACGACGGAAAAATTTGTCGGTGACATACCGCGCAACAGCCGGCTGACAGAAGTATTTAAGATACTTGAATTAAGTAACGTTCATTTTAAAGTAGAAGATAAAAAGGTCACAGTTATACCCTGACCTATTCAACAAACCAAACTAACATACTGAAATGAGAAAACTTCCCAACGCCCGCGAGGTCCCCTAAGTCATTGCACCGTCCCCTCGACGCTCAGGCGTCGTGGAGACCCCTACATAAAAGAAGCCGGGAGTGGTGGCACACCCCCGGCCGAAATGGGCAAACTTCATAAAAAGCATTGCAACTATTTTATTCGCTTAAACCCAATTTTTATAAAAATATGGTATTTACCGCTTTTTGCAAAGCCGGCCTGTTCAGCCTGCCTGCAAAGCCCAAAACTATGCTGGTTATGAAATTAACCACGATACTTATACTGGTTGGTTGTCTGCAGGTATCCGCCGCAGGCTTTGCGCAGAAGGTTTCCATTTCAACGGAGAATGCACCGCTGAAAAAAGTCTTTAAAGAGATCAAAAAGCAAACAGGCTACACGTTCTTTTACAGCACCCGGCTGCTGGAGAACGCACACAATGTATCCCTCTCCGCCAAAGACCAGGACTTGCGTAAGGTGCTCGATGAATGTTTCAAAGATCAGCTGCTGATCTATAACATCGTGAATAAGACCATCGTTGTCAGTCCTGCACCCATAAGAGACTTCCCGCCGTCCGCACAGCCCGACACCACACCGGTGCAGATCAGGGTCAACGGTAAGATCACGGAAGCGCAAAACAATACGCCGTTGGCTGGTGCAAATATCATGGTCAAAGGAGCCGCGAAAGGCGAAACTTCCAACAACGATGGTGAATTCTCCATCCTGGTAAAGCCCGGTTCCACGATCATTATCAGTTACGTAGGCTTCCAGTCCCGCGAGCTCAGGGTCAGGGACAACAGCTTCCTTTCCATCAAACTTTCTCTGAACGCCAACAAGGACCCGCTGGCCAATATGGTCGTGACAGGTTACCAGGTCATCAACAAGGAAAGCTTTACCGGCAATACCACCGTCATATCTGGCGAAGACCTGAAGAAGGTCAACCCACAGAACTTCCTTCAAAGTATACAGGTCTTCGATCCCTCCTTTGCCATCGTGCAAAATAACCTGGCAGGCAGCAATCCCAACATTCTGCCCCAGATCAATGTGCGCGGCTCCACAGCCCTCCCCAGCGGCAACGGCGACGTGCTGAGCAGGACCAGCCTGAACAGCAATGTCAACCTGCCCACCTTTATCATGGATGGCTTCGAGGTGTCCCTGGAAAAAGTATATGACCTGGATGTCAATCGCATCCAGTCTGTCACATTGCTGAAAGATGCTGCCGCCACCGCCATCTATGGCTCACGCGCTGCCAACGGTGTGATGGTCATCACCACTAAAGCGCCCAAAGAAGGCAAGCTGCAGATGTTCTACAACTATGAGCTCAATGTTACAGGTCCGGACCTTTCAGGCTATCATGTGCTGGATGCACGGCAAAAGCTGGATTATGAAATGCTGGCTGGCCTCTACAAACCCGTGGCCGGCATCACCCAGGACGATCAGGATGTTCGCTATTATGCCAAAAACAGGAATGTGGTCAGCGGCGTCAACACCTACTGGCTGTCTCAGCCTTTACGCACCACTTTCGGGCACAAGCACACCCTCTACCTGGAAGGCGGCTCTAACTCCGTCCGCTACGGCCTCGACCTTCGTTACCAGACCTCTCCTGGTGTGATGAAAGGATCCACCCGTGACAGGTATACGCTGGGAATGGATCTTGCCTACAATCCCAACAAGGTCTTTCTATTTAAGAACGTGCTCACCGTCAACCAGGTCAATTCCAGGGAGTCCCCATACGGCGGTTTCTCCACCTACGCGACGATGAACCCTTATTATCCAAAGACGGATTCTGCCGGTCGTGTGATACAGGAGCTGGATTCCTGGATCATCGATACACATGGCTATGGAACGTCGCAGTATGTGACGGATGTCGTTCTCAATCCGTTGTACGATGCCTCGCTGCATAGCTTTAATAAATCCTCTTACCTGGAACTGATCGATGCGTTTTCGGGAGAGTGGAATATCTCCAAAGGCCTGCGCTTACGTTCACTGATCAGCTATACCAAAAAGAGATCTACCCAGGACGTTTTCGAATCTCCCCTCAGTAACAAATATTTTTTCTACCCCACCTATCTCTTGTCGCGAAGAGGCGCCTATGCTTATCAGTCCATTGATGAGAATACGTTTGACGGCAGTGTAACGCTGAACTATAACCAGCAGTTGGGTGATCACTATGTCAACTTAATGATGGGATCCAATATCCGCACCTATACCTCGGACCTCAAAGGTTTCGGCGCCATTGGATTTACAAACGATAGGTTTACGAACATCGGATTCGCCAATAGCTATCCGCTTGCCTCCTCACCGGGCGGTAATTTTTCCAGGGAAAGATTGTTCGGCGCCCTGCTTGGCCTTAACTATTCGTGGAAGAATAAGGTCTTGATGGACGTTAACCTGCGAACTGACGGATCTTCTAAATTCGGGTCGGACAACAAGGTGGCTCCCTTCTGGGCGGTCGGCCTGGGCTGGAATGCTCATAAGGAATATTTCTTCGCCCGTAACTTCCCTGCCATCAGCCAGCTTCGTTTTAGGGTCAGCACAGGCATGACAGGTTCCGTGTCCTTTCCGCCCTACCTGTCCAAAACGACCTACAGCTATTATTCCAGTTACTGGTACAGCACTGGTGTAGGCGCTTCGGTCAATAACTATGGCAACGATGCCCTCAAATGGCAACGCACCCGCGAGAGCGACATCGGTATGGACCTGGGATTGTTCAACGACAAACTGTTGTTCTCCCCGCGCTATTACTACAAGATCACCAATGGCCTGCTGGCGGATATCAACCTTCCGCCGTCTACAGGGTTTGACTCCTATAAAGCCAACCTGGGCGACATGGCTAACCGTGGTTTTGAGCTGAATGTAAAATATACCATCCTTCAGAATAAGACCTGGACGGTCAACGTATTTACCAACCTCGTGCACAATACCAATAAGATCCTAAAGATCTCCGATGCCCTCAAGGCATACAACAATAAAGTAGACCAGGCTCAGCAGACCGACAGCCTCAAGGCATCGCCCCTGCTGCGTTACAACGAAGGTCAGTCGGTGAATACCATCTACGCCGTACGCTCCCTGGGCATCGATCCCGAGAATGGAAAGGAGATCTTTATAAAGAAGGACGGCACCCATACCTACACCTGGGATGTGCGTGACGTCGCACCGGTAGCAGACCCCACTCCAAAGGTCACCGGCAGCTTCGGGACCTCCATCGGCTATAAGCGATTCCTGTTCAATGCCAATTTCTTCACCATGCTGGGCGGAAAGGATTATAATCAAACGCTGATCGACAGGGTGGAGAACGCCGACCCGCGTTACAATGTGGACAGTCGTGTCCTGGCAGACAGGTGGAAGAAGGCAGGAGATAAGGCGCTCTTCAAGAACATCGCGGACCTGAATACGTCCGAGCTCTCCGATCGTTTTATCCAGAAGGACAACGAGCTGACCTTGCAATCCGTCTACCTGAGCTACGACCTGGTCCCGGCCTCCGCCGCACGGCTGGGTATGAGGACCTGCCGGCTGGCATTCACTATGAACGATGTGTTCCATTGGAGCACCATGAAAATTGAACGGGGTATCGACTATCCGTACGCCCGCAGCTTTACTTTTTCCGTACAAACAAGCTTTTAAACGTAGTAATATGAAGATATTTATTTGGACCCTTCTGCTCGCCGTCATGTTCTCCTCCTGCAAAAAATGGCTGGACGTGAAGCCCGAGTCCCAGATAGAAAAGGACGAATTATTCCAGACTGAATCGGGTTTCCAGGAGGCGCTGAACGGCGTATACACCAACTGTTCCGATGGGAATTCCTACGGCTTTCAGCTGACCTTCGCCATGCAGGACGTATTGGCTCAGAATTTTACCATAGCTCCCAAGGATTATTTGGGCTATCTGCAATTTTCTATTTTTAATTACCTGGATCCGCATGTAGTGGATTTAAAAAATCTTGCCTGGACCAAGTTGTATAATGCCATCGTTAATTGCAATCTGATCCTGCAGAACGTCGAGACGCACAAGACCTTGCTCAGCGATATCAATTATGGCCTGATCAAAGGCGAAGCATTGGCCCTGAGAGCTTACATCCACTTCGATTTGCTCCGGCTGTTCGCGCCTTCCTATGCCAATGGAGCGACGGCAAAAGCGATACCTTATGTCAAGGACTTCTCCAATACGGTCACGCCCACTTCCAACGTCACAGAAGTGCTGAATGCAGCCATTGTGGATCTCAACGCGGCAAAGGATATCCTTAAGTCCGTAGATCCCATCCTTTCACCCGGCTACATCATCGGCTACCCGGCTGCCAACGACGTTACATCTACCGAAGAATCGCTGTCATCCCTCTTCTGGCAGAACAGGCGGCACCGGATCAATTATTACGCCGTGTGCGGAGAGCTGGCCAGGGTCTATCTGTACATGGATAAAAAACAGGAAGCGCTGACCAATGCCCTGGAGGTCATCAACTCACGGAAATTCCCCTGGACAAAGATCCCTGATTTCATCTCTGCCAATCCCCAGACGATAGACCGCATCCTCTATAAGGAGCTTGTCTTTGCCTGGTACGATCCTTATGTGAAGGATGACCTGGTCTACCTGTTCGGCTCCGGCCTGTCCAGCCTTTATATCGAGAAGAATGCAGCCAATACATTGTACGAAACGGGCGGTGTAGGAGGGGAGGACCTCCGCTTCAAGCAATGGCTGAAGCCTGTGTCTGATGTATCGGGTGATCGGTACGAGCTACAGAAATATGTCCGCGACAAGGATGCCAATCTCCATTACCTGATGGCGCCTGCCCTTAGGCTGAGCGAACTCTACTATATAGCCTCCGAGTGCACTTACGACACGGACCCCGCAAAGGCCACGGCATACGTGGACTCCGTGCGGTACCACCGGGGCATCAATGCGCCGTTGACAATCCCGGATAAAGCGTCTTTTCTGAACGAGCTGGTAAAAGAGGCCCGCAAGGAGTTCTATGGAGAAGGTCAGATCTTTTATATGTACAAGCGGCTGAACAGGAACCTGGCCGGCCTCACCGGGATCAGCTATCCAGCCTCCGATAAGATCTTCGTTCTGCCCCTGCCTAACTCAGAGATCGATTATGGTCACCGATAATCAAATGAACATGAAAAAAATATTCCTTATAACAGGCATTTTTGTCATCCTCCTGGCATCCTGCCGCAAGGCGGCCTACATGCCCTATCATTCTTCCGATAATATCTATTTCGATTTTGACCCTGCTACCAGCGATAGGGACAGTATCGTGTATACCTTCGCTTATACGCCGGGAAAGGAGCTGGACACCGTCTGGCTTCCCGTTCGCATCTCCGGCAATAGGATCGACAGTCCCCGCACCTACAAAGTCGCGGTGACCGACAGCGGCACAACGGCCAAACCAGGGATCCACTATGCCGCCTTACAGCCGCAATATGCCATGCCGGCACACGAAGGCTACAGCGTCTTCCCCGTCGTGATCTACAACACCGATACATTGCTTACCAAACGCTCGGTAGCGCTTAACCTTCACCTGGCCCCCACCGGCAGCCTGGGCACGGCCTTCTCCTCACTTATTAAGGCGCGTATCATTATATCCAATAAGCTGGAAAGGCCCAACTGGTGGACCATGTGGCTGGGCGGCTATTATTCGCAGGTCAAGCATGAATTATTCCTTATTTCCGTCGGCGTGCAGGACCTGTCTACACAGGGACTGGATGCACCAAAGAACCTGTACTATGTAGGGAAGCTGAACAACTTCCTGGCCAGCCCCTTCACATGGATCAGTAACAACCCCGACAGGCATTATGTGCTGGAGCTCCGGCCGGACGGGAACTATGACTTCTATAATGAGAATACACCTAACCACCGCATCCTGTACAAGAAAGATCCATCAGCCGGAAAATTCTTTTTTATCGACGAAAATGGTGCCAACGTCATTTGATCTGTAAAAACATACTGCAATGAAAAAACATCTTATATATATACTGGCGGTCTGGGGATTATTTGCCGCTTCCTGTTACAAGGACAAAGGTAACTATAGCTATCATATACCTCCCGCACCGGTGTTGAAGAACTTTGACACAGTGTACAGCGCCATAGTAGGGGATAGCCTCATCATTGCGCCGACAGTGACCATCGCCGGCCCTGATCGCAAGCTGGGATTCGAGTGGAAGATCGCTGTTCCCGAGGAAATGAGAGGGCTGGAATTTCATGGGCCCGCGCTTCGCACCGTGTTTGGCCTGAAGCCCTCCCGCTATTTCGGACGTCTGACCATCATCGACAGCTCCAACGGTATGAAATATTTCTATGATTTCGCCGTCGACGGTAAGACAGTGTTCGCCACCGGTACCACCGTCCTGAGCAATGAATCGGGTAAATCGCAGATCTCCTTTATATCGCCGGATGGTACGGTATTGCCCCGTCTCTACAGCGCCATCAATAATGGCGAAGAGCTGCCCGGGACGCCCCAGCAGGTGGTGGCCATGCTCAACCAGTACATCGTACCTACGGTCATCAATAGCTACTGGTTCTTCTTCGGAGACGGCACGGACAGGGGTATCCAGATAGATGCCAATACCTTCAAAAGAATAAAGACACTGCGTGGCAACTTTTTTGATCCACCCGCAGTGCCCGTGGCAGGCACCTTCTTTAACAGCCCAAATGGTGTCCTGGAAGGGGTCATCAACGGAAAATTATATGTAGGTGCAACACAGACCTGGTCCGGAAGCCCGGTATACGGCATGTTCGGTCAGGCCGCCGACGGCGACTATACCATGTTCAGGGAAGGCATCTTTAATACCGTCATGCCTTATTTCGTGGGCTATGATGTGAATCGCCGCCAGTTCCTTTCTTTCACCAATTTCGGAAGCCCCGCCTATGCCGGTAATGCCTACCCCGTAACGGATACAACGGCATTCGACCCAAGAAATACCCGCCTGGACCTTTGGCACCTGGAACAGATCAATAACAACAACTGCTACGCATTTGGGAAGGCCGCCAACGACTCGATATACCGGCTGAAGTTCGGAGTCAATTTTATCGGTGTCACCCAGTTCGCGCCGATGGAGAAAAAGCCCTTCCCCCGGCAGGACCTGGTCAGCGTAAACACAAAATGGACCTCCTCTCCGACAGAGATCTTTTATTTCACATCCGGATCGCATATCTACAGGTACAATCCGCTGAATGAGGAAGTAAAGGTGCTGATCACAGATTTCGGCGGCAAGGATGTTTCGATGATAAAAGCTATCGACGACGGCAATACCCTCATTGCAGGCGTAGACGGCGCCCTGTATTTGCTGGATGTCAGCACGGGAAAATTCGGCGATATAAAAAAGAAGATCGACGGTATACCCGGTACGCCGGTGGATGCAGTGGTCAAATAATCAATAACAACGTAAATCATCAATATGAAAAAGTCCCTCTTTATCTTATTTGTACTCTTATCGGCAGCAAGCATTGCCCGCGCAGACCGTGGATTTATCGTCACCGGACAGCTCACAAATTTCAAGGACAGCATCCTCTACATGAACTATGGTTCTTTTGCCGGGTCAAAGACGGACACCGTCAAAGTCATCAATGGCCAGTTCGTATTTAAAGGCTCCGTATCTGAACCCGTCCCCGCGATGATCTTTACACCTACATTCCGGATTAAGATCGACCTGTATGTAGACAATACGACCATTAACATCACTGGCAACGCGGATTCCATGTCCTCTGTAAAAGTAAAGGGCAACGCGGCCGTGGATGAGTTCGAAGCATTCAACCAGGCCGTGCAGGCCAACAGGCAGGCCACCATCGCCCTGTTCAACGAAGCCTATAACAAAAAGATAGCAGGTGATACGGCCGCCGCCGCGAAAATACAGGCACAGGCAGACAAACAATATGCGTACGAGCATGAGATCCGCCTGAACTTTATAACGAGGCACCCCGCCAGCTATATCAGCGCACGTGAGCTCCTGCAGATGACAAACAACGAGTTCCTGACCGAAAGCCGAAAACTCTACGCCGCGCTGGACTCGAAGGTGCAGCAGTCCGCACAGGGTAAGGAAGTAGCCGACCGCATAGCTCTGCTCAGCAAGATCGAAACAGGCCGCCAGGCGCTGCCCTTTACACAAAGCAGCGTGGATGGCAAAACTGTCACCCTCGCCGACTTCCGTGGAAAATATGTGCTCCTGGAATTCTGGGCAAGCTGGTGTGGACCTTGCAGGGCGGAGAACCCCAATCTCCGCAAACAATATCAGCTGTATAAGGACAAAGGCCTCGAGATCGTCGGCGTTTCCCTCGACCACGACAAGAACGCTTGGGTAAAGGCCATCGAAAAGGACCAACTGCCCTGGGTGCATGTATCGGATCTGCAGGGTTGGAAGAACGCCGTATCCACTTCTTATGGCATTATGGGTGTACCCGCGAATTTCCTGATCGATCCGCAGGGGAAGATCGTCGCTCAGAATTTAAGAGGTGAAGCGCTTAACAAAAAGCTGGGAGAGATATTGCACTGATCTTTCCTGATCACTGCGGGAACAGCTCCAGGCTCCATTTCCGGAGTTTTTCCACCAGTTCTTCCAGCTTCACCGGCTTGCCGATGTAATCATTCATGCCTGCATTCAGACACTCTTCTTCATCGCCCTCCATGGTATTGGCCGTGAGGGCGATGATCACAGGCTGCGATCCGGCCGTTTCACGTATAAGACGAGTCGCCTCCAGCCCGTCCATTTCAGGCATCTGCAGGTCCATAAAGATGATGTCATAAGTCTGCTCCAGCATGAGGTAAACTGCTTCCCGGCCATTGGCCACCAATTTGGGCGCATAGCCCAGCTTCTGTAAAATATGCAGTATCACCTGCTGGTTGATCACATTATCCTCAGCCACCAGTATCCGCAGCGGATGCTGCTTCGAGAGGCCGGACGGAAGCCTTGTCTGGAACGACTTACTGCCGGCAGCCTGCGCCGGACCTTTCTGCAAGGCCGCAAGGATGTTCCGGTACATCAGCTGCTGTTTGATAGGCTTCGTCATGATGGCGCTGAAGAGCTTCACATGCGCCTTCTTATATTCGTCTCCGACGGAACTGAGCAGGATAATGGGCAGGTCCGGATGCTTATCACGAATGGTTCTGGACAGCTGCAAGCCGTCCATATGGGGCATCTGCATATCCGTCAGCACCAGGTCGTAGTTATCTTCCTTTGCCAGGAGGGCCAAAGCCTCCACGCCGGATACAGCCGGCACAGGCACCAGGTTCCAGTATTCCAGCTGGCTCTGCAGGATGGTGCGATTGGTCTGGTTGTCATCCACGATCAATACCCGCTTGCCGGCATAAGCGGAAAGGCCATTGCTGGTATAGTTCGGCACCACACCGGCGCCTGCCTGCGTAAGGATGGTGAAAAAGAATGTTGAGCCATTGCCGGGCCGGCTATCCACGCGTATATCGCCTCCCATGAGCTTGACCAGTTTGTCGGAGATGGCAAGGCCCAGACCTGTACCTCCGTACTTACGGGTAGTGGAAGTGTCCACCTGCGAGAAAGCTTTGAAGAGACGCTCCTGCTTGTCCGGGGGAATACCAATGCCCGTATCTTTCACCTCGAATTCCAGCTGCATGGAGCCGTCCTGGTAGGTACCGGCATTACGCACGCGGACAAAGATCTCGCCGTTCTCCGTGAATTTCATAGCATTTCCAACAAGATTGGTAATGACCTGCCGAAGGCGAAGATCATCTCCCCGTATAAACATCGGCACATCCCTGTCCACCTGGTACAGCAGCTCCAGACCCTTTTGCGCCGCCCGCATGCTGAACATATCCAGTATATGCTCGATACTGTCATAGAGGTTGAAATCCTCTTCTTCCAGCTCCATCCCTCCCGATTCGATCTTGGAAAAATCCAGGATATCATTGATGACGTTGAGTAAAGTCTCCCCACAGGCGGAAATAGTCTCTGCATAAGTCTTTTGCTGCTCGGTAAGGTTAGTCTCCGTCAGCAGGGAAGACATCCCGATCACCCCATTCATGGGTGTGCGGATCTCATGGCTCATCGTGGCCAGGAAAATGCTTTTGGCCTGGCTGGCTTTCACGGCTTCCTGACGGGCCTTTTCCGCATTCAGGTAAGCCTGTTCCAGCATTTGTTCATTTTTCTTTCTTTCTTCGTGCAGTATAGCCTCTTTCTGCATCCTGCCCATCTCTACCGCCTGGCGGATCTGGATGGCCCCGCTTTTTTTCAGCTGGTAAGCCCAGAGGCCGCAGATGAAAAAGACGATGCCCGCCAGCAAAATATGTATGATGAAGGTGGTGAGGTCCAGGTATTCCAGCCGGGTGAAAAAGATACGATCGTCGCCCGAGAACTGTAAATAATTGAATACGGCATGATGCAGCACGACAAAGGCTAAAATGGGTATCTGCAGCTTCCAGTTCTGGTAAGTGATAAGGATGGCGCTGCCGATAAAAGCAAAAAAGTGCATCTCGAAAAGACCATGCATCTGGTAGATGTATTGGGCCATAAAGATGGCAATGACCAGGCTCAGCACATATTGATAAAGGGTGGAGTCGGGCAGCAGGAACTTGACGGAATAATAGGCCAGCAGCGACAGACCCCCAACGCCCCAGGCAATGGTCCAGGTATCGAAGAAGGGGGCGAACACAAGCCCGGCCACGAAAAAGCCGGCCAAAAAGAAATTCATAAGTACGTCAGATCTCCGCTTCACCTCCAGGAGGTAATGGGCTGTCTGTTGATGGAGGCCGGTGTCGGCAGGTAAGATATTGGATAAGGGTGTCATTGCGTACAGGTCGGAAGTTTACAGCCATATGCCTTTAAGGCCATGGGATCAAAAATAGGACGAAAATTATGGTGCAGCATATCTTCCAGGGCCAGCCTGGCATAGCTGCTTTTCCCATCCGTGCAGTAACGGTTGCGGTTGTAATTGCCTCTGTAATATAAATCATAGCTTGTATCCAGGATCACGGCCTGCGGAGTGGAGTAAACGCCACAGGCGACGGCGATCGATGAATCCCTGAGAACAGGCAGGCCTTCCGGCAGATCAAACCGCTGCCGGATCGCGGCAGGTGTATATATCTTACGAGTCATCAGGACCATCGCGAAATTCGCCTGCTGGCCGTATTGTTTCACCAGCTCCCTGAAATGCGGAACATTAAAACGGGAGCAGGGGCAATCGGGATTGAAGAAATGCAGGAACAATGGTTTGCCTGACGGCAGCGCCGCCAGGGCACTTCGCGGCAGATCGACCTTTGTGCCCGTCATCACCGGGTGATAGTTAGCGGGAACGGGGGTAGGTAGCGCATATACCCATTCACTTCTCCAAAAAAAGCCCGCAATAGCCGTTAATAACAGGATCAACCAGGCCATTACCATCCCTTGTCTCATATGAATCTTTTGTTTAAAGTAACAACACAGATGAATTGCCTGATATACAATAACGCAGGACGGCCCCCGTTTATTAGGTATAAACCCCTAATTATTTTAGATTGCTGACAGATAATTTTACTTAAAACCATAATTTGATAAGCGTGAGGACGTTGAATAGTTACCAACTATCAGATCCTAAAACCTGACCTGATTGCAACACCTATTAAAAACCAAAACGCTTATACCATTGAGCGTATTACTGCTGCTGTTGACGGCAGGCGTTCAGCTGCCGGCGCAATCCCCTGCTCAGGCAACTACCGATAGCATGCTTTTGCGGCTTAATGCCGCCGGTTACAACCTCCTGTATACCAATCCCGACAGTTCGATCTTCTACAGTCTAAAGGCCCGGGAGCGGGCAGAAGAATTGAAGGATAAGCTGGCGCTGACAAAAGCGCTGGACCACCTGGGATATGCCTATTACGTCAAAGGTTCTTATGAGCAATCGTTGAAATACACTATCGGCGCCCTGGCCCTGGCTGAAAAGATCGGCGACCGGCCTGGTCTGGCTTCTGCTTACAATGGAATTGGGCTGATCTATCTTGGGCATGATCAATATGACCTGGCACTACAGGAATTTCGCCGGGCTGTTGACCTGGCAGGCGCCGATGGAGATTCTTCCCATATCTCTCCGTATCTTTTTAACGCAGGCATTTGCTTTGAGCAGACCGGTGAGTTCGCAAAAGCGCTGAGCTACTTCAACAGAGCGCTTGTTTCCGACAGGGGCCATCATGTTTCCCTGATGTCGCTCAACAGGCTGGGAGAGACCTGGCTGCACATGAAACAATACGACACGGCGGTCCGCTACTACCGGCGCCTGCTGTCGGACCCCCGCTCCCAGGACGACAGCTGGGAAAAAGCATTTGCTTATGCGGGGCTGGCCCAGGTGTCTTCCGCCCTCGGACAACATGATTCGGCTATCGCCCAGGCCAGGCTAAGCCTCTCATTTGCCCAACAGATCCATGCAAAATGGGACGCCGAGCGGGCCGCAAAGATCCTGGCGGGCAGCTATGCGGCCCTCCACCAATATCAAAAGGCCCATGAATACATGGTGATCGAAAAGGTCTATAATGACAGCCTTTACCATGACAGCCGGGAGCAGGTAGTAAACTTCCTGAAATTACAACAAAGGGAAAAAGAGAACCAGTTGCTGAAAGACCTTTCAGGACAGGACCAGAAGACCATCCAATTGCGAACTGTACTGTTGACGGGCGCCTGCATGCTGGCTGTGATGCTGATAGGTCTCGCCCTGCTGTTCTATCGGAACTATACCGTAAAGAACAAGCTGAATCAACAGCTGGCCACTTCTAATCAGCTGAAGGATCAGATGTTCTCCGTCATCAGCCATGACCTCCGCAGTCCCATGGCCGCCATGCAGCAGATGCTGGAGCTGATGAAAGCCCGCAACCTGCCCGAAGAAGAAAAGAATAAGCTTTATGACCTGTTCTATAAACAAGTCATTCTCAATAACAACATGTTGAACAACCTGCTCCAATGGGTTACCACCCAGCTGACCGGACCAGGCATCGTAGCCAGGAAAGAAGAGGTGGATCCCTCACAGATCATAGAAGAGGTGCTCTCCGTATATACCTACCTGGCCGGACAAAAAAAGATAAGCATGGAGAACGAGATCAAAACAGGGATGACCATTCGGGGGGATAAGGAGCAGCTGAAGATCATCTTCCAGAACCTCATCGGCAATGCCGTCAAGTTCACCCACCCCGGCGGCACTATCCGGCTGTTTCATACGCTGGAGGATCATACCGTCACACTTCACGTAAAAGACAATGGGGTGGGGATCCCCGCTCCAAAGCTGGCGACGCTCCTCGATCAGTCGGGACCTTCTCAATCCACTTACGGCACTGCCAGGGAAAAAGGTACGGGCATCGGTCTCTTCCTCGTACGGCAATTCGTAGAGCACAATGATGGAAAGATATTTATCTCCAGCACAGAGAATAAGGGCACCGAGACCTGTATCTCCTTTGCCTGTGTCGGCCTGAAAGGACCTTCAGCAGGCAGACCTGTGGGGGCATAAATTATGGCGGCAAGATGAATTTATCTTAACTTGTCATCTGAAAAACCCTGTAAAGTTTGCCATTATGACATCCAGAAGAGATTTTCTCCGCCAATGCACCCTTGCCTCTGCCGCGGCAGTTGCAACACCGGCCACCACTTTCGCCATCCTTCATAAAGACCGTCAACCTGAAGATACCCTCGTCGGACACGGCTCGCACATCTACAAGGTGGACAAAGGCTGGGCCAAGATCAGTATTGATGCCACCCCCCTGTCCAATTGCCATGAAATGGTGCAGGACAGCAAGGGTCGCCTCATCATGCTGGGCGATTGCACCAAGAATAATATCCTCATCTTCGATAGGTCAGGCAAGCTGCTGGACTATTGGGGCAATTCCTTCCCCGGTGGACATGGCCTGACCCTCTCCAAAGAGGGAGGGGAGGATTTCCTGTTTCTCACGGATTGCGGCTGGTACCAGGACAGGACGGGCGCCAGTAAACGGCAGGCAGGACAAGTGATCAAGACGGACCTCACCGGCCGCCTGATATTTTCCATTGGCCACCCCAGGACCATCGGCGTCTACAAGGACGACGAATATTTCCAGCCTACCGAGACGGCCGTAGCTCCGAATGGAGATATCTATGTGGCGGATGGCTACGGCTCCGACTATATTATCCAATACAATGCGAAGGGCCAGTATATCCGGCATTTCGGAGGACACCACAATGCCAACCCGGAGCATAACCTGGTAAATGCCCACGGCGTTTGTGTCGATCTCCGGGATAGGGACAAGCCCACGCTCATCTGCACTTCCCGCGAAGAGAACTGCTTTAAGGTCTTTACGCTCGACGGGAAATTCATTCGTCGCATAGACCTTCCCGGTATGTATGTTTGCAGGGCCGTACCCAGCGGAGAGCATATCTATGCAGGTATCTGCTGGTCAAAGGATGCAAATGGCAAAAGAATAGACGGCGACTCCGGCTTTGTCACCATTCTCGATGGTAACAACAAAGTGATCTCGAATCCCGGGGGAGAGGCCCCTGTCTATAAGGACGGTGCTTTAAAGCCGACCTTAAAAGCCGCCAATACCATCTTCCAGCATGGACATGATGTGTGTGTGGACGATGATCAGAACCTATATGTATGCCAGTGGAATGCCAATCACACCCCACCGGTGAAATTAACCCGTGTTTAAATGCTGTTGCCGGCATTAAGCGTATTGTCCATCTTTTTTGCAGGATTATCTATTTTCCCCGGAAGGGCTTTGCGCTATTTTTGACATTGCAAAACTTGCCAATGCTAAAAACGCGTAATATCCTGCCCGTTGTATTCCTTTTATTTAAGGCTCTGATCACTGAGGGACAGCACCCGCCGTTGCGAACGTGGTATGACCAACCTGCCCGCCAATGGGAAGAAACCTTGCCCCTGGGAAATGGCCGGCTGGGTATGATGCCGGACGGCGGCATCCTTCGGGAACACATCGTACTAAATGACATCACACTCTGGTCCGGCGCTCCGCAGGATGCAAATAATTATGACGCGTATAAAAAGCTGCCCGGGATCAGACAACTGCTGCTGGCAGGAAAGAATGAGGAAGCACAAAAGATCATCGATCAATCCTTTATCTGTAAAGGCAAAGGTTCCGCAGGAGCCAACTGGGGCTGCTTCCAGACTTTGGGTAACCTCGATATCGTTTTCGAATACAAAGACACCCTTTACACGCAATACGAACGGGAGCTTTCCCTGGACGAAGCCGTTGCCCGCTGCCACTTTCGGATAAACGGGGTCACCTATACGCGCGAATATTTCACCAGCTTCGGAGACGATGCCGCATTCATCCGGCTAAAGGCTGATAAACCGGGGCAGCTCAATCTCCGCCTGATGATAAATCGACCCGAGCGGGTCAATGTATCCACGGAAGGCAGGACCTTGCTCATGCAGGGACAGCTGGACAATGGCATCGACGGCGAAGGCATGCGATATGCTGCACGCGTACAGGCCCATCTCAAAGACGGGCAGCAGACAGCAAATGACACGGCTATCACGATCCGCAACGCCACGGAAGTCATTATTTGTCTATCTGCAGGTACGGACTGGAAGGACCCTGATTTTCAACAGCATATCCGGTCCATCCTTGCCAAAGCCTGGACCAAATCCTATGCTGCGCAGAAACAACAGCATATCATCCGGTACCGGAAACTATTTGACCGTGTCAGTATGAACCTAGGCGGGCCATTGGCAGACAGCCTTCTCACCACAGACCGCCGTATCACGGCCTACCATGACAACCCCACCGGCGACAATCAAATGGCCGCCTTGCTTTACCAGTTCGGCCGCTATCTCTCCATCAGCAGCACCAGGGTAGGGCTTCTGCCTCCCAACCTGCAGGGCCTCTGGGCCAACCAGACCCAGACACCCTGGAATGGCGATTATCACCTTGACATCAACGTACAGATGAACCATTGGCCTGTGGAAGTCTCCAATCTCTCCGAACTGGACCTCCCATTGAAAGACCTGGTGCAAGGCATGGTCTTCAATGGTCAACGCACAGCCAAAGCCTATTATAATGCTGAAGGCTGGGTAGCCCATGTCATCACCAATATCTGGGGCTTTACCGAGCCCGGCGAAAGCGCATCCTGGGGTGTGACCAAATGCGGCTCCGGCTGGCTCTGTAATAATCTTTGGGAACACTATGCATTCACCAATGACAAAAAATATCTTGCCAGCGTCTATCCGATCCTGAAAGGTTCTGCGCAGTTCTACAACAGCATGCTGATCACAGAACCAACGACAGGCTGGCTGGTGACGGCGCCGTCGTCCTCTCCCGAGAATTGGTTTATACTGCCCAATGGCAGTCATGCCAGCATCTGCATGGGCCCTACTATCGACAACCAGATAATCCGGGAGCTTTTCACCCATGTCATAACGGCTGCACAGATACTCGGGATAGACCAGCGCCTGAGCGATGCTTTATCCGCCGATCTAAAAAAGCTCCCTCCTCCCGGACGCATAGCAAAGGACGGCAGGCTGATGGAATGGATGGAAGATTACAAAGAGGCGGAGCCGCAGCATCGTCATGTTTCCCATCTGTATGGTCTCTACCCTGCCAACCTCATTACGCCGGAGACGACACCCGATCTGGCCGAGGCCTGTAAGAAAACACTGGAAGCAAGGGGGGATGACGGTCCCAGCTGGAGCATCGCCTACAAGCTGCTCTGGTGGGCAAGGCTGCATGACGGCAACAGGGCCTGGAAGCTTTTGCGTGAAATGATGAAATCTACGTTAAAGACCGATATGAACTATGGCGCCGGCGGAGGCGTTTATCCCAACCTGCTTTCGGCAGGCCCTCCCTTCCAGATCGACGGCAATTTCGGCGCTGCGGCCGGTATTGCTGAAATGCTGCTGCAAAGCCACGCGGGCTTTATCGAGCTGCTGCCGGCCCTGCCGGATGCATGGCGATCTTCAGGCAGGATAAAAGGGCTGAAAGCCCGCGGCAACTTCACTGTGGAGATGGAATGGAAAGATGGCAGGGTCATACATTATCGCATTGGGTCGCCGACGCCAGGGAAGGTAAAGTTGAAGGTTAATGGGGGGCTAAAAGAGATCATGGCGGAGAAAGATCAGCTATGAAAACCCCCTTATTTTTTACCTAAATTCAGCTAAAGGGGACATATTCTATCCACTAAAATAACAAAGATACGCCCGCGTTTATAAGCGGGGTATTATACCCCTCCGTAAAACCGTACCCACATGCACATTGTAAACGGATCCTGGGAGACATTCAAGCCCGAGATCAGATGTAAGGTCTGTGGCAACACCCTATATTCCACAGACAGGGGCAATCACCAGGTCACCTATCATTGCTCCTCTCCCGAAGCGCGTTTCTGGGACTTTCACCGGGGAACTCCCGATCAGCACAAGGCAAAAGAACATTGGGACCAGTCCAAAGAGGAGATATTCTTTAATGAAGATCTGCATGCCACCGGCTGACGAAATACCGTCACTTCTTCATCTTTAGCCGGGTCGCCACCAGTCCCCCGATCTGCCGACCCATTTGGTTGCTGATCACGGTGCTGTACCGGAAATGTATGCCTCCGAAGAAACGGGAATCCATCGTCTCCAGCGCTGCCTCGCGGAATGAGGGAAATGATCGCTTGTTGATACCGAATTCCAGCTCTGTCGTATCCGTATAGGAAAAATTGTCGCCGAATACACTGGTGAGCGCTTCCGAGGCCGCCGCAGAAATAGTGCAATGTCCGCAGGTATATTCCGGGAAAGGCGGCGTCTGCAGATGCGGCCGCCAGTTCGGATCAAAATATTTATTGATCACCGTCTCAGGCCGCGCTGTGTTATAGATATATTTTACATTCCAGCATTGGATAAAAGCATCGAACAAAGCAATAGCCGTCTTTGCATAGGCCGTTACGGTAGTGGGGAGATCTGCTTTCGCTTTTTCTGCTGCTATACCGGTGATGCTCATCCAATGCCCGCCCGGCGAGAATTTTTTAGTGCCGAACATCAGATGCCCGGAAACATTCAGCTTGAATGGGTTGTCGTCCCAGAATTCTGCAATAAAGGATTCTTCCTGCGTCAGGCTGTCAACCTTGTTCCGGATCAATGTCACTTCCTTATAGTATGGACTGTTCTTGTCAGTTACATTGAAAGGCAGGGGAGGGGAGGGAATGAACTGGTCGATACTATCCATCACCACATACCGGATCGTACTCCAATGCGGCTCCATGGCCGAGGCATATGCAGGCGGTGTGGGTACCCAGCGACCGGGGGAATCCTTCACTGTATATTCCGGCGCACCTCTTGTCTCCAGATACCTGTCCTTCTTACTCCAGCGCATGATGGCGGCGGCTACCGTATCTGCATAAGCAAGAGAATTACCATACATGTCGGCGGGCATGCCGTGCTCTTTCGCCATTTTTTTCAGGCTGTCCGTATATTCACGCATGCTGCCTTCCGGGAAGGTCACTGCTTCACCCAGCTTGCAATAGGCCAGCAAAGCGGCAAGCCCGTAATTGATCTTTTGTCCTGCCGCCGGCTGCGGAACCGCGCTCAAACCATGCAGCTGGCCGCCCAGCGAAGCATATTCCCCGGGGTAACCTGCGGCAATCACTTCATAACCGGCGATGGCTGCATAGAGATAGTTCCTGGATGCTATGATGGGGCCAAAATTATTTCCCATGACCACCGTATTCAGCTCATGAACGGTATTGGAATAAAGGAGCGGGTTGCTAAATATTTTGTCATAATCGGCCGGAGCGTGGCAGGCGGTTATGAAGGCAACAGCGCAGCACACAACGGTGAGGTTGCGCCTGAGGCAAACAATGGGATTTCGCATTGGCAAAATAAAGGAATTTGGATCAATGTCCCTATTCTTTTCCCGGGCACCGGATTTGCATTATCTTTCCTAAACATTTAAACATGAACACGAAAGAAATCGCCAACCGCCTGATAGAGCTCTGCCGTGAAGGAGAGTTCGAACAAGCACAGAAAGAGCTGTTTGCCAAAGACGCCGTCAGCATCGAACCTTATGCAACCCCTGAGTTCCAAAAAGAAACGAAGGGATTGGACGCCATTCTCGAAAAAGGAAAAAAGTTCACCTCCATGGTGGAAGAATACCATGATATGAAAGTGTCCGAACCGTTGCTGACCGGTAACTCATTTGCCGTCACCATGGCCATGGATCTGACGATGAAGGGCAAAGGCCGCATGGACATGCAGGAGCTGTGCGTCTACCAGGTGAAGGACGGGAAGATCGTTTCCGAGTCTTTTTCAGTGTAGTGCGGAATATTATCCGCTGATTGTTGATAAATTGCCATATGAATAATTTTGACGCCATCGTCGTTGGCTCCGGCATCAGCGGAGGCTGGGCTGCCAAAGAATTATGTGAGTTGGGTTTGAAGACCCTCGTCCTTGAAAGAGGGCGCAATGTCGTTCATCTTAAGGACTATCCCACCGCCAATATGCGCTCCTGGGAGTTTCCGCACAGAGGGCAGATGCCCAGGAGCTTTACAGACGAAAATCCCCTCATTACCCAGGCTGCCGGATTCGGCGAAGACACTGCGCACTTCTTCATCAAAGACAAGGATCACCCCTACGTGCAGGACAGGCCGTTTGAATGGATCAGGGGCTACCAGGTTGGAGGCAAATCACTTATCTGGGGACGTGCCTGCCCAAGGTGGAGCAGCAACGAATTCATTGCTCCTGCAAGGGATGGATACGGCATTGAATGGCCGATAACCTATGATGAGATAGCACCCTGGTATTCCCATGTGGAGATCTTCTCCGGGATCTGCGGGAACAAAGATGGGATCGACGCCATGCCAGACGGCGAATACCTGCCGCCTTTCGAGTTCAACTGCCCGGAAAAAGAGCTGAAAAAAAGAATAGAGTCGAAATATAAGGGACGCTATTATATCCAGGGGCGCTGGGCGCAGCTGACAGAGGCAAAGGAGATCCACCTGAAACAGGGGAGGGGGAAATGCCAGGCCAGGGACCTCTGTATGCGGGGATGTCCGTTCGGCGGCTATTTCAGCTCCGTTTCCTCAACGCTTCCCTGGGCGCAGAACACGGGCAATCTCACGATACGGCCTTTCTCCGTCGTGCATTCCATTATCTATGACGAAAAAAAAGGCAAGGCTGTCGGCGTAAAGGTCATCGACGCCAATACAATGAAAGAAGAGGATTACTATGCACGGGTGATCTTCATGAATGCTTCCGCGCTCAATACCAATCTGATCCTGCTGAACTCCATCTCCGGACGCTTCCCCAATGGGTTTGGCAACGACAATGGCCTCCTGGGGAATTACGTCTGTTTCCAGAATTACCGGGGATCTGTGGGCGGTGATATCGAAGGTTTCGGGGACAAGTATTATTATGGCCGCCGCACGACGGAATGCATGATGCCCAATTTCCGGAACCTGGGAAAGAATGACATGGATTTTGTCGGCACTTATATGGCATTTTCCGGCTGCTACAGGGAAAGAGGCAAAGAGCCAAAAGGCCCCGGCATCGGCGCAGACTACAAGACATCCATGAGTGATGCCGGCGCCTGGGGCATGTATCTGTACATGCAGGGGGAGACGGTGCCTAAAGAATCCAATCGCGTATCGCTGAGCAAGGATAAAAAAGATCAATGGGGTATCCCCCTATTGGTGACGAACGTAGGCTATGACGACAACGATGAAAAATTACTCAAAGACTTTCTTACGCAGAGCAGCGAGATGCTGGACAGTTGTGGAGTGAAGAACATTCGCCAGCACGACAACCACTGGGCGCCCGGCAGGGATATCCACGAGATGGGAGGATGCAGGATGGGTAAGGACCCAAAAACGTCCCTGCTGAACGGACATAACCAATTCCATCAGTGTAAGAATGTATTCGTCACGGATGGCGCATGTATGACCAGTACGGCCAACCAAAGTCCTTCCATCTTATACATGGCGCTCACGGCCCGCGCGGCCCATCATGCAGTAGAAGAAATGAAGAAAGGGAACTTATGACAGGCTGTTCATTACCCCTATCTTGCTCCCGTTCCAGTCAGGGAAGAGCGCCCGGTCATTGTCCAGCCGCAGGTGCTTGTCTGCCACTTCGCTGAATACAGCCCTGAAGTCCGTGGTGACGGCGAGATCACGACCGTCCTCCAGGTTTTCCACAGCCAGTGTTTCTACCTTGCCGTGAACAAGGCCTCCATTGACATCATTGCCCAGGATGAAATTGCAGGATGCACGGCCATGGTCTGTCCCGCCCGTACCATTCTGCCGGACCGTCCTTCCAAATTCAGTCATGGTCATCACCGTGACGTCATCCTGGTAAGCCGACAGGTCTGTCCAGAAGGCCGTGATGCTGTTGCTAAGGTCGGTGACGTTGCGGGCAAATATGCCATTGGCCGATCCCTGGTTAAAGTGGGTATCCCATCCGTTGGATTCCGTAAATGCGATCTCAAGGCCCACATCCATTTTTATCAGCTGGGCAATCTGCTTTAAGGAATTACCCAATGGTGAATTCGGGTATACTGCATTGTTATCCGGCTTGTAATTCCGTGTATCTGCTTTTTGAAGCATCTTCATCGCTTCGAAGCTTTCTTTGCCAGTATCTTTCAACAGGCCGGGGGAGGTCTGGTCATACAGGTCCTCAAAGCTGCTGGCTACCTTTCCCGCAGCAGCAGGATTGCCTCTCATCTGGATGGCGAAATCCTGCAGGTTGCTGATGGCTACCGAGGGATTGTCGCCGTAAAAACAACGGGGCAGGGCAGAGGTAATGCTGACGGCCGTAAAGGGCGTGAGGGCATCATGACCTAACAGACCGACAGCCCTGTTCAGCCAGCCGCTGGCAGTACCTTTATTAAAGGGTGTGCCGGACTCCATATAGTCCTGGGCATCGAAATGACTACGTGTATTGTTGGGGGATCCGATACCGTGAACGATGGCCAGCCGATGATCCTTAAAGAGGGGTAAGAAGGATTGCATTGCCGGATGGAGACCGAACCTTCCATCCAGGTCGATCAACGGGCTGGCATTGCCGCTTTGCGTCGCTGGGATGAACAAGGTAGGCCTTGCCGTTTGCAGGTAAGTATCGGTGAAAGGTGTTACCGCCATCAACCCATCCATGGCGCCCCTTTGAAAGATGCACACCATCACTTTCTTTTTCTTATAAGGCCGAACGATCTTGTCACTGGCGGCTGCTTCTGCCAGGAACCCCGGTATGCCGCCCATGAGGCCTACGCCCAGCAAAGCCAGGCCGCCTCCTTTTAAAAATCCTCTTCTCGTAACCATATTTTGCGATTTTAACGTCGTTGATATTCCGGTGAACCGATGATAATGCCTACTACCTGCGCCGTCGTTACAGGCATCGTAGATGCCGGTGCGACGGCTGCCTCCATCCCATCAAGTGTAGCCGTTGTATAAGTTTTATCCTCGTCATGTGATGCCGATGCAAAAACCTTGTTACTGGCCGCATTTACTTTCTGCTGCAGTGCGGGATCATTCAGCATCGGTGTCAGCCTTTTGATCGTCTGATCCAGGTCCCGTTCCGGCATGATGAGCTTGCAGTAAGTCACCAGGGCTGCCTGGGCGCTCTCCGGTTCGTGATTGTTATTGAGAACGGCCAGGTCAAAGGTCACACCGGGAATGCGACCGGTGGCAAGGGCCAGGCCAAAGTTCATACGGTTCAGCAGTGATCCTGTATTTATCCAATACTGGCCTTTGTCCGGAAAGCCGGTCGGCGCCTGGTAGAAATACATTTTCTCTCCCATGCGGGTTACCCAGTTATACAGCTGGACGGGTTGGTCGATCTTTGCCCGGAGGCTGCGGACGGCGCCAATGGCCAGCTCGAAAGGCGACTTTGTCTTCTCCCGGATAGCAGCGGTGTTCCAGAATTCAGGAGAGGAGACCATGGTCGTCAGTACTTCGCGGATATCTCCATCTTTGTCCAAAAAGGTTTTGGTCATTTTATCTATAAGAGTGGAAGGCGGATTGTCGCTGACAAAGCGAACGGCTATTTTCCTGGAAATAAACCGGGCCGTGGACGCATGGTGCGCCAGCATATCCAGCAGCTGCATGCCTTCGTCATAACCTTTGTCAGGTCCGAAATGCTTGCCCATTACCACTTTCTCGCCCCTGTCATGCCGGTTGGCGGCAAACAGGAAGTCCCCCTCGTGCACAAAACCCTGTTTTTCCATCTTGTCATCGCCCATCCTGTTCAGCTTTTCTCCGACGGCCTTGCCATATTCACCCATAGGATAGACGGTCCAGCCTGTCAGCACCCTGGCCGCCTGGGTAACGTCCTGTTGCGTATAGCCGCCGTCGACGCCTAGCGTATGCAGCTCCATCAGTTCGCGGGCATAATTCTCATTCAGTCCCTGGGCTTTCCGGGGGCCGGCGGCCCCTGGTCTCGCTACATCCATCGGACCGCTGCTGGTGAAATTGTCCAGGTAATACAACATGGCCGGCGAATGAGCCGTGGCCTTCAGCAGATCGCCAAATTTGCCCAGTGACCCGCGCCGTATGACATCCCGTTCGTACACGGGGATGAACCCGGCACAGTCATTTTTGGTAATAGAAACATTGAAATGATTGAACCAGAAATCGGTCATGACCTCCCTCAACTGGTTCTCCGAGCAGGCGGCCCTGAGGATCTTCTGGCAATAGAGCTGCCGGAACAGCTCCTGTTCCGGCTTATAACCTTTCTGCTGCATATAATTTCTCAATATCTCCCGGTAAGCCTTTTGATCCGTCTTTACCGAATCCTTATCGATGAAACCGTCACGCACAGCCATGCGGGCCAGCTGCCCGTTCCTGGGATAGGTCCCGGCTATTTGTACATTGTTCAGCTTAAGTGCGTCGTATGGCGCCAGCATCGATTGCAGCGAGTCGTCCGGAAGGGCCCCCTCCAGCTGCTGACGGAACCATTTTTCCAATCCCATCTTAACGACCTCATCCACTTGTCCGGGAGTGGCCCCATAAGTAAAACGGCTGATGAGATGCGCTGCTGCCTGTCTCTCAGTAAGTCCTGCCTCCCGGTAGGGAAAACGATGAGGACGTTTTTCCCCTAAAAAAGATGATAATAAGATGGCCCCGCCGAAGATAGGTAAGGCCAGACGTAGAAATTTGGCGGTTGCGGTCATAACAAATGGATAAGAAATGAATACGCCGGTTCGCCGGCAATTCCATATGACCGTCATCCGGGCCGCCGGTTTAATACCTTAAAAAGTAAATTTTACCGTGGCCGTCGTATAGAAAAGGTCTTGGGCTTCTCCCGCCGTCAGCAGGTGCTGTGGCAACACATAAGCCGGGGAAAGTATAAAAGCAAATTTCTTATAGGCGAAGACCACCGGCATGCTCAGCTCATAGGACAAAACACTGAATTGCCGGCCCTCCTTCGTCAAGGCCTCCTGTCCGGCGGGGAGGAACAAAAAGTTCTTTTGCTGCAGGTAGGACTGTGTAAAATGCTGCGTTCCGGCATATACATAGGCTGAAGGATCAAGGACGATGACGCCCTTGTGGAAGACCTTCGTCCATCTGATGATATGATCCAATCCGGCCTGCAGACCGGGATCGGCCTGATCACTGAACTTGACATCCCCACCCAGGGTGATATTAACAATTTTATTCAGCTGTGTAACACTCGCCGTGATGGATTGCTTTACGGCCGACTGTAAAAGATCCGTATTGTCCTGGTAAAAGAACCGGGTAGTGGAGATATTTCCGGCCCAGCTGTTCTTCCTGTTCCTGAAATTATAGCCGCCTTCCACCAGCGTGGCCGCATATTCAGACTGCAGCTTATTGTGTATGAAGACAACATTGGCGTTGAGATAAAGTCCATTTTTAAAGCTGACGCCGATAAAAGGGATGACGGCGCTGCTATGGAGACTATCTACCCGGCCGAAATAGTTCAGACCGGAATTGGCGGTGACACCTATGTTTAAGTGGGTGAGGGAGTCCTGCGCCCGGGCCGTGTTGATGATTATCGTAAAAAATAGCAGGTATCGCAACATAAAGGAGAATTAAAAGCAGCGGCGCCTTGCGGCAACCGCTGCAGCATAGGGATTTACTGTTTTTGAATGCTGGCGCTGGTGGAGCTTTTCAGGGCTACATCGGCAGTGGTGGCCTTCGATCCATCGGAAGAGCCATTTGCCTGGACAGACGTCGAGCTATGCACGGCTGTGCCGGAGGATACGTTCGATGCCGCACCTGCTGTACTATTAACTGTTGCGGTCGTCTTTCCTTCTATCTGGCGACCGGCAGTCATTGTCTTAGATCCCGCCTCGTTGGCCGACGCCCTCGCTGTACCCGCTGCCTGGGAGGTTGTGCTGATCGCGCTATTGGCAGCAGCCGCACCGGAACCCTGCACTGCGCTGGCCGTATTGAGCGAAGCTGCAGATGAAGCGCGCAACGCATTGCTCACCGAAGGCGTATTCAATGTAGCCGCCGAAGTTAAATGGGTAGTGCTGACCGCGCCCAGCCTGATCTGGGCAAAAGTGGAGTTGCTGGACGCTCCAACGATAAGACAAATCGCGATGACTTTACTTGCTTTGCATTTCATACATCCTGTTTTAGTTGTTAAGAAAAACTTGATCCGTTTGTCTTATATCCATCCGTCCGGCGTTTTGTTACCCCCTACCGTAAAAAAAAATCTCCTTCCTGATTTGACAGGAAGGAGATTAAAGCCGAGCTATTGATTTTCAATCTATTCCTTCACCCGGTCGAAATATTCTTTCTGCAGCTTCAATGTTGTAGTATCGGCTTTTACGGCCTTTAACGCTTTCGCCAAGGATCCGACGATGTAGTCCGTCACAAACTGACCAAGCTGGCGGGTAGCTTTGGCCCCTTCTCCCGCATAGTGATTGGGGTAGGCTGCATACCACCAGATAGCGGTGTACATACTGGGGATAGATAACCGTTGCTGGTTAGCCCCCGACTCGATGGCCGCGCTGTCCATTTTCACCAGTTCCGGCCGCATATACAGCAGCACTGATGTCTCCCGTTCGCCTGCATGCGAGTCGGTGGCAGGATCACTTTTATGCAGTTTGGCATAACCGGCATTATAGCTGGAGTCTTTGTCCGGCTGGAAAAAAAAGACGGCATAATCATGCCGCTTTTCCAACCTGGTCTGGATAAAATAACTGAGGAATTCGGGATTGCCACCATGTCCATTGATGATGACGATCTTGTCAAAGCCATTGCGGGCAATTTCGTCACAGGTGCTTTCCAGCAGCTCCCAGACCACTTTTTCCGGTAGCGCAAATGCTCCGGGCTGATGCTTCGCCTCATTGATCTGTCCATAAAAATAATCGGGGAATACGACGGCATATTCTTTTTTGGTTGCTCTGGCAGCCCATTCCCGCACCTGGATAAGGTCTGACCCGATGGGTGCATGCGGGCCGTGTTTTTCCAGGATGCCGATGGGAAGGATACAGGTCCTGGAGGACTTTTCCAGGGCTTTGGGCCAGTCGCTGGCGGTGAGTTCATCCCATCGGGCGGGTAGGTTTTGTGCAGTGGCGCATCCTGCCGTTAGCAGCAGGATGGCCATTGTTTTAAGTTTTTGCATATTTACGTTTTATTTATAGCCTTTGTTTTGGGTCAACGTAGCTTTGCCATTGATCTTCGTCAGGTCGATCTGGTTCAGTGGAATAGGCCAGTACTCGTTCTTATTGGGCGTAAAGTTGCCGCCTTTGACGTCCGTCACATATTGGGATTCGTACTGGAAATAGTTGTTCAGCACCGTTGATGCCTGCCCCCACCTCACCAGGTCGAAGAAACGATAGCCTTCCATGGCCAGTTCCAGTTTGCGTTCGAAGTAGATGGCCTTGAGGGCGAAATCCTGGGTTGTAAAGGCTCCTGCAGGATAAGGGCTTATGATGTAGTTGGCCGCAGGCGTGTTGGTAAATCCGGCAGATGGATTACTATTATCTATGTATTTATGTACCCAATTTTCCGGGTGGTCGGCTATCCGGTGCCGTACACGGTTGACATAATCCTCCGCAACATCAAAATGGTTCAGCTGGGCTTCTACTTCGGCGGCCATCAGCAATACGTCTGCAAAGCGGATGACAAAAACATTGATGGCCGAGCCAGGCGCCCACTGTGAATTGTCCCCATCATCATCGGTGCTGGCATTCCACCAGACGTTCTTGATGGGAGAGAAGGGACCGGCGTAGCTTTGCAGGCGTATCCAGTCATTGCCCGGATGGACCCCATAGTCCAGGTAGGGGATACCCCGGCGGCCTACCGTCCAGTCCAACCGCGGATCGAGATTGCCTGCGTCGGGTGTAAAAGGGGCGTTGGACAACAAGCCCTGGTCATTTTTTACAGCATGACTGTTATAGTCGTCCAGGTAGGGCAAGCCGCTCGCGTCCGTGCGGAAAGAGTTTACCAGGTCGATGCTTGGCTGGAAAAAGCCGCAGCAGGTGAAGGGAATGCCATTGCCATAGGGGAAGTTCAGCATGTCGCCCTGGTTGGCTTTGGAAATGGAACCCGCAATGGCATTGGCCGCGTTCTCGATCACAAAGACGGCTTCCGGGTTGGCTGTTTCCTGAGAAGGCCTGTAGTTGTCTTCGAAAACCGGGTTCAGGCCATAGGGAAGCCCGTTAGTAGTATTGCCATTGTTGATCACATCTGTAAAGACAGGCTCGGCCTCGTTGTATTTATGTTCAAAGAGATAGGTCTTGGCCAGGTATGCACCTGCCGCCCATTTGTTGGCCCGCGCGATATCAGCCTGGGTACCAGGGAGACTGTCATAAGCAAATTTGAAGTCCTCTTCGATCTTAGGCCAGATATCAGCCGTGTTGGTGGCCTTCAGATTGACCGTAGTATCCTCTATCCAGGGAAGATTATTGAACATGCGTTTGAGCGTGAAGTAATAATGCCCTCTTAAAAAACGCGCCTGTGCTTTCACATTCGTTACCTCCGCGCCAGTCATATCCGGTACGTTCGCAACTGTTTTCAGCACTGTGTTGCACCGGGTAATGCCTTCGAAGACGGCCTTCCATTTGTCATCCAGCAGGGAATTGCTGGGGGTTACGCTGAAGTTGAGAATGGGTATCATACCTATCTGATCCCCGCCATCGCTGCCCTTATGGGCTTCGCCGCCCGCAACGCTGCCGAACAGCCAGTTGCTCGGAGCACAGGCCCATGCGTTGCCTCCGCCCAGACTTTGTATATTGCCTGCGGTCTCGTCATAATCCTGCCCGTCCAGGGCGGCATAAGCGCCAACCAGCAGGATATTGACGCCTTTTTTGCTCTGCAGGTTCTCCAACTGGAGGGAACCCTGTGGATCACGGTTCAAAAAGCTCTTGCTGCAGCTGAAGCAACAGAGCGCTGCCATCAAAAAGAACAGCGGTTTATATGATAATGATTGCATAACTTTTTTTTTAAGGTTGAACAGTTAAAACTTCAGGCTTACACCTGCCGTAAATTGACGCGGGCTGGGATAGGCGCCCTCGTCGATGCCAAATTCCGTTACACCCTTGCCACTGATCTCGGGATCTGGTCCGGAATATTTGGTAGCGGTGAAAAGGTTGGTGGCCTGTATATAGAAACGCAGGCTTTCTATATGCACTTTTTGCAGCAGACCTTTGTCCAACGTATATCCCAGCATCAGGTTCTTTGCCCGCAGATAAGATCCGTTCTGAACATAATAGGAATTAGGTGCGCCATTTGTGGCCGTGTTGCCCTCGCTTTCCTGTATGGCAACCTTGGCATTGTGATGGGTGGGCGTCCATGAATCGTATAATGCTGTATGGCTTTTGGCGCCGGAGAAAGAAGAATAAAAGTCCGTCCACCAGCTGACCTGGTTCCAGATCTGGTTGCCCTGGACGCCAAACAGGAAGATGCTGAAGTCGAAATTCTTATAGGTCAGACCCAGGTTAAGGCCGTAGCTATAGGTGGGGCTGGGATTGCCAATGATGGTTCTGTCATCGGCCGTGATCTGTCCGTCGCCGTTGACATCGGCATAACGGAAGCGGCCTACGCCCTCATCCGTCTGGTAGATGGCATCGGAAGCGCCCGAGGTTTGCTGCGCTTTCTGGTCGGCGGCAGCGATCTCTGCATCGCTGTTCCAGAACCCGGTGATCTTGTAGCCATAAAATGATCCCACGGCTTGTCCCACCTGGCTCCTGACGAATTTATCGCTGAATGTCCTGACATCGCCGGAAAGAAAATAATCTGTTGCGTCAGTGACTTTAGTGACCGTATTTTTAGCTGTGGTGAAGGTAAGGGTGCCGTCGAAAGTAAGTCCGGGAGCGATCCGTGTATGACCGTTCACCGAAATGTCGACGCCTTTGTTCTTCATCTGGGCGATGTTGACGTACGGTACGACGCCCCTGCCATAAGTGCCGGGAAGCTCCGGGTTATACAGCAGGTCTTTGATGTTCTTCTGGTAATAGTCGGCTGTAATATTGATGGCGCCCTTGAACAGGGTAGCGTCAAACCCGATATTGGCGTTGATATCCTTTTCCCATTTGGCATCAGGGTTACCGATCTGTCCCTGCTGAAATCCCTGCTGCACCGAGTTATTGCTGCCCGTGATGTCATAGTAGGAGGATTGTTTGTTGGATGTATACGTGTTGAAGGCATTTTCCGGGGTCAGGTTGAGCTGGTTGCCCATGATACCCCATCCGCCGCGGACCTTCAGATCCGTCAGCCAGCTGATGTCCTGCAAAAAAGGTTCGCTGGACAGCCGCCATGCCGCGGTCACGGCAGGGAACCAGCCATACTGGTAGGTCTTGAATTTGGAAGACCCGTCCCTGCGCAATGTGCCGCTCAACAGGTATTTATCATGGAAGCTGTAGTCGAAACGTGCGAACTGCGACCAGAGCCCTTCGGAAGTCCTTGTACTATGGCTTTGTACGGAGCCTGCCCCCGTGCTCAGGGTGGTGAAATTGGGGTCGAAGACAAAATAGTCGAAGACGGTGCCGTCCAAAGTGCCGGAATGGTCATCATAGGCTTCCGTGCCTGCCATGAGCTGCAGGCTATGTACATCGTTGAAGACCTTGCTGTATTGCACTGTGTTGGTCCAGGTCCAGGTATTGGTATACGCGCTGTTTTCCGTGTAGTTGTTGGTCAGCTGGTTTTCCTGGTCTTCATAGGTGGGATACGAGAAAGCATGCGACCGGCTGTTGATCACCGATCCGCCGAAGCTGCTCCGCACCGTCAGGCCTTTTATGATATCTGCTTCCGCATATACATTGCCGTAAAGCCTGTTGGACTGGTTCCTGTCGTTCTTTGTACGCTGCTGTATCGCAAAGGGGTTGTGAGCATCGCCCAGCGTGCCGCCATAGTTACCGGCATAGTTGCCCTTAATGTCATAGATGGGAATAATGGGCTGTTCCCGGAAAGTATAAGCGACGGCGCTGTATCCCTGTAATGCATCGATATGCGGGTTCATGGAGATAGAATAGGCCAGGTTCTCACCTACCCGTATGCTATTTGAAATATTGTAGGAAGTATTTGCCCTGATCGTATACTTTCTTAAATAAGTGTTTATAAGAATACCCTGCTGGTCGAAATAGTTGAAGGACATCAGGTATTTCGCTTTGTCTGAGCCGCCGCTGATATTGATGTTCTGGCTGTGAATAGGCGCATGGCTGAAAACGGCATGGTACCAGTCGGTACCTTGCTTATTGGCCCTGACAATGTGGTAAAAACTGTTGTAATCGTCTCCGTCTGTGTAATTGGGGTTGATATAATACAGGGAGGGGTCAACTGACGGGTCGCCTTCTTTGGCCCCTTTCGGAAAAATATAATCGGGCAGCACGGGCAACGGCCCTCCGCCATACAGAGCATCGGCGGAAGTGCTTGTTACAGGACTGCCGGAATTTTCCAGCGCATTGAACTTTAGCTGCGCCATATCCTGAGGACTTAAGATCCGGTATATGTTGCCGTGCTTCGGGACCTGCGTGCCATAATATGCATCGTAGGCTACGACCGGCTTGCCCGATCTACCTCTTTTCGTGGTGATAATGATCACGCCATTGGAAGCGCGGGATCCGTAAATGCTTGCGGCGCCCGCATCCTTCAGCACCTGGACGGAGGCCACGTCATTAGGATTGAAGTCTGCGACAGACTGTGTGGGAACACCATCGATAACATACAGGGGTGTATTATTCCCGAAGGTATTGATCCCCCGAATACGTACCTGCGGCTCCTCTCCGGGCTGACCGGAACCGAGCACCGTTACGCCGGCAGCTTGTCCCTGGAGCTGGCTGGCGATCTGACTTGTGGGCTGCCTGGTCATGTCGCCTACATTTACCACTGTGACAGCGCCTGTCAGATCCTTCCTTTTTTGAGAGGTGTAGCCGGTGACGATCACATCGTTTAAAACCGCGCTGGTTTCTTTCAGGGAGACTGTGACCATGTCCGTGGACGCCACATCCACCTCCGTACTTTCAAAGCCGACAGAAGAGATGACAAGCCGTGTTTTACCTGCCGGAAGTGTAAGAGAGAATTCGCCGGTGGCCGAAGTGCTGGTGATGACCTTCGTGCCTTTTACGACAACGGTGGCGCCCATGACAGGCTGCTGATTAGTAGCGCCGGTGACGGTACCCGTCACCTTTTTCTGAGCCCATGCCCCCATGGCCGTGCATAAGGCCAGGAGGATAAGGCAGGATCGTAAGCCTTTTTGCTTAAGCTGACGTTTCATAAGCTGTAGTTTGAATGGTTAAGAAATATAAATACAAAGTGTGACCAGTTGATCTGCGGTCCAGTTTATCCAGGGTGGGTTTCTCCGAATTTTTCCATCACAAGGGCAGCGGAAGCCAGGAGACCTGCGTCATGCCCCAGCTGAGAGACTTTCACACCCGTGTGTTCCGAAAGCCTGGGAATACAATATTGGTTCAAGGCCTGTTGGATCGGAGCGATCAGGATCTTGCCCACTTCCGTTCCACGGCCGCCTAAAATGATCAGCTCCGGATTGACGATATGGATCAGAATGGCAATGGCCTTACCTATCTTGAACCCCATATCCGTCAGCAGCTCGATGGCATACTGGTCGCCATGGTTGGCGGCAGTCATGATAGCCTCGCTCATTTTCTCAGGGTTGTCCAGCGGCTTAAGGCTGGAGACTTTGCCGGACCTGATCTCTTCCATGGCTTTTTTTGCCACGACACGCAAGGTGGCTTCCGTCTCCAGGCAGCCCCGCTTGCCGCATTCACAGAGCGTATTGCTTTCCGAGATAGGGATATGGCTCAGCTCCCCCGCATAGCCTGTATGCCCTCTGAACAAACCTCCGTTGACGATCATGCCCAGGCCGACGCCCCAGCCTATGTCGATGACCATGACGTCCTGCAGGCCTTTCGCCAGTCCCATCTTCAGCTCCGCCAACGCCAGCACGCTGGAGTCATTCTCAATATGGACAGGCATGTGGAGATGCCGTACCAGGTAATCCCGCAGGCTTTCTTTGCTGTTGGTAGGCAGGTAGGTAAAGTTGATGCCGCTTCGGGTGTTGACAAATCCCGGCATGCTGATGCCTGCGCCGATGATCTTCTTACGGTCTTTTCCCATGCGGCTGAGCACCTTTGTCAACGCTTTTGCAAGTAAAGGCAATGCCTCTTTATTGTTCAGCAGCTTTAATTCGATGGTCTCCACCTGAAAGAGGAACTGGTTTGACAGGTCCAGGACACCGATGCGGGTGTACAGCTGATCGATGGCCACGGAAAGAATATACATCTTATCCGGCTTAAGGGAATAGATCAGCGGTGGTCTGCCGCCATTGGAAGGCGCATATCCTTTTTCGATGACAAAACCTTCATCGATCATCTCGTATAGTGATTTGGCGATATGGGGAAGACTTTTACCCAGCGATTCGCTCAGGTCGTTGCAGGAGGCAACGCCGGAAAAGTAAAGTTGACGGGCAAGCCGGTACTTTAATTGAGTATTGAATGGAATGGTTTGTCTTACGATCATTCCTGCAGGTAGTTTAGTAATGGTTTATAAACTTAATAAAATATTTAATAAGTAGCAAAATCTTTTATTAACAGGAAGACTTAAATTCGGGGATAGGATGATCCCTATTTCCGACACGTATAAAAAAACATTCTATGAGTGGATCAACCACCCTGCAGCAAATCCTCGAAAATAAGATAGTAGCCATTCTGCGCGGCGTCCGACCGGATGCCGTGCCGGAGGTGGCGGCGGCCTTGCATGCAGGCGGCATCAGGTGCCTGGAGATCACGCTGAACTCTCCCGGTGCATTGGCAATGATCAAGGACCTCTCTGCCCGGATGGGAGACCGTCTCCTGGTCGGCGCCGGCACCGTACTGGATGCTGCAGAAGCCCGGGCGGCCATCGCCGCGGGCGCCAGCTTTATCATTTCTCCTGCGTTGGACATACCCACCATCCAGGTCACCAGGCAATTACAGGCCATAAGCATTCCCGGCGCTTTCACGGCTACCGAGATCCTCACTGCTTACAAGAATGGCGCGGACATTATTAAAGTATTCCCCGCTTCGGTGGGGGTTGGGTATTTCAGGGACCTGCGGGGTCCTCTTCCACATATCCCCCTGATGCCCACCGGCGGCGTCAACCTGGAGAATATTGCCGATTACCACAAGGCTGGCGCCGCCGCCTTCGGTATCGGCAGCGCACTCGTGGATGGGAAACAACCTGTGACGGATGAATACCTGCGCCGGCTGACCGACATGGCCAGGAAATTTTCCAACGCCATTCCGCATATGGGAAAGCCGTAAGCGATAAATTCATATAAGGCGCGGATAACCAATATTCTTTTTAATGGCATGTTTTAGGTGGATGCCATTATATGAAGGCTTTGTTACACGACTTGCTGCACTTTATCAAAGGGACCATCCACTACCGGATCTTCCACAAAGGCCCCGGAGCTTTTTCCAGGCAAGCCATCGTCGTGCCCATCAATACCTACCGGTTTGCCGCCCTGCCCGGCCGCCGCAGACACGGCATGAATAAAGCGAAAGCTGATGGTATTGTTGTCTCTCTTCATCCAACTCTCCAGTCCGCATTCTCCAAATGAGGAACTATCGATCGCCGGAAAATATTTTCTCATTCCCGAAATTGTAAGTATGTTTGAACATTCTAATATACTTGTATGAATCACGCGGCCTGCCTTCTATTCGTCCTCACTTTATCTGCAAACCTACATGCCCAGCACACTGGCGGCAGCTATCTCTGGCAGATCGGAAAACCCGACAACAGCATCAATGAATTTGCCGGTGCACCCGATCAGGGATCGAAATTTAAGCAGGACGGCGTCTTCATCGTCGGCCGCAGCCACGAAAAGACTAATTGGCCCTATGCACATCCCGGACCGGATGACGCATGGGCAGGCAGCAGGCAGCACAGCTTTTCCATCCTCTTTGGTGTAAAGGACCTGTCATCCAAAGACAGCTGCCGTCTGCAATTCAAGCTGGCCGATACGCATGATCTTATCAGGGACCAGCTGAGGATCACCATCAACGGGCATGAATTCACGAAGACCTTGCCAAGGGGTGCAGGCGCCGCTATTGACGGCGATGTTTCCAAAGGGAAAAAATATGCGTTCGCCATCACTTTCCCGGCGGGCATCCTTCTCAAAGGGGATAATGAAATTACTATCTCCAATGTTGCCGGCAGCTGGTTCCTCTACGACTGGGTAGGATTGGAATCACCCGCAGGCATTACTTCGCAGCCCGTCCGTGCCGCTGTGTTCATCTCTGAGATCAAAGGCCAGCCCTTCATCACCCGGCATGACAATATCCTGTACCAGTCGATGCAGATGCAGTTGTTGAACACAGGCAACATGGGTGAGCTGGCGGTAAAGATCCGGGGGGCCGCACCCCAGATCTTCCGGCTGACCAGCGGCAGCCAGATACTGGAGATCCGTACGCCCGTGGTGACAAAAGATTCTATGATCACCATTGCCGTAGAGAAAGATCGAAAGGTATTATTGGAAAGAGTGGTGACCGTGCAGCCCGTGACATTGAAAACGGTGTACATCCTTCCGCACTCTCACCACGATATAGGCTATACTGAGATCCAGACAGCCGTCGAGAAGAAACAACTAGACAATCTGTTAAAAGGCATTGAATACTCCCGCAAAACAAAGGACTACCCGGATGGGGCGCGTTTTGTATGGAACCTTGAAGGGACTTATGTAGCCGACCTGTTCCTGCAAAGGATGAACGATCCGCAAAAGAAGGAGTTCATCGAAGCCCTGAAGGATGGAGGAGTAGCATTGAACGGTATGTACCTTAATACCCTGACCGGGCTATGCCGGCCGGAAGAGCTGTTGCATCTCTTTAAATTCTCCGGGACCCTGGAGCAGCAGACGGGTGTAAAAGTGGATGCCGCGATGATCAGCGACGTGCCCGGTTATACCTGGGGCACAGTGGCGGCCATGGCCCAGGCGGGGATCAGGTATTTTTCCGCCGCCCCTAATTATTTCGACAGGATCGGCGACATCCTCCCTGCCTGGGAGAACAAGCCTTTCTATTGGCTGTCTCCCTCGGGTAAGGAAAAACTATTGGTGTGGATACCTTACAAGGGATATGCATTATCGCATACCCTTGCACATCCGACCGACGCATTTGTCGTCTCCTATGCGGAACAGCTAAAGAAAATAAAATACCCTTATGAAATATCTTACCTGCGGTGGAGTGGACATGGAGACAATGCCGTGCCCGACCCGGAGATCAGCGAATTCGTAAAGGAATGGAACCAGAAATACGTATGGCCTCATTTTATCATCTCTTCGACGAGCAAGGCATTCAGCGCATTTGAGAAAGCCTATGGGGATCGTCTGCCCGTCGTGCAAGGTGACTGGACCGGCTATTGGGAGGATGGAGCCGCCTCCTCTGCCCTGGAGACATCAATGAACAGGACCACCTCCTCCCGCTTGTCCCAGGCCGAGGCCTTGTGGGCCATTACAGGTTCCGGCAACTACCCCGCCGGCAAATTCAACGATGCCTGGCGAAATGTGCTGTTGTATTCGGAGCATACCTGGGGCGCTGACATCAGCGTCACCACTCCTCTTGCGCAAAAGACCATTGAACAATGGGATATCAAAAGGTCCTACGCTACCGCCGCCGACTCCCTGTCAAGGGTGCTGCTGGCGGCAGCCATACCGGCGAAAGCAACAGCTCCCTCCGGCGCTCTCGACGTATTCAACACCAGTTCCTGGATGCGGACCAATCTCGTACTGGTCTCGCCGGAACTCTCTGCCGGAGGTGACCTTGTAAATGATGCAAAGGGCAATCCAGTACCATCGCAACGCCTGTCCACGGGCGAGCTGGCCTTCGTAGCTGCGGACGTACCGGCATTTGCCGCAAAGCGATACATCCTGTCTAAATCCCCTTTCCAAAAAATGTCTGCTCCAAAAGATGTTCAGGTCACCAATAGCCTGCTTGACAATGGTGTCATCAGCGTCGGCATCGATCCAAAGACAGGTGCGCTCACCAGTGTCCGTCACAGCGGCGTGGACAATAATTTTGTGGACTCTGCGGCCGGTCACTATGCAAATGACTATCTTTTCCTCAATGGAAGTGACACGGCCAACCTTAAACGCAACGGGCCCGTCACCATCAACGTAAAAGAGAAAGGACCCGTCCTGTCCACCTTATTGATCACCTCTGCCGCTCCCGGCTGCAACAGCCTGTCGCGTGAAGTAAGACTCATAAACGGATTTGACTATGTGGAATTGACCAATATCGTGGACAAACAGCGTGCAGAGCTGAATCCTCATCCGGGCGACTATGCCTGGGCCAACACAGGCGGAAAAGAGAGCCTGAATTTCGGATTCCCATTTCATGTGGCGGACGGAGCGGTGAAAATAGACATCCCGTTCGCCGTCATGCGGCCTGAGGCCGACCAGATCCCCGGATCATGCAAGAACTGGCTGGAAGTGGGACAATGGGCAGACGTCAGCAACGATCGCCTGGGCATTACCTGGGTCACGCTGGACGCACCGCTGGTCCAGGTGGGAGGCGTTACCGCCACCTTGCTCGGTGGTCAGACCAATCCCGATGTCTGGCGTAAGAAGATCGCGCCCACTCAAAGGCTATATTCATGGGCCATGAACAATCACTGGGAGACCAACTACAGGGCATATCAGGAAGGCATCGTCACTTTCCGGTATGCCCTGCGCCCGCATGGCAATTTCCAGCCGGCGGAAGCCACCCGCTTTGCCTCCGGGCTGACCCAACCGCTGATCGTAGCAAAGGCCGATGGACAGGATCATTCCCGGCCCAAACTGACACTCACATCCAACGATATCATCGTACAGGTGCTTAAGCCCAGCGAAGACGGCAAGGCCTGGATCGTCACGCTGTTCAATGCGTCGGCCAGACCGGCAAAGACTTCCCTGCAATGGTCTGCCGCAACAGGCGCCAGCCATTACAGCGATACTGGTGAATTACCTTCAGGGGCCGTAAATGATCCCATTGAGATCGCACCCTGGGATCTGGTGACGGTGAGAGTGGAAAAATAGCGTTGCCTTTAAAGGCCATACTATGAATGGCGGGTACTGTCCGTAAGGATGGGGGTATTGACAGGGACCCCTGTATACACGGCCAGCTTTCTTTGTTCGCTCGTTATCTTGTCATCCAATTTTGCGATCTCTTTGTAGAGGTCCTGTAGCTTTTTGTTAGCGTTCCTCGCCCTTTTTGAATCCCGCCTGGCATCTTCCGCGGAATGGTCGGCCTTCTTAGCAAGACTCTTATTTTGCGGATCGTTGCTCAGCCGGTTGGCGTCCTCATTATTCTGGTTGGCAGAGTTTTGAACTGTTGTTGCAGCATCTGCTTTATCCTTCATCGTCTGATCTACTGTGTTCTGGAGCTTGGCTCTTTTTAGCTGGTACTCACTTATTTTAGATACAAGGCTGAGAGAATCTGTGTTAATTTTTTGGGCGGTAACCGTCAGGGATAATGCAACTAAACCCATCATGATCAAACCACTTTTCTTTTGCATACAATTTATTTTATGAAAGGTACGCTATATCTGCGGGGCTGTTTCCTACTGGCATCGCGCATTTCCGGGTTGAAAAGGACGATCACGTCATAATTCGGTCCCTTTTTCCTATATTGGGAACATAAATCAAGACTGATCCTACAGATGGGTACAAAAACCTTATTTCTTTCTCCGGTGTTTTGCATCTACCCAAACACCCCGCAATGCGTTCTTCACCGATCCGACATTTATGGCATGGTTTTTATTCGTCAACTATAAGCGTGTCATTATCAGTTGTATAAGACTGCGGACTTCTATAACACACTAAAGTACAATTGAATGTCGATCAATTCGTTTACATAAATACAGATAAACCCCTAATCCGGTGTCCCTGGTTACATTTCATCTTTCAGAACTTACCAATATATGAGAGTCGCGGAAAAATATACTGATGTCGAGTTGATAGGAGCGGTTCAGGAAGAAAAGAACCTAAATGGGGCTATCCTGTTCATCTATCAGCAGTACGCCGCCTCAACCAGTTCTTTTATCATTCATTACGGAGGAAGTGAACAGGACGCTGAAGATGTTTTCCAGGAGACGGTGATATCCTTCATCGACATTGTGAAAAAAGGCAAATTCCGCATGGAAGCCAGCGTGAAGACATTTCTGGTATCTGTCGCGAGGAATATCTGGTTCAATGAGCTGAAGAAGAGGGAGCGGTCCGGCCATCGGGAGAAATTATTCGAACATGGCCGCGATCAGGAGGAAGAGGACATCAGCTTCCAGATCAGTGACCTTGAAAAGAAGCGGCAGCTGCGTGATCTGGTCCATCAACTGGGAGAGCCCTGTAAAAAGATCCTGATGCTCTTCTACTACGACGACCTGTCTATGAAAGAAATTGTCGAACACCTGCCTTATGAGAATGAGCAGGTGGTAAGAAATAAAAAATACAAATGTCTGCAGTCGCTGACCGGACTTATAAAGAACAACCCGGAGATCGCCAGGCAAATAAGTGAATTAGTAAAATAAGGTAACCTATGGAACAGCATCAAGCATTGATCGATCATCTCGATAAGAGCCTTCAGGGCGAAGGAACTCCTGAGATGGAGCAATTGATCAGCGATGATCCGGAAGCCGCGCGCGAATGGAGTTACCTCCTGCTGGCCGTGGATGCTATACAGGAAGCAGGTCTGCAACAACAGGTAGCTGCTGTAAAAGAGGAATGGAAACTGCAGCAGTCCGCTGCGGCAAGACCTTCAGGAGGCATTGTCCGCCAGATCTCCCGTAATATGGCAAAGGTTGCAGCCATTCTCGTAGTAGTGGGAGGCGGTGCTGTCTTTTACAAATATGTCACCATTAGTTCCGGAAGCCTGTATGACAGATATTATTCGTCTTTCGAACTGAATACGAGTCGTGGCGCCGGCGATGCCGATGCCATGGAAAAGGCTTACCATGCCAAAGACTGGAATGCAGTTCTATCCAGCTTCAGCAAGACGAAAAGGGATAATAAGACTGATTTTCTCGCCGGGATGGCCGACCTCGAGCTGAAGAAATACGATGATGCCATCGAGCACTTTGAACAGGTGATCGCGATAAATACGCAGGCAGGCAGCGACTATTTCCTTGAAGAAGCCCAATATTACCTGGCCATCAGCTGGCTGGCGAAAGATAAGGTCAATGAAGCGCTTCCCATCCTGGAAAAGATCAGGGCAAACAAAGACCATCTGTTCCATGATAAAGTCGCTCAAATGTCCTTCCTGGACCTTCGCCTGGTCCAATACAAGGAAAGCAGGTAATTAACTGATAAAAAAACAATATTTCCGGTTACACCGGCTTCCTCTGCACGTACTATTATATGTAAGTTAGTTATCCAGATCCTGAAAAACCGAAAGATCCTGATCCCATGAACAACTGTCCGAACCTGGAAAAACCACCATCCGACCCGATGAAAAACCGACCTTGTAGCCCCGTCTGAAAAAACCAATCCAATCCAAATGAAGTTCCGTCCGAATCCGATCCTTTAAAAGACCATTCCAAACCTTGAAAAACCAATTAGCTTTAAGCCCTGAAACAACTAAAGTCGACGTAGTGCCCTGAAGAAAAAAATTTTCCACAACGTCCGTCCGTCAAATTCCACCGTCCTTGAGAAACGTCGACTTTTTCTTCTTCCTCTTCCTCGCCATCCAGGCAATAATACCTCCCGCAGGTATCAGCAACAGCGCCCAAAGCCAGTTCATTTTCCGCGCATATACAGGCCCCGTATCTCCCATCAGGACCAGGTGCGCCCAGTAAGCAGGACTCTTGTTGATCGCATCGCTGGCCAGGTAATCCAGTTTCGCTTGCTGTAACGCTCTCGCCTTGGAATCACCTTTCTTAAGGTGTACATAGAACCGCCGGAGAATATATGAAGTGGCTTTATCATCCGCCTTCCAAAGACTATTGATCGTGCTGGCGCAGCCCGCATAGGCAAAGGCTCTCGACAGGCTGATAACTCCTTCTGAAGCGACCAGTTCGCCCTGCCCGGTTTCGCAGGCGCTGATGATCACCAGCCGGGTGGCATTCATGTCAAGTCCATAGAGCTCTTCCAGAAAGAGGCAATCTTCAATAGTGGAATGTTTTACAGGATAAAAAGCGACAAATGATGCAGCTGCATTGGAAGGAGAGGAGATAGCATGCGTTGCCAGGTGTACAATAGGATATTTATTGATCTCCTGCAGGAACTGGCCTTTTGTAGCCTGTGCATTCATGTACCTGGCTCCCTGCAAGTCTGCGATCTCTTCTCCGCTGGCCGGTAAGGCAGGAAAAAGAGATCCCTGTCCTCCAACGGCAAAAGGCGCAAAGGAAAGGATCTGCGCACCCGAAGCCGCTTTTGCCTGCGGGTTACCCATCGTCAGCAGCCGGGAGGAGAACCGATAGCTGATAGTAGTAGTCTCCAATAAGGTCCTTGAATCTTCCTCATCCGCCGGCAATGATTCAAACGGAAGGAAATAAAGGAATCCGTCGGGAATGATGATCCATTCGTCCTTCGATCTGATGTTCTGCTGCAGAGGCTTTACCAGCAACTGATACAAACGCCTGCCGATGTCACCTGCTTTGAACTTCTTTCCGCTGCCGGTGCTTTTCAATGCATCGAGCCATGCTTCCGCATCCTGTTGTATCCGGGAAAGGGAGTCGATGCGGTTATAGATAAAGTTTGTCCTTGTGACGGTGAATGCGTACAGGACCCCGTCTCCCGCATAGAAGCTGATCAGTGCCTGGTTGTCTTCCAGCTGCTGTTGCAGCTCCCGGACGCCCGGACCGGAGTCCTCGTATTTCAGCTTGTAATAAGCGCCGTTTTGTTCGAGCTGTTTTTGTAGACGGGACAGCGCGATCTCGTAGTCCGTCTTCTCCCTGTCGATGGCCTCCATTTCTTTCTTATCCGTCGTTCCCTCGCTCCTGACATTGAGACGGGCAATATTGTATTTGATATTCCGCTCGTTTTGCAGCACCCTTCCGTCGATACCCGGAGCATGGGCAAAGGAATTTTCTTCCAGGTTGGCCGTAATGATGGAGGCCTTGCTTTTTTCGCTGATCATAAAAGCTTGTTCCACATAGTCCACCTCCGTATGGTGTCCATGGATATCCAGGCATACGGATAGGGCCCCCTCATAAGCCTGCCTGCTCTTTTTCTTCAGGAATATTTTTGCGTCGTCCGTATCGTAGCTTTTTTCAATGGTGCGTAAAAGGGAAAGGGCCGCCTGGTAAGCCTTATATGAGGCTTCAAGGTAGGCTGCCTTGCCAGGCTGAGCCTTGTACAATAGCCTGAATACTTCCGCTTTTTTTACCAGGGCGTCAAATAGCCGGTAGTAAGCAAAAGTACCCGTAAAGCTGACGGGATTGGCATATATATCACTATTGGAAAAGTTCCGGGAGAAGATGATAATGGCTTGCTGAAGCAAGCTTAGCGCCTGCATATATTCCAGTCGGCCTGCCAGCAGGTCGGCCCGGTACATATGATTGGTACCCAGGTCCAGCTCATTCAGCGGGAGCTTATGTGCGCCCGCCTGCAGCTGATCCAGGAACCAGGCGCCGGAATCTGGTTTGTTCAACCTCATTTGGGTATAGCCCATCTCGTTGAGGACACCGGGTATTTTGTCCGCGTCCACTTTCCGGAAACAGGCCAGGGCTTCCCGGTATTTATGCAGATTGATATAGGCATTGCCCATATTGATATACACGTAGCTGCTGAACATCTGATAGGACAGCAGCTTTTTATAGATAGCCAGCGCCTCCTCGTACTGCTCCAGGTGATAGAAGCATGTGGCGATGTTGGTCTCGAGACTCGCGGCGGATGAAGTGTCCAAAGGCTTTTTGCGTTCGACGATCTCAAGCGCCCGGCTAAAATAGTTCTTGCCTTGCCTGTAGTTCCCATTGTCAAAATAAAGGACACCCAGCGTATTGTATAGTCTTACTTCATCTTCCTTTCCCCGGAAATGCCCTGTCATGCTGTCGGCGCGGAGAAGAAAATAGTTGGCGGAATCGAAATGGTTGAGATTATAATAGACACCGCCTGTATTGATATAGGTGACAAACAGCAGACTATCGTCAGGGTGGGAAAAAACCAATGCGCGCCGGTAGGCATCTCTGGCGCCGGTGTAATTGGACTTCGAATCCAGCAGGATCGCCTTTTTCAACCAGGATTGGAACAGCAGCGTATCCTTACCGGCAAAATCGGCCATCTTGCTCACTTCGCCGATGATCTCTTCAAAGCCGGCCAGGGCTGTACTATCGTCGGCAGGAGTGGCATGGATGATATGAAAAAGCCGGTCGGACCGCTGGTACAGCGAAAGGATGCGGCTGATGGGATTGCCGGGCATCGCCAGCGCGGTGGTAAAAAAAAGAAAGAAACATAGCCAGCTTACGGCTCTCCCATACATAAAAAAACGTTTAGATATATATTCGTGTGAATATACACCTAAACGTAGGAAAATTTTACATTATTGCCGGCGTGGGTCCTGATCAGCGGCGCACGATAATGATCAGCGGGGGCCTAGGGTTGGCGGAATAACTGATCATATTCCCGCTAAGCAGGTTGTTCAGCTTATTTAGCACAGTCCCTAAAAGGCCAGCCCCTATAGCGGACCGGGTGTCAAAATATTGCAGCTGCACATCGATATGCTGTAAGGCATTGTTACTGGCATCGTTCAGCTTGTAATAAATACGGGTCGTGATGGTGGATCCATTCACGGGCAGCAGACCGAATGCTCCGCCCAGCCCCAGCAGACCGGTGCCATTCAGTGTCTTATCCAGGTCGATCACACCGGAACCCGTGTTGATGATCACTTTCTGCAGACGTGCTGCTCCGCCGACGTCGAAAGAACAGCCATTGCCCTGGCCCGTACCATTACAGATAGAAGAGAGGTAGGGATTGGCATCGAAATAGGGGAGGGCATTCTTCTGACCATCCTGGATGACATATACGCTATCCATATACGCAGCGCCACCGATGACCAGCGTGCTCAAACAGGTATCGGTAGTCCCATCCTTCACAAATCCAATGGCATATTTCAAACCCGTTTCACTCTTTGTAACGTTGATAGCTCCAGTGTTGGCGTCGATCACCATACCTTGCGGCCATGCAAAATATTTACCCGTACCAGGGCTGTTGACAACATTGAATATATAATCCTGTCCGCTGACCGGCTGTGGATAAATGATGGTATCTCCATAGATAGGTAAAACACTGCAGGAAGAAGTGGAGGCAGGGGTATTCACCGGGAAAGGAGGGTGTACCGCTGTTGTGTCACTCCCGGGTGGCTTCGGTGTAGAATCATGAATGCCCCGCGCAGCGGGCCGGGAAGATCCTTGGGATGACTGCTGGTCAGTTGTGCCGATCTCTTTACGGCATGCTGTTACCGTAAGGAGCAAGGTGCAAGCAACCAGGCCAGAAATGTTTATTGCTTTCATTGGTAATGGAACCGGTTTAAGTGTTAACGCTTACTAAAGTACACATTTTTTAATGTATCTGCAATAAGCTGTCGTAATTAGTACAACCTGATCGCCCGGATGTAACCATTTTGATAATTTTAAAATCATTGATAATCAATTGATTGAGAAATAATTGCAACCGTTGAAAGGTATAAACGCAGGAAAGCCGGTGGACCTCCTTCCACCGGCTTGTAATTCCTGACCCGATCAACATACCCGATCGCCTCGCTATCTATGCGCAGCTGACCTCCTTTCAAACTGGCCGATATCGAGAACGATACGGGTAAATAGGAATCGCCCGTTATATCCGAATTGATTAGTGCCGAATAAAAAACGTCCCCTGTTGGATGCATCCCTTGCTGAATTATACCCTCCCGGCATTTTATTCGCTCCCTGGATGGGATTATCATGCACTGCCTGCAGGCTGTTCCTGGGATCCACGAAGATCCTGTCAGGATAGACATCGAATATATTGTTCCCTCCTGCAGAAAACACCACGCCTGGTGCGAGATGATAGGACACTACCAGGTCGGTAGTGACCTTGGCGCTGAATACCTGGTCCGTGCCCGGGGCAATGTCATTGAAGAAAGCGCCGGTTGCCTTGTTGACCAGCATCGGATCAACGTTATTGAGGAACTGCACGGAACCAAACCGAACGGCGCGGGCAAGGAACTCCCATTGCTTAATGCTATAGCTAAGCGTGAGGTTGATCTTGTTTTGCGGCTGGCCTGTTTCGATGCGGCCACGCTGCTGACGATCGAACAGCGTAAGCGCCAGGTCATTGGCGGGATTGGCCGCAGGGTTGGTTGCGCTGGGATTATTCTTCGGGTTGTCGATGATGCTGTTGGTATGCAGTTTGCCGACAACAGTATTCTTGTTGAAATTGGCAGACAGGGAGATCAGGGCATTGCCGCAGCCCAGGCGGAACCGATCAGTGATCACCGCATCGATGCCTTTCGTTTCTGTGTTGACTGCATTGGTCCAGAATTGCAGGGCCGACGTGGAGGAATCAACGCCTCCGTTCTTCAGGATGGCGTCCACCAGCGGATTGTTCCGGTTGAATGCGGCAGACAGGACGATACGGTCCCTGATAGAGATGAAATAACCGTCAACTGTAACCGTAAGTCCCGGCGCTATCTTCCCGACGACGCCCAGGGTATAGCTGGTGGACTTTTCCGGCTTCAGTTCCCTGATACCGAAGGCATCCCGTACAATTGGATTTTTGTTATTGGCCGTCAGCGAGTTGGAAGGCTGAGCGCCCACGAACTGGGTGGACGTGTTCTGAAAATAGCGCTGATGCAGAGAGGGAGCGCGGAAACCATTGCTCACAGAGCCCCGGAAGGACAGGCGGGAAGACAGTTCATAACGGACGCTCAGCTTGCCGCTGAGGTTGCTGTAGCTGAATCCCTGTTCCGCATAATTCTCGTAGCGGCCTGCACCGTCCAAAAGCAAACGTCCAAGGGTCAGTTCCAGATCGCTGTATGCGGCATAGATATTCCTTGTGGCTTTTACGGCATCAACGTCTTTGAAGCCGGGGAACACCTGGGCGCCGGATGCCGGGGCTACATTGCCGAACGTTGTCCATTTCGTGGTTCCCGGATAGGGAGCGATAGAATCCACATGTGCGACCCTGTGTTCATTGTTGTACGAGTTAGGCTCGCCGGAAGTGATCCGGAAAGCTTCACGCCTGTATTCTCCACCAAATGCGACATTCAGACTGCGGCCGGAGCGGTAGTCGATCCGCCGGCTGATGTCCAGGTTGGTCGTATTCTGGAAGAAGGATAATTTCCCCGCATCGAATTGCGTCTGTACGATGTCGCTGGCGGGTAAAGATGCATTGCCGGAGTTCCTGACGAAATAATGGATGGCATTCCGCCCGGCCATATTGCTGACATCGATATTCCAGTTGCCTGCCCTGATGTTCAGGCCAACGAGGATATTCCAGTCATCGAGCTTGGGTGCGATCTGCGGCAGAAAGCCATTGTAATAATAGCGCTCTCCATTGGCGAGCACCGCCTGCTGAGCCATCGAATTAGGGTTACGGCTTTGCCCCGTGGCCTTTCCGTCGCGGTGGGAGATCCCGGCCGTCAGGTAAAGATCGATATTACGGGACAGCTTTGTACCTCCGTTGAGATACGTCGTCAGGCTGCGTGAATAGGAATTACCCGCGACGATGTTATGCCGGTCGTATCCTTGTCTTCTTACCATGGCTGCGTCGGCATCCATCAGGTATCTTCTGTAGTCGGCGTCGCTGACCTGCGCCGCAGGATTGGGGTTGCCGGGGAAGGCCCCGGCGTTGCCCAGGTAGAGCAGGGGGATATTGTCCTCGCCGCTGCGGTTGGTGCTGAAGCGCTGAAGGAATTGACCGCTGACGTTCAGATAGGTACCGTTGCTTCTGGCGATGCCCCCTGTGAAATCAATCTGCTGGTTCACCCCGTCATTGATCCGCATGCCTCCTTTGTACGGCATGTTGGTGAAATTTTCTCCCAGCATGCTGGATATATTCAATCCATTATAGTTCTTTTTCAGCACGATGTTGATGACGCCTGCAATGGCATCCGAACCATATTGCGCCGCCGCGCCATCCCTCAGCACTTCGATCCGCTCGATCGCTGCGACGGGAATGGCATTCAGGTCCGTACCTACCGAGCCTCTTCCCACAGTGTTGTTGATATTGGCCAGCGCCGTAGTGTGCAGGCGCTTGCCGTTGAGCAATACAAGCACCTGGTCGGGGCCCAGTCCACGCAGGCCTGCAGGGTCGATGTGGTCCGTTCCATCCGATATGGTCTGACGGGCCGATTGGAAGGAAGGGATCGTGTAGCTCAGCATCTGGGATACATCGACTTGCGCAAAAGGCTTGACCTCGCTTGTTCTGATAACATCCACCGGCACAGAAGTGGACAGCTTGCTGCGGACGCCCCTGCTGCGGGAGCCCACGGTCACCATATCCAGTTCTACTATCTTCATCGTATCCCCGACCGAAGTGAGTGCTACGGTATCCTTCTTCCCGCCGGTCTGGGCCGACACCCCTTGAAACATAAGCAGTAATCCAGTAGAAACCAATATCATAGGCCACCTGGAGGTGAAATTTGTCATAATTCTTTGAGATATTTTGATAGGTTTAATAATTAAAGGAGCGAAAGTATATTGCAGGCGTACGCCCATGGACCATCTTTTCCCTCCGGTCCTTGCTTTTTCCCCATCGGGAAGGCACAATGGGAGGCGGGAATAATTTTACAGGCCATTTTTGGAATATCACCGGTCTTATGGGACATACCATCGGCTGATGCCGGTTTCCCATTGGTTTCAGGGGGTCGCGTGTAAAGTGTAATAATTACGAAAAGCAAGCGCAAAAGAGTAGTTTTGTGAATAAACATCTGGCAACTATCCAATGAGATTGAGATTGACTGGCGTCCTGGTGCGTGCAGGGTTCTTCCTATGCTGCCTCCTGTCCGGGAAAGGACTGTTAATGGCGCAGGATATTGATGGCAGGAATTTTATTCGCTATACCCAGCAGGACGGACTTTCACACGATGTCGTAACCAGCGTCACCCAGGACTCCACCGGCTATATCTGGATGTCTACTTTCTTCGGCGTGAACAGGTTTGACGGCAGCCATTTTGTGCAGATGAACAGTTGCAGCGACAGCGCTTCCATGCAGCCGGACTACCTGCGCGGGATGATTTGGCTGGACAAGCGCCGGCTCGCGATCTACAGTGACGGACTGCACATCTTCGATACCTACACCGGCAATACAAAAAGCATCATCGTCCCTTACAGTGACAAGAAGTATCAATATAAATACAATGAGGTCCATTCGGTAAAGTCCGATGCGGCAGGTAATATCTTCCTGCTGACCTACTCAGGCTTTTATCATTTCGATAAGGATTACCAGCTGGCATTCCGCTATGACCATTATACAAAGGACTCGGCGGCCGGCACCACCTTCGCTTTTGGAAGACAACTCATGTGGCTGGATGATCACAGGCTGCTGATCCTCACCATCGACGGACTGTTCTTTTATAATATAGACAAGAAAGAGTTCAGGCGGTTTAAGGTCTCTGATGCTCCTTTATTGTCGGATTTTGTGCGTTTTCCCGGCAACGGCTACTTCTTCTTTCAGAACAGGCCCGGTTGTTTTTTTCTCTTTAACAACCACAATGACACCCTGCGTTATATCGATCTGAAAAATAATATCAGCACCATTACGGAGCTATCCTGTCATTTGGCCAGGGATGAATTTGGCTATCGGTCAGTGTTGGTGCCCGTCAACGATTCGACTGTATATATTACCGCCCATACTTCCGGCTTCTACAAGGTTTGCTTCAATCCGGGCACGGGCGATGTGGATTTTTACCCGGATAAATATTTTCCGTATTATTCCTGCCGCAACCTGTTCATCGACAGGGATAATAATCTTTGGGTGGCGACTAACAAGGGGTTATTCAGACAAGGCTATAGTCAATGTTATGTGGAACAATCCCCCATACCCGGGAAGGTACAGGCCTTGTACCCCAACATCGTAATGGACGATGTCTATCTGCAGGGAAAAAATGTTTATGTCGCCACCAAGGGCAATGGCGGATTGCTGGTCTTCGATAAAGAGACGCTGCAGTTCTCCCGGCGCATAGGCCTGGAAAAATACAACAGCAGACGGAATGGAGGCAGCTACTGCCTGACGGCGCTCAACGACACTGTCCTTCTCGTGGGCCTCAATGGTCCCCTGGTCCGGCTAAACCTCCTGAATGATCATGTGACGCCGGTGAAATTGGATAAATGGGATTCGATGCACGACTGGATCGCCGATATATATAAGGACCGTCATGACAATATATGGGTGGCCTCCGGCAATATCTACCGCTATGAGGCCGCTACACAAAAGTTTTCCGTCATGTCCGTCAACGGGCAGCCTTATTCCAGGATAGAAGAGGCAAACATCATCCAGGAAGATCACCCCGGGAATATATGGATAGCAGGTCATGGACTGACCCGCTATAATTCCATCCTGAAGACCTTCGATAAAGTGGTTGACACATTCCCCTTTATAAGGATGCCGGACAGCAGGGTCAATTCATTCGTAGCGGACAATGACAACCACCTTTGGGTCAATGTTTACAATAATGGATTAGCCTGTTATGATTTCAAAAAGGGGTTTATCCGCCATTTTACAAGGGATAACGGATTGCCGGATAATAATATTTCCGCGATGATACTTTTGGGCAATAAGCTTTGGCTGGCGACATTCTCAGGTATCGCCTGCCTCGATATACCCACATCCCGGATCACCAGCTTTGGAAAAGAGGACGGTTTCCCGGACCACCCGATCAATTTAGGCGCTAAGTTCTATTATGACGTTGCCGAGAACAGGCTCTACATTGGCTTTGCAACGACACTGGTAAGGTTTAACCCTGATGTGGTGTATCGAAAAGAGCCGCCTCCGCATTTTTTTATCGAAGGTATCAGAGCCGGAGATCTAAGGGAATACATTTATCCGCAAAAGGCGGTAGAGGCCCGCTGGGATGATAATGATATAAGAGTTACCATTGGGTGTATCAACTTTTCTACCAGCAACACGCAGCGCTTTGCTTATCGCATTTTAAAAAATGATAGCACCCTCTGGCAACCTTTGGGCGGACAGAATACGTTTAGTATTTCCAGTTTGCCTCCAGGCGATCATCGGGTACAGGTGAAAGTTTTCTCGGCGCACAACCGATGGCCCGAACAGGTAAAGGAGATTGGGATAACTATCCTGCCTCCTTTCTGGAAGCAAACCTGGTTTACCACCACCTGGATATTATTATTGGCGCTCTGTGTTTATTTATTGCTGAAATGGAGGATCGAGCTCACCCGCAAAAAGGAACAGGCAAAAACGCATATTGAAAAACTAAAGGCCGAAGAGTACAAAAGTCAGTACGAGCTGGAACAGATCAGTCACTATTTTTCTTCTTCCCTGGCGGATAAAAAGAATGTGGAAGAAGTTTTATGGGACGTGGCGAAGAACCTCATAGGCCGGATGAATTATGTGGATTGTATGATCTACCTGTGGAATGAAGACAAAACCAAGCTGGTCCAGAAGGCGTCCTATGGTCCAAAAGGATCTCCGAAGGCCATCCGCGAAAAAGTGTTTGATGTGCTGCCGGGACAGGGGGTGGTCGGACATGTGGTGCTGACGCGTGAGCCCCTGCTGATCGCCAATACCCGTGAAGATGATCGCTACAGGGTGGATGATATTGCCCGGTTAAGTGAAATTTGCGTACCCATTATACACAATAATGAGCTGATTGGCGTTATTGATTCTGAACATCCTGAACCAGACTACTATAAAGAAAGGGACATTAAGATCTTAACCACTATTGCCACACATGTCGGCAATAAGATCAAACAAATAGAGTCCCAGCAGTCGCTTGAGATCAAACAAAGGGAGCTGGCGTCTATTAACCAGCAGCTTGCAGAGGCACAGCTGTCGGCATTACAGACCCAGATGAACCCTCATTTCATCTTTAATTCCCTGAACAGCATCAAAGGAATGATCCTGGACAACGAGCAGAAGAAGGCTTCCCGTTATCTCAGTAAGTTCGCCCAGATGATCCGTATCACCCTGAACCAGTCAAAGGAAACCTTCACCACCTTGTATGAGAACATGGAATATCTTGAGAGCTACCTGATGATGGAGAAGCTCCGGTTTGGCGACTTCTTTACGTTCAGTATCGATGTCGACGACGAGATAGACAAGGAGGACATACTCATCCCCACTATGATGATCCAGCCCCTGGCTGAGAATGCCATCTGGCATGGGATGATGCACAAAAAAGGTGAGATGAAGCTTTTGGTACGTTTTTCAATGGAAGGGGAGAACATATCCTGCACTATCCAGGACAATGGCATCGGAATTGAAGAGTCTCAACGGCTGAAGCAAATACAAAAGCCGACACATCAATCCGTGGGGCTCAGCAACCTGCGGCACCGGATCAAGATACTGAATGAGAAGTTCGATGCGGGCTGCAGTCTTGAAATAAAAGATCTAAGCCATGTTCCAGGCAACGGTACGGGGACTTGTGTTGTCCTACGATTTAATACTATCACTAACAAACCATGTGTATGAAGGCAATTTTGATCGATGATGAACCCGATGGTATCCGGACATTAAAGAGGATGCTGGAATGGAACTGCCCGGAGGTAGAGATCGCCGCCACCTGTCTGGATGTGGATGCCGGAAGGGAAAAAGTTGAAGACATCAGTCCTGATGTAATATTCCTCGACATCCGGATGCCGGGCAAGAGCGGTCTGGAAATGCTGACCGAGTTACCCGAGCGGAATTTCGAAGTCATTTTCGTGACAGCGCATAATGAATATATGCTGCAGGCACTGCAGTTCAGCGCCGTCGACTACCTGATGAAGCCGGTTGATGAAGACAGGCTGGTAGAAGCAGTTGACAGGGTATGCAAAAGACTAAAACAGGAGAAAAGCTCAGAACAGGCCGATGCGCTGATACATAATATTAATAAAGCTAATAAACCAATGGAGATGAGACTATGCCTTCCCACGCAGAGAGGATTCACCATCGTGAAGCTGGAAGAGGTCATGTATTGCGAGGCAAAGAGAAGCTATACCGTCTTTCACTTCACGAACAACAAATCGCTGCTGATATCAAAGCCCCTGTTCGATTATGACAGACTGCTGAGCAATATCTTCCTTCGGGTCCACAAATCTTTTCTCATCAACTTATTGCATGTAAAGGAATATGTACGTGGCGAAGGCGGTGTCATCGTTATGAGCAATGGCGCAGAAATAGAGGTCAGCCGCAGGAAAAAAGAGCAGTTCCTGATGAAGGTGAAAGAGTCATTTAAATATTAGCGACTGCTGTAAACCGTTTGGTAAACGATACAAGCCGAAGATAATGCTGCCATAGCCCTTAGTTCATTTCCATTTTTCTCTATCGAATTGTATTATACTTTTGACCCGTTGAATAGTTCATAGCAAGGGTCAACATGGTTTGAAACAGAAAAGGCCCGGCAATTCTTTGTCCGGGCCTTTTATTATTTTCTTTCGGGTGTTTTTTTGCCCTCTATTAGTCGCTTATCTATCTGCCTGCCACCCCCTTTTTATTCCCTTAAATCTGAATTGCACATCATGTCAGCTGTAAAAAAACGTATTGAATCAATAGACCTTTTGAGAGGGATCGTCATGATCATCATGGCCCTGGATCACGTCCGCGACTATTTTCACCACGACGCCTTTCTGTACGATCCGGCGAATTTAAACCGCACCAATGCCTTCCTGTTCCTTACCAGATGGATAACCCATTACTGCGCACCTGTCTTCATATTCCTTTCAGGTATCTCTGCCTGTTTATACGGTCTCAAAAAGAGCAAAAAGGAATTATCGGTATTCCTTTTCACCAGGGGGCTATGGCTGGTGCTGCTGGAACTGTTCGTCGTTACCTTCGCCTGGACATTCAACCCTGCCTATCCGGTTCATAACTTACAGGTCATCTGGGCCACAGGCATCAGTATGATGGTACTGTCGGCTATCATTTACCTGGACAGACGCCTTATCCTGCTGATCGGCCTGCTGTTGATCGTAGGTCACAATATGCTGGATGGCATACATTTCCCGGGCGAAGGCCCCGGCTCCTTCTTTTGGTCTTTTTTACACGAACCGGGGACCTTCCGGTTTGGGCATTCCGTATTCGGGATCCGCTATCCCGTCCTGCCCTGGATCGGTGTGATCACGCTCGGGTACTATTTTGGTTCGTTATATGCGCCGGAGGCCGACCCCGAGATCAGGAAGGTGTCGTTGTTATCAATAGGTTTCGGCGCCATCAGTCTCTTCCTTGTCCTGCGTTCCGGTGATTTTTACGGCGATGCCGCACATTGGTCCTTACAGGGCAGTCCTCTTCTTACGGTTTGCTCATTCCTCAATGTCACCAAGTACCCTCCCTCTCTCCTGTATGTGTTGATGACCCTGGGGCCTGCCATGATCTTCCTGGTATTTGCGGAAAGATGGCAGCCTTGCATCACCCGACCCGTCCCATTCAAACCGCTGAAAAAGGTCAGGGAGAAGATCGCTGTTTTTGGAAGAGTACCCATGATCTATTACCTGGCGCACATTTTCCTGATACATTTACTGGCAATAGCAGGCGCTCTCCTCCAGGGATATAAAGCATCGGATATGGTCCTCTCCGGCCGTGTAAACCAATCCAATGCCCTGAAAGGATATGGATTTGACCTGTGGGTTGTATACCTTGTATGGGCCGTCACCATCCTGACACTATACCCCCTGAGTCAATACTACGACCGTTATAAACGGGCCCATCAGCGGCAGCAATGGTGGCTGAGCTATCTGTAATATGCCATTTCGGGGTGCTCTTTTTTTTGGCGAAAGGGGAAAGAATTCTTATCTATGTATCCCTTCTTTTTTATTCTTCTCAGGCGCCATTTTCTCATCATTTAAAATATTTAATATGGGAACCACAACCCTCGAGAAACCCATTCCATACAGGGTAGGCCGCTGGCTGCCCTCCGACGAGGAGACGCTTGACAATTGGTTAGGTGATCTCATTGCCGAGGTAGAAAAAAATGAAGCACCTCTGATACCGGTGATCCGGGAGTTTAAAGACCTTATTGAGGAGGACCCGGAGGTATACATGTTATTTAACCTGATGTTTACACAGGTGCCCTACCGCCGGCACTTTGCCAAGGACCCCTTCGGGCAGCCGCAGGTGAGGAACTACCACCACATGCTGCTCCTGATGAACAGGCTCATGACCAAAGCGCCGGAATTTAATACGACAGGCCTGGTTGGTTTTCCTATCAACGCCATCCTGGACTGGTCGATGGGTACAACAGCCGGATACGCTGCTTTCATGAATGAGAAGGTCAACCGCCAGTTGAAGAAAATACTCAACGAATGGGGGATCTTTCTCCGGTCGGCGGACTCCTGTGCCGTATTGAATAAAAATGCAAAGACGGGCTGGTTCGGCAAAGATGCGATGAAGGCTATGCCTGGCTTTGACACCGAATTTAAATGCGATCCATTGGCGACACACCATGGATATAAGTCCTGGGATGACTTTTTTACAAGGGAGTTCAGGGACGGACAACGCCCGGTGGCGGCCCCGAATGACGACAGTGTGATCGTAAATGCCTGCGAGTCCGCGCCCTACCGGATCGCACAAAATATAAAGCTCCGGGATAAGTTCTGGATCAAAGCGCAGCCCTATTCATTACAACATATGATGGCCGGCGACTCCCTGGTGGAAAACTTCAAAGGAGGCACGGTCTATCAGGCTTTTCTCAGCGCCCTGAGCTATCATCGATGGCATAGTCCAGTCAGCGGGAAGATCGTAAAAGCTTATGTCGTCGACGGTACTTATTATGCCGAGGCCCAGTCCGAAGCTTATGATCCCGCGGGACCCAACGACTCACAGGGATATATAACTGAGGTGGCTACCAGGGCCCTGATCTTTATCCAGGCGGATAACCCTGCGATAGGCCTGATGTGCTTTATGCCCGTCGGGATGGCGGAAGTATCCAGCTGCGAGATCACCGTTTATGAAGGGCAGCATGTAAAAAAGGGAGATCAACTGGGGATGTTCCACTTTGGCGGCTCCACGCATTGCCTGATCTTCGGCCCGCAGGTGAAGCTGGAATTTGATATGCACGGCGAGAAACCGGGCCTTAATTCCCACAATATCAAACTGAAGGAAAAGATCGCGACGGTGATCGAATAAAGGATAAATGGCCGGGCTAACACGCCCGGCCATTCACTATAATTTCAGCCCCATACCTTCCAGCTCCTCTTTTGTTTGCGCCACATTCCTGTGGTTATGGACGATACCCCGAAGCCCCAGCCCCTGGGCCACCTGTACGAACATGGGACGGTCGTCGATATACACCACTTCCTCCCTGGGCACTTGCGCAATATCCAGCGCAACTTTCCAGATATCCGCATCCGGCTTCCTGAAATGTACAAAACAGGAGGAAATAAAGAAATCCACGAATTCGTTCAGCTTATATGTTTTGATGCGATGTTCATTCAGCTCTCTCCCTTCATTGTTGACCACGGCTATCCGGAGCTTGTATTTTGCTTTCAATGCCCTGATGAGATCGATCATCTCGGGGTAGGCCACAGATTGATCAAACATAAAATTGCGGAATGCTTCGATAGTGAACGGGCGATCCTTATAAAAGACGGAACTCTTCAGGTATTCATCCAGGCTGAGCTTACCGGTCTCATACGTATCGAAGGTCATGCGATGCCGGTCGTTCAGATCATCCAGGTCCAGTCCGAATTGTTTTGCTGCTGCTTCCCTTGCCTTCCTGTCCCAGCCATTGGTGAGCATCACGCCTCCAACGTCCAGGAACAGGGCCGTTACGGGCGCTGATGTAGGATTTGCTGTCATTGCCAAAGAAAATATTTTATTGCAATCTAACAAGAAATGTCTTCTGTTGTTCAGTAGATCGCTTTTTTCAGTATCCCAATAGCTTGTTCCTGCTCATTAAGATCGAGGGATGCAAACCCCATCCGTACGGAGTTATACCTACTGGCGGGCGTGTCATAGGCCGTACCATCCCTGATGATCAATCCTTTCGCATAGGCCTTCTTCGATACCTGCACCATGTCGGCGCGGAGGAACTTCGTCCACACGGACATGCCCCCGTCCGGCACTTTAAATTCCACATGATCCCCCAATTCCGATGCCAGCAATCCGCATAAATGATCCCTCCTTTCCTTATACAGCTTCACAGATCTTTTTATGTGGCTGGCGATGGTGCCATCCTTATAAAGGCCCGCAATGGCGTTTTCCATGAGACTATCTCCCTGTGTATCCAATGCCTTGCGCAGCCAGACAGCATGCCGGATGAAATGTTCGGGAGCCACCATAAAACCGATCCTGATGGCCGGAGCCAATGTCTTCGTTAACGTACCTATATAGATCACGCTCCCATGTCTGTCCAGGCTGGCCATCGGCATCATGGGCTTGCTGGCGTAGTGAAAATCGTAGTCGTAATCATCCTCAATGATGGCGAACTTATATTTCACCGATAGCTCCAGCAACCGTATCCTTCTCTCGGGGGTAAGGGTCACCGTCGTAGGGTTGTGGTGATGCGGGATCACGTAGACCATGCGGATCTCCTTGCTCCGGCAAATATTTTCCACCGCATCGATGTCCATACCTTCGCCATCCACGGGGGCATAGTTGATCTTTGCACCCAGCTGAAGAAAGGTAAGGTTTGCGCCGGAGTATCCGGGCTCTCCCACAATGATGGCGTCACCGGGGGCCAGCACGATGCTGGCAGCGATATACGTCCCCATCTGGGCGCCGCGTGTAATAAGGATATTGCGGGGAGTAATGGGCAGCCCCCGCGTATCGCTTAAGAACCCGGCCAGTGTCTCCCGTAACAATCCTGTCCCCTGGGCGTCGCCATACATCAGGTATTTTTTGTGAATAGCCAGCCGTGAAAAGCTTCGCATGCTCCTGATCAGTTCCTCGGTCGGCGCCAGACGGCTGTCCGGGAACCCATCGTTGAAAATAAGCTTGCCGGCCTCGGGAAAAGTGCCGGAGGGTACCGGCACGATCTTTTTTTCATCAAAGGAAAAGATCGTTCTCTCCGGCATGGCAAAGGCAGACTGCACCGTATCGAGCTTCCGGGGCGTCAGGACCGGCAGGTCATTTTTAACAAAGGTTCCTTTTCTCGCCAGCATTTCTATCCATCCCTGCGCCTGCAGCTCATCATAAGCCGCCACCATGGTCATACGGTTGATGTGCAAAAGTTTCGCCACCTCACGGCTCCCGGGCAGCTTCAGCCCTTTACGCAGCCGTCCCGACCGGATATTGTGAATAAAGGCATTGGTGATCTGCAGGTAAACAGGTGTCAAGGACTTTTCGTCGATCCGGATCAATTCTTCCAGGAGTCGCATATCTGGATTAGGCGTTTTGTTATTTCTGGATTAGTTTGCTAATCCAGAAAGGTACTAATTTTATACCATCAAAAACAAACCTATATGATAGAAAGAATGAATATAGACAAGGCAGAGCCTCGCATTTATAAGGCTATGGATGCAGCCGACAGGCAGATCGCCGCATTTGACCTGGACCCGAAGCTGGTAGAGCTGGTAAAGCTGAGGGCTTCACAGATCAATGGCTGCGGTTATTGCGTCAATACGCATTCCAAAGACGCCCGGAAGGCTGGAGAGACAGAACAAAGGGTATTTGCCATCGCCGTCTGGTGGGAAACGCCTTTTTTCACGCAGGCGGAACAGGCGGCGCTGAAGCTTACCGAAGAGATCACCCGGATAGGCGAGGGAGGCTTGTCCGAAGACACTTATCAAAAAGCCCTGCAGCACTTTGGGAGCACCGGTGTGGCACAGCTGATCTTCACTGTCGTGACGATCAACAGCTGGAACAGGATCGCTATTTCCATGCACATGGCAGCTGAAAAGGATTAAAACAACATGTATAATATGCAACAGTCAAAAATTTGCGCAACCTGCGGAACATACTATCCCGCACAGGCTACATACGATATTTGTCCCATTTGCGCGGACGACAGGCAATATATCCCGGAAGGCGGGCAACGCTGGACTACACCCGAAGACCTTATGTCGAGGCACAGCATCCGTACACATCAGCTGCATGAAAAAGTATATGAGCTGGAGATAGCTCCTGGTTTTGCCATCACGCAGCGGGCTTTTCTTATCCTTTCGCCCCAGGGAAATATCCTATGGGATTGTATCCCCCTGCTCAATGAGCCTATCGTCGAATTTGTAAAGGCTCATGGCGGCTTGCGCGCCATCGCTTTCTCGCATCCGCATTATTACAGCAATATGCATGAATGGGCGGAGACCTTCGATTGTCCCGTATACATCCATACTAAAGATGAACAATGGATCTTCGGCAAAGGCGACCGCGTGGAGCTTTGGGACGGAGCTGAAAAAACCTTATGGGATGGCATGCGGCTCATTAATATCGGAGGACATTTCCCCGGCAGCAGTATTTTGCACGTTCCTGCTCTGTCAGAAGAAGGCACTGTATTTTGCGGAGATACGCTGGTCATTGCCCCCAGTAAAAAGCATATAGCCGTCATGTACAGCTACCCCAACAGGATGCCGCTGCCGCAAAGAGAAATACTGCGGATAAAAGAGCGAATGGCCGCCATCCCTTTTGACATGCTGTTCAGTTTTATGCGTGACCTGAATCTTGCTGAAGATGCCAGGGGAATTTTCGATAGATCAATGGAGAGGTATCTGCAATAGGGGACAGCAATATATTAACAAATACTTTAGAAGTGGATGAGTAATTTAGGAAAAAATAAAAATGGGATATTTCTGGGCCTTTTTTGCTGGCAGTTTTGGCAATAGTCCTTATTTCAATATGGATCTTCCTTTTACGGAGGAGCCTGATTGATCCCCGGGGGAACCTTTTTAATCCAATTTCTGCGAAATTATTTTGCGGCAGTTCTCGCAATAATCTTTCCCGCTGTTGTCCACCGAGGAGATGGTTTCGTTGGCGTCGTTCATTATACAGTGGACATTCTTACAATGAGGTAAGCCAAGGTTGTGACCTATCTCATGGATCACGACGGTCCGCAGACGGTGTTCATATTTGCCGGCGTCCGTCCACCGGAAGCGGGCATCGCTGACCACGGACGCGGCCCCTGGTTGGTATCCCAAACCCAGGATCCCCCAGACTGCATAAGTGCTGACTGGTTCCTTTATTTTTCCATGTTCGTCTTTGTTGGCTACAAAAATATCCTTCCCGGTAAGGCCCATCAGGATCGCGACTGAATCAGCTCTTTTTTGCGCAAGCCACGAAAGGATCGATTTGGCGGAATATCGTTCCCCCTTGCTCCTGTTTAGAAAAGCCGATGGCATATCTGTGCTGGTCAGCAGATACACAGGACAATGATAAAACGAGCTTATTTCACGTTGAACAAAGGAGAGATGGGATGAATCATTAAATGCGATAGGCTGAATGGCTATGCCTTTTGTGCGGAGAGCGTGCCCGGGACCAGAGGAACAGCCCGCGATCGCGAACAGGAAAAAAAATGAGATATAAGGATATCGTCTCATGAAGCCAGCCGCGATCTATGCAGATACCGGATATCCGGACTATAGATAAAGAGACAGCTGCCCCCGCGGATAATATCGATAATGGATTTGTCCAGCTCTTCGGGGATAGCGGGGCAGCCTTCGCTCCGGCCCAGGTAGCCCCATTGGCGGATGTGGTCTTCACTTACATAATCCGCCGGATGCATAATAATGCTCCGGTGAAGGGCATTGTCATTCCATCCTTTTTCCTTCCCCTCCAGCCTGAGCGAATACCCATGTTGCCCGATGAAAGGCTCTCCCGTGAGATAAAATCCAAGGCTGCTCATAAAACTGTTCGGGCGATTGGAAAAACGGGTAGCGAGTAATTTACCGGAATTGCGGCCATGGGCGACAAGGGAATTGAACATCAGCGTCTCATTATACATGTCCAATACAAAAAGCCGCTTCTGCGTGGACGGCTTGGAGAAATCGATGATGGAAAGTACTCCCGTATTGTGAACCTCTCCGGACAAAACCAGGTTCAAAAAGCCAGAGATCCCTTTATGGAATGCTTCAAAACTCAGTCCCATACTGTCTAACTGCAGGCTGTTATAAAGCATATTCAGCCGGGAGGAGTCGGCATAGGAAAAACTTCTAAGATCTGCCATAGCGGGTTTACCATGAACAGTCGATATCACTGGAGCGGGAGAGGGGGCATGAGCAGGCGTAAGCGTTAAAAAACTGAGGAAAAGGAAGGCGGCCATGGACAGGCACAACATCTTCACAAACTTCACGGTCCGGCGCGACAGGCTTTTCACCATTGGATAAATTTTACGATCACAAATTTACCCATATTAAGAAAAAATAGGGGAATCTGTTAAGGCCTTATAAAAAATTTAACAAAATAGGCGATCAAATTCCCCTTATCAGCCATCTGGCCAGCGAAAGTGTCAACGGCCCGCCCTTGTCTTCGCAGCCTTCTTCGCCGCTGCCGAACGCTCACGGGGTCCCTTGGTCTCTGCTGCCTTTTTAGCAGATGCACTCCGGTCAGCAGCGCTGCGCTTGCTTGCTGCGGACTTTGCCTGTTGGGACAGTGCTTTAGGAGATGCTGCTGCCGTGCTTTCCTTTTGCAAAGCCTTTACCCTTGCCTGGCTGCGGGTCTTCGAAACGGGCTCATGCCTTTTCCCTTTCTCAGTATCCCTTTTGACATTTGCACGCGTCTTTTCTGAAACAGTGCCTTTCTTAGGCTGTTTTAAGTCGACGCCTGCGCGGCGTGCTTCGGAGAGACCAATGGCAATAGCCTGTTTCGTATTCCGGGCTCCGTGCTTTCCTTCGCGGATATTATCGATCTCCTTACGTACAAATTCGCCGGCCTGCGTACTGGCGGACTTGCCTTGCTGTTTGTCGCGTTTAGCGCGATCTATGGTTGCTTTGTCTGGCATAAAATAGTGCTTTTACAAGCACTATGCAATTGGCGTGCCCCAGGCGCCATGCACCTTGTTATTCGCGTTTCAGATCGATGAGGAAAAGGAAGATGTTCTGCAACTCTTCTTCCGTCATTTTAGCCATGACCGCATGGTTGGCGGTGTCTCCCGCCAGGAAATTCGTTTTGTAGTTGTCGAACTGGACTTTGCTGAAATTTGGGATAGTGTCCTTGCTTTTTCCAAAGATGCCATGACAGGAGGCGCAGCTTTTCTTGTACAAGCGGACGCCGATGGACCAGTTCTTTATAAGCCTGACAGAATCGGTGTGTTTAAAAGATGGCGGTACGGGAGGAAGAAGCCTTTCAATATCTCTCTTCGTCTGTACGGCCTCGCTTACACAACTTGTCGCAACCAATATGATCAAAATAACTGGAAAATAAAATTTACGCATTGCTTTCATTTTATCAGTATACCCCACCAGGCAAACGATCTTTGTATTTTTCAAGTTTTGTGGCCGGCAGGTTATCGGGCGGGCCCTGGAATACTACTTTCTCATCCAGGGATCTCATAAATGCTTTCAGCGCCTTTTTTTCAACGTCGGAAAGATGGAGTGAATCGGAAGAAAGCGTTTGGTTCTCATTTGAGAACCCATGCCCGATGCCCCCACCCGTATCATAAAAATCCAGCACCTCATCCATGGTATTGAATACGCCATTGTGCATGTATGGCTTTGTGAACGATGAGTTTCGAACGGTATTCGTGCGAAAGGCATGCAAGGTCTCAACCGCAGGATTTACGACATACCTGCCGGAGTCCGCGCTGAGCTTATGATAGGCGGGATCGGCCGGGACGCCCAGCACTTCGAACTCGCTGCTGACATACGGTGGTTTTACACCATTGAATTCGGGGACGAAATGGCAGGTGGCGCATTGCGCCTTGCTCATAAAAAGATTGAAACCCGTGACGACCTCTTTATCGGAAATTTCCCGGTTGTTCATTGCAAGGTCGAAGGGAGCGTTGTACCTGCTGAAACCTGCATAATACAAAGTAATGGCGGATACGATATGCTCGAGCGACATCTCCGGGTAATTGGGCGTAAGTTTTACAAAATGCTGAAACGCTTTTTTATAGGTATTGCAGCTCATGACGTTGGAGACGATCTCTTCAGCATTACAGCCCATCTCGACGGGGTTTGTCATAACATCCTGCGCCTGGTTCTGCAAATTAATATGTTTCCCGTCCAGCATCAGCAGATGATTATACGTCGCATTGATGAGGGAGGGGGTATTGCGTGGCAGCCTGCTGACGCCGTCGAACTGGAGATTGGTCCTTACAGTCGTATCTGTAAAATATTCAGCAGGCTTGTGACAGCTGGCACAGCTCCGTTTGCCATTCCCTGAAAGAATAGGATCGTAAAACAACAGGCGGCCTACCTCGCGGATCCCGCTCAGCTCTGCGCTGTCATTCACCACAATGAATAAACCCTTTTCATTCTGTCCCCGGTAAAGCGCTTTGTCGAAGATGGAATAACAGTTGTTATTTAGTGAGTAATCATTGTAATTCGAAGAGATCACCCGAAACCGGTGTATCAGCTGTTGGTTGATCCCGAATAGAGGATTTACATGATCTTTTATAAAACGAAAATGGTCGAACGCGGCTGGTGTTTTTCCCTGTCCATCCACAAATTGCTGCATGGAAGCATACTTTGCCAGGTAACTGCTTACCAGGCTGTCTCCGGGAAAGCTCTGTAAAAACGCATCGTAAATGTCGTGTACGCTTTTGAGCATGGATGAAAGCTCGGGTATGACCCGCACCGTATCGGGGCATTCGAATCCCGTGGTATAAATGGCGGCCAGGTTCAGGAGAAAAAGCCGGTTTGCAAAAAAGAAATGAGCAGGCTTTTGAAGGAATTTTGTAATAGAATCTGCGCGGAAAGTGGCCAATGCCTCGTGCGGCTGTCGAAGCAGTCTCAGCAGGGTATCTTTCTCCGGAGCCTTTTCGCCGAGGTAGAGTTCCGCCAGGCTCAACCCCGCACCCTCCCTTTTATAGGGCTTTTCAAATTTCTCGAAAACCTCGTTCTCCCACTCCACCGGCAAGGGGCCGTTGATCTTCATATAAGCCACTGGTTCCAGGTAACGCAGCCAAAAATCAAGTACCTTCATTTTAGTACGCACTTCCCAAATCTTGCCTTTTATTTCGCCTGCATTTGAACTATTTACGGATGGCAGCTTTTCAATATACCCGACAAGCTCCTGGTTCGCCGCATCAAAAGCATCGATCTGGGACTGGTAAAAGTTGAAATAGTCGTTTGGACTATGGCTTTTGCGCATCCCTGAAAATATGCAAGCAGCAGTAATGGTGGCCAGAAAAAATATTACCTTCTTCATTTTGGACGACAGATGCTGTAGGCTTTCCGGTAAAAATAACCTAAGGTTTCAAGCGCATGCCGTCCGATGCGTTATATTACTATTAAGAATTAGGTGACTTCCCGGAGCCGGGGGAATATTACTCAGGGGCTATGCCTTTTTAGCCTTACCTAAACCCACTTTATAGTCATCCGGCGTACCGGAGATCTTCAGGTTCATAAACCGTACCCGCTTGTCCTTATCGCGATATTCTATGGCATCTACCTGGTCAGGGTTCACCTCTTCCTGCTTTTTGCCAAACAGCATCCGGAAGCCCACTTGTGTCACCAGCTTCAATGGGATGCGAACATAGTATTCCATGTGCGTATCCAGCGACTGGGAACCGGAGATCTCCATAAAGCCAAGAGAGGAATTGATATTCATGGCAGGGATGGTCAGCGCTCCATCCTGGAACGTGAGCTTGTCACGCAAGGTGTCGAACCGTACCATATTCAGGTTCTTGTCCTTGAAATAAGACGACATCGCCTTTATTGGCGTGAAGTTTACCAGCATGCCGTCATAAATGGCTATATCCATCTCCGCCTTGCAATGATCCATCAGGGGTGTCAGGTCAGGATGTACCTGTATGTAGGTTTTAATATCACCCGTGAGGCGGCCCTTTATATTCTTGTTGATCACATAATCCTGTCCCAGATAATCCAGCTTCAGCATCATCTTTTCGATGTTTACGTCCTGCACCCGGATCTTGCTCCGCAGATAGATCTTCTCCGGGTTGCTGCCGTTGAAATGGGCGCGGGCATTGATCTTGCCTTCCGCGATGTCCATGCCTAAGGTGTCGAGATACAGCTGCTGATTGGTCTGCATCCGGATATTTGTAAAGAAGTTCTTTATCCACAGACGGCGGTATTTTATCTTCCCGATATTCGCAGATGCATTGAAGTTGATGAAGGGGATCTGGAATACATTGAAAGCGCCGGCATGCGTCGAGGTTTTCGCCACTACACCAGCCGCCGGCATTTCAGATAGATCAGGCGCCGGCTCTTCAGCCGTCAGGCGATAGCTCATCAGCTGGTCCACATCCAGCATGCGGGAGGAGAATTGCAGGTAGTTCTCTTTTTTCATTCTTGTCGTATCCTTGCCAGTGTACAGCCGCATACTGATGTCGAAATCGCTGTTGCCCACCTTTCCCTTCAGGGTATCGATCTTTACAAAGTTGTCGGCGCCTATCTTCACATTGCCGTTGACGCTGTCCAGCCGGAAAGCGTGCTTTTTAAGCTCTCCTGAAATATTGGCGACCTTGATACTGGCAAAACGAAAAACTGAATCATATTTCAGGTCTATCTTGCTTCTTAACCAGAGATTGGATGCCACTTCGTCGTGGTAATCCTTAGGTACGTACTGCCGGCTCTTCCGTCCCAACAGATCGTGCATGGCCAGGTGTTGTGATTTCAGGTCGAATGCCACCTGTGTCCTTCCCTTCATCACCTTGTTGAACCACAAAGCATAATTGTTCACGCGGCCGCTGAAACGGATGTCGCTGCTGTCGATCCTGCCAGCAAAGTTTTTAAGACGCAGGGTCGTGTCTTCAATGGTCAGCTCCGCGCCGAAATCATGAAAGGCATGGGGATAGCGTTTGAAAGCAGCGTTCAGGTTCAGTATGTTGAATTTACCTCTGGGGAGAGGTTTGGGATGCAATAGCTCATTTACGGAAGTTTCCAGGGACAGGCCGATGTTAAAACCGTAGATCTCTTCTCTTGCCTTCCTGTTCTGGTTTGTATCGGCATTCAGCAGTTCCCGCAGGATGATCTTGTTGCTATGGGCATTGAAAGCCACCCGCACCGGTGATTGCCGGCGATGGAAGATGGCCGGCAGATCGCTGATGGACCCGTCCATATGGAAGTCCGAATTACCAACCCTGAAGATCAGGGAATCCAGTTTGACAAAACCGTCTTTCATGGCGGCATGCGCATTCACATGCTCTATATTATAAGGATAGGAGGGCACCCGGAAAGTAAGGTCACGCACCGTCAGCTCGCTCTGTATACCCTGTGTCAGCCGCCCCATGGACTGTTCGGGCAGGCTGAGGTCCACCAGTTCCTTAAAATCCATCTTCAGACTGATGTGACCAGTTAGGCGCTGCAGGTCCTTTATTCCTAAGAACGCCCCGATAAATCCAAGCTCCAATTCAGCATTCACCCGCATGGAGATCTGGGGATCGGAGAAATTGCGTAAAACAAAATTGCCTTTAAAGATGCCTTCACCGGGCCGGGCCGTCATATCCAGCAGCCGAAGCTCGGATGTTTTCAGGCTCCTGCCGGCTCCATTGGTATAATATCCTTTAAAGCCAAGGGAGTCTAATTTTTTGTTGGCCTGCGTATTATTCAGCCAGGCATTGGTGCAGGAGAAGGAGAGCTCTATCAACGGCTGCTGACCGCCTTTCAGCTTGCCCTTGATCTTCCCGTCGAAGGCCAGGTGACCGTCATACCGGAAATGTTTCAACTCTTTGGCTACTTCCGGCGGGGCGAAAGAGAATAATTGGGCAAAATCCGGCTTATCTCCCGTCACCCTGAGATCCACCAGGTTGTCGTGTAGAAAGTCCGCCGACCCGGTGATATTGAAAAGTGCATCTTCCAGTTTCAGCTTGCAAACCCCCAGCTTCAATAGTTGTCCCTGTTTTTCATAGGTCAGCTGTACATCCGACTGCAGGTGCTTATGCCGGAACAGCGTGCTATCGCCCGGGCGGGTATAATCCACCACCATGCCGCCCTGCATATCTGCCACGACCCGCAAGCTGTCATTCTGTAATGAGGAACGTATCTTATCGATATGTGTTATCACCCGCAGTCCGCTGGCTTTGTCCAGGTAGGAAATGGTCATGTTCTTAAGGACTATTTTCTTAATGTCCAGGTCCAGCGCTGCGGAAGCTGTAGTATCGGCAACGCTCGTAGGATCCTTCGTGATTCGGCTGGCCTCTACGATATTCAGCTTGCCCGTTGTGTCCTGTACCAGATCCAGATGACCATTCTTCAGGGCAATGACCTTCACATGATATTGCTGTTTGAGGATGTCCGACAGGCTAAAGCCCGTAAACATACGCTCCGCCTCGTAAAGAGGCTTATCCGACGTAAGTTTGGTAGGATAGAGTTTTACATTCTTCAGCCCGATGGATATATAGGGAAAATTCTGGAAAGCGGAGATCTCACTGCCGTCAACCACCAATCGTCCCGGCAGCTGTTTGTTCAGCTCTCCTACAGCCAGTCTCACCAGACGCTGTTGCTGGGAATAAAGGATCGCAACGGCGGTGATGACCAGTATGAGGAGAATGACAACAGGCAAAAGAATAAACCGAAGCAGGACCCGTCGGATTTTAAGTCGCATAAGAACCTTTTTTGACCTCTTTGCTGGCATCGTTTTGCCTTGCAAGGCCTTGCTTTAAAACGGGTTTGCCGATCAATATAGTGTGGCCATAACGGGTTAATTTTCCTCCTCATAATTTGTTATTAGTTTGTTAACGCATAGACTGCACGCAGGTATCTTATTTTTCTCTAGCTTTATCCCTATCCATCCGGTGAAATACCTCCCTGCATTTTAAAAGTCAACTACTTCTACGTTTATAGCCAACCATGGTGGGTACGGGATCTACGTGCCTCACGCTTAACTCTGTACGCATAGCAGGTATCATTAAACTAAAAAGCACAAAAAGGCTTAGGGACCTCTATTTTCTAAAATTTTAAAACAAACTGTTGTATGAATGTAAGTTTACCCGGATCATGGGCTCGAAAATTTTGGTTGCACATACTTATCATATGTGCATTTTTTTTAGCCTTTGCAGTAAAGGCAGAGTTTTATTCCGGCAAACCAGGTGATGAACCCCGCAACAATGACAGGAGGGATAATGACCGGAGGAATCCTGGCCGCAGCATTACCCGGTCTGCCGTCACCTACGACACATCGGGCGTAAGCAGCCAATCGGCGTATCTGCAGCCTGTTGCGACAGGTGTACAGTTTACTCCCATATTGACGGCCAACGACACGGTGGGGAGCTACAGGATGTCAGGCATCCCCGATGGGCTGGGCGCCTTCGACAACGGCGATAGCACCTTCACCCTGCTGGCGAATCATGAGTTGACCATCGCGATGGGCGTGCCAAGGGCGCACGGTTCCAAGGGTGCTTTCGTCTCCAAATGGATCATCAATAAATCGAACCTTAAGGTGCTCAGCGGCAGCGACCTGATAAAACGGGTAAACCTGTGGAACCCCGCCACCGCCACCTATACCTTATATGATTCCACCACACCTTCCCCGCTGACGATCTTCGGCCGCTTCTGCTCAGCCGATCTTCCCGCCGTGAATGCCTTCTACAATCCGGCAACCGGCCTGGGTACACAGGAAAGGATCTTCATGAACGGAGAAGAGACCAATGATGAAAGCCGCGGATTCGCCCATATCGTGACGGGTCCCAATGGCGGTACTTCCTGGGAACTGCCTGCTTTTGGCAAGGCAGCCTGGGAGAACTCCGTCGCCACTCCGAACTCCGGCGACAAGACGGTAGTAGGCGAAATGAACGATGGTACGGACGGCCAGGTCTACTTCTACATCGGCACCAAGACCAATACCGGCACCGAAATAGAGAAAGCGGGTCTGACCAACGGACATCCTTTTGGCGTGAAGGTGGACGGCTTCTCTGTAGAACGTGTCAATTCCACTACGATCAACCTACTGCCCGCACCGGGCACCCGGTTCAGCCTGGTGGACATCGGAGATGTGAGAGGTATTACGGGCGCGGCCTTCAATACGGCCAGCAATACAGCAGGTATAACTAAGTTCTCCCGCCCTGAAGACGGTGCATGGGATCCTTCTCATCCGAATGATTTTTATTTCAATACCACCGACCAGATCGACCAGGTCAACGACGGCATCGGCACCCAGGTAGGACGCAGCCGGGTATGGCGCCTGCGGTTCGATGATATCAAACACCCCGAAAATGGCGGAACGGTAGAAGCCGTTATCGATGGAACGGAAGGCATCAATATGCTGGACAATATGACCATCGACAAGAACGGACATATGCTTCTGTGTGAAGACGTAGGCAACAGCGCACACAACGGTAAGGTATGGCAGTATAACATTGCTACCGATTCCCTGAAACTCATCGGCAAGCACGATCCCGCCCGTTTTGGAGATATTGGGGTGCCTGCTACGGCTCCCTTTAACCAGGATGAAGAATCTTCCGGCGTCCTCGACGTACAGGAGATCCTCGGACCCGGCAAGTTCCTGATCACCGTTCAGGCACACTATACCACGGGTGTCCCTGTCGACATCGCAGAAGGCGGCCAGATCCTGCAGATCTACGATCCCTATGCGGCCACCCAACAGGGGCCTAGCAGCTCCCAGTCAGCTTACCTCCTGCCTGTCGCACCTAAGGTAGCATTCACATCCATGCTGACGGCCAACGACACGGTGGGCGGCTACAGGATGTCAGGCATCCCTGATGGATTGGGCGCCTTCGACAACGGCGATGGCACCTTCACCCTGCTGGCGAATCATGAGTTGACCGTCGCGATGGGCGTGCCAAGGGCGCACGGTTCCAAGGGTGCTTTCGTCTCCAAATGGATCATCAATAAGTCGGATCTTAAGTTCCTCAGCGGCAGCGACCTGATAAAACGGGTAAACCTGTGGAACCCCGCCACCTCCACCTATACCTTATATGATTCCACCACACCTTCCCCGCTGACGATCTTCGGCCGCTTCTGCTCCGCCGATCTTCCTGCCGTGAATGCCTTCTACAATCCGGCAACGGGCCTGGGCACACAGGAAAGGATCTTCATGAACGGTGAAGAGACCAATGATGAAAGCCGCGGATTTGCCCATATCGTTACGGGTCCCAATGGCGGTACTTCCTGGGAACTGCCTGCCTTTGGCAAGGCTGCCTGGGAGAACTCCGTAGCCACTCCGAACTCCGGCGATAAGACGGTAGTAGGCGAAATGAACGATGGTACGGACGGCCAGGTCTACTTCTACATCGGCACCAAGACCAACACCGGCACCGAAATAGAGAAAGCGGGTCTGACCAACGGACATCCTTTTGGCGTGAAGGTGGACGGCTTCTCTGTAGAACGTGTCAATTCCACTACGATCAACCTGCCGCCCGCACCGGGCACCCGGTTCAGCCTGGTGGACA
>Ga0268264_10000325_pt1 | contig 75416 bp, 73 predicted proteins | sample KBSSwiS32_FD_190357 | JGI IMG/M metagenome (GOLD analysis project Ga0268264, IMG submission 190357) | Switchgrass rhizosphere microbial communities from Kellogg Biological Station, Michigan, USA - KBS Switchgrass S3-2 (SPAdes) (version 2) | ecosystem: Host-associated > Plants > Roots >... | reverse complement strand
GGGGGATTCGCGCGGATAATGGGCTGCTTGAATCCCGGCGCGGAATCGTGGTACGCTGTTTTTTTATGAGCAAACCCGTCTGCCCCATGTGCGAAATGCCCGATGTGCTGGAACATCCCGATCGATGGGAATGCGTGACCTGCGGTCACGAATGGGAACGCGCCCCCGCACCGGAAGCCGCGCGGGTCGTCAGGGACGCCCACGGCAATGTGCTCGCGGACGGTGATTCGGTGACCCTGATCAAGGATCTGCCGTTGAAAGGCTCCTCCCAGGCCATCAAAGGCGGCACGAAGGCGAAAAACATCCGCCTGGTGGACGGCGATCACGAGATTTCCTGCAAGATAGACGGCATGTCCATCGGCCTGAAAGCCAAATTCGTGAAAAAGGCATGAGGCTCCGCATGCTCTCCGGAGGTTGGGATCAGCCGCACGAGTTCAATTTGCGTGGGGAGCATCCGCAGGGTGCCATGCAAACAGCGGCGAACTGAGCGAACAACGTTATGATCATTATACCTGCCAGTATTATTCCCGCATGCCTGCTTGGCTCAGTTTTCGCAGGCATCGGTCTCTTCAATGGCCTCGGCGTCTCGGTGCTCATCTTTCAGCATAAATTTCACGCAATCAGTCTCGCCGGGATTCCTTTTCTGATTTTTGCCGTTTGGTTCATTGCTCACATTTGCAGGCGGGGTGATGGGGGCAGCGCGGTTTCCCGTGCCACAAACATTTCCCGCTGGCTTTTGATCGGCATCCTTTCCGTATGCCTGCTGGTGGGTCTGGCCACCGGCGGTATGATTTGGACGTTAACGCCATGAACCTCCCCGGTGGTGGGGACTGCCCATGACATCTGGTCGTGCATGGGTGCGCACGCGGGAATGGAAAAAACTCAGGCCTTGTTGGCCGCCTGTTGACAGAATTGCTTTTGGAGTGTATATGCACATAATGGGGAAACAGTTGGATATGGCGTCGGTGGAAAACTGCACGTGTTTCAATGTGCGCCGGGTATCGCGCGCGATCACGCAGTTCTTTGACGCGGAGGTGCGCCGGCACGGCGTTCGCCCCACGCAGACGCCGATCCTGAGGGCATTGCAGGCCAGGGACGGGTGGGGCATGGCGGAATTGAGTGATATGCTCGGCATGGAGCGCACCACGCTTGTGCGAAATCTCCGCCCTTTGCAGCGCGACGGCATGGTGCGGGCAAAAGGCGGCGGCCGGGGCGGCCACGTGGAACTTGAGATTACCGCAAAGGGGCGCAAAGCCCTGGCCAGACTCCTTCCGGCGTGGCGTTCCGCCCAGGACAAAGTGGTCGCGACCCTGGGCAGGGAGCGCTGGTCATCCATCATCAGGGATCTGGAAGAGGTGACGGCGAAATTGAATGCGCAATGACAGCGGAAACAGGAACAATTTTTTTTTGGCGCCTTAAAGTGTATATGCACATCAAATTATCGGGGGAGATCGTAAAATAAAAAAAATGAAAGGAAAAGTATATGAACATCACAACTGAAAGTACGGGAAGCCTCAAGGAAAACATGGCTTCGGAACTTCATGATAACCATCCGGGCGTGAGGTCGGTCGTTACCGTGATATTGGCACTGTGGTTTGGGCTCGTTTTTCTCCTTGCCGCCCGGGGCGGGTTCGCCGGGCCTCCCGGTTCGCCGCCACTGCCTGTTTTCTTCGGCTTCGCAATTCCTCTGGCGGCGTTTTTTGCGGCATACTTCGGCTCGGCCGCATTCCGCGCGTTCGTCCTCGCGACCGACCTCCGGCTCGTGTCAGCGATCCAGGCGTGGCGGTGGGCCGGCTCTGGCTTCCTCCTGCTCTATGCGCAGGGTGTCCTGCCTGCGCTGTTCGCTTTCCCCGCCGGACTCGGGGACATGGCGGTCGGGGCCACCGCGCCGTGGATCGTGCTCGGGCTTGTTCGCCACCCGTCATTCGCGACCAGCTGGCGGTATGTGATTTGGAATATCCTGGGAATCACTGACCTCGTTGTCGCCGTGTCAATGGGGGCAATATCTTCAGGCTTTCTCCACGGCCTCACCGGAAACGTCACCACGGGCCCGATGGCACAATTACCCCTGGTGTTCGTCCCGGCGTATTTCGTCCCCGTCTTTATCATGTTGCATTTCACCGCCCTTTCCCAGGCGCGACGATTAGCGCATGGGCGGGTCGTCATATCCTGACAGAAGAAAACGGATATTGATTCCGCCCCATGCGCATTGCCATCCCCCCGGGCAACGCGCCCCCGCCGATCATTGATCGAACATAGACCTCATCCATCCCGGCGCCCCCAACGAGGCATCCCAACCACAGTCCGCCGCCGCCAAGTTTCCGGCCCGGATCGCATCCAGCCCTGTAAGGAGCGCCCAAATCCCCTCTGCAAAAACGCATCAAAACGAGGCATTTTCCCCATGCAACGAACAACAAGAATAAGGTGCCAGGAAAATGTAATTCACAAGATGCTGGAAACGAGTATGTTACACAACAATAAACAAGCGCACATCTATGAACATAAATGTGGTGTTTTGATAATTAAATGTGAAAAAAGTAACAGTTTGTTCGTTTGATATTATTTTCATCGTTACTTACTGTCTGCCCGCGGTTGTTGCATATTTTTTAAATGATGCAGGGGAATGGTTGGTCAGGGAAATCCAATATATGAACAAATACAATAAATCGATGCCGGATGATTCACGGGGGATGTGTGAAGTGCTTTCCTCCCGTTTTTATACCACTAATCCGGAAGCCGGGCTTCAAGTGAATACGGTCGTGGCGGACGGGAGCTCCTCCGTTGCGAAAACGGAAACTCACCGCCGGACAAAATCGGTGTCACCGCTTGCCCGTGTAGTGATGACACAGGCGGTCTTGCGGCGGTCCAGGGGCGAACTCACCAAGGCAACTTTCGAGGCGAAACTGCAACGCCTCCAGCGCGAGGAACTCGAGCCGTACGGCCTGACACTGCTCGTTCGCAATCTCGTGGATGGCCGGGTACGCCTGCTGGTGAAAGACGTGATAAAGGGCGTGGTTTGCGACATGATGGATTTCGCCGATGACGGAAAATTGCTGGAAAAATCCGGAGCATGACAACCAATCTCGCAATGAAAGATGCGGATTGTGAATGCGGCTTCTGCGGCTGTCCTCACATACGTGCTTACAGGATTGACGGCGCCGTACTTCGTTATGTGTGTGACGAATGTTTTGTAACACGGTGCATGGGTTGCGGAATCCTGTGCGTGGACGAAAGCGGAAAACTCCAGCCCGGGGTAAAGTTCGGCCTCCACCACGCCCTGTGTTGTGAAAAGTGCCAGTCTGCCTCCACCATGGAAACCATGCCAGAGCACAATCCGGCAGATCGCTGAGTTGTGGCAGTCCACGGAAGCCCAGCTCCTTCCGCCGGCCCTCCTGCGTTATATGGCAAAAGCCTGCCGCTGGAGCCACAATGTGATGCGGCATATTTGTTGCTTTATGTTATACTAGGACAAGGGCTTGCGACGTTTATCAGGATTCCTATGAACAGCTATTTTGTCGGGCCAGTGAATCGCGGGGGTTTTACCGATGCTGGACAGCAACGGGGCATGTTGCTGCCTGTCGCTCCACGCCCGCCGGAACTGGAGGCGTAAGATGGCGCGACCATTGAGAGTCCTTATCGTCGATGACAATTCCGCGGATGCATGGTTGATGGTGCGTGAGTTGCGGAGGGCAGGGTTCGAACCCGAGTGGCTGCGGGTGGATACCGAGCCGGATTATGCCGCCAATCTCCGCCCGGATCTGGACGTCATTCTCTGCGATTACACGATGCCGGACTTCTCGGGGCTGCGCGCGCTCGAGGTGCTGCGCGAAAACCGCATGGACATTCCATTTATCATTGTCTCCGGCGCCATCGGCGAGGAAACCGCCGTGGCAGTGATGAAGCAGGGGGCTGCAGATTATCTGCTGAAGGACCGGCTGGTGCGTTTGGGGCCGGCGGTGTCCATGGCCCTTGACCAGTGCCGCCTCCGCAGGGAGGGCGAACTGGCAAAGGAGGCGACCGAGAAGGCGAATCAGATAAAGAGCGAGTTTCTCGCCAACATGAGCCATGAGATTCGTACGCCGATGAATGCCTTGGTCGGGACGCTCGATCTTCTCATGAATGATGAGCTATCCGTCGAGCGCCGTCACTCCTTGGAGAATGCCAGGTCGGCGGCCCTTTCACTTCTCGGCTTGTTGAACGACATTCTTTCCCTGTCCAGCATGGATGCCGGAAAGGTTCAGCGCGTAAATTCAGCCTTCTCTCTGGATGAATGTATCGGTGTGCATCTCCATCAACTCACGAAGGAGGCGGCGGCCAAGGGAATTGCGCTGAAAGTCCGGCTTGCCCCGGAGATTCCGGAGGTTCTTCTCGGAGACCAGCACCTGCTGGGCCGGATCATCACGAAACTGGTGGGAAATGCCATTAAGTTCACGGAGCGGGGACAAATCGACGTGTGCGTCAGTGTCAGATCACTCACCGCCCGGGAGGCAAAACTCTTGTTCGTAGTGCGCGACACGGGCATCGGTATTTCACCTGAACATCAGGAAATGATTTTCGGTTCGTTTGTTCAGGCAGACTCCTCCAGCACCCGGTCCTATGATGGTGCCGGGCTCGGGCTCGCCATTCTGCAACGCGCCATTCAAATCATGGGCGGTGACATCTGGGTTGAGAGTGAACCCGGCAATGGCAGCGCCTTTTTCTTCAATATCTCCTTCGGCATCGGAATGAATGTTCGCTGAAAGGAATTATAAACCGCTCACCCGGATCCCGGCGGGACGAAAGAGCAGGTGTTTAATCCCAAATCTTCCGTGTCTTGACACCTCGCGGCGTTTTGATTTGGCAGAGCCACGAAAAGCCTGCTATCGAAAGCCCCATGGCCACTCCTCTGGACCCCACACCCATCCTGCAAACCGCCTTCGGATTTTGGAACTCGAAAGTCCTCCTCACCGCCGTCGAGTTCGGCCTCTTCACGAAGCTCGCCGGTCGCCGCCTCACCGGCGCGGCCCTGGGCGCGAAGCTGAATCTCCACCCACGAGGCATCGCCGATTTCTTCGACGCACTCGTCGCCATGAAATTCCTCGACCGCGAAGGCGACGGCGACCACGCGCAATATTTCAACACCCCCGAGGGCGCGCTGTTCCTAGACGAAGCCAGCCCGCGCTACATCGGCGGCATCATGGTCATGCTCAACGCCCGCCTCTTCAAATTCTGGAACGACCTCCCCGAGGCCCTGCGCACCGGCCTGCCGCAGAACGAAACCAAGGACGGCGGCAAAGGCATCTTCGAGGCACTCTACGCCGACCTCCCGAAGCTGGAGCAATTCATGGGCGCGATGACCGGCATTTCCCGCCTCAACTTCGAGACCTTCGCGGAGAAATTCGATTTCTCGAAATACCTGACCCTATGCGACATCGGCGGGGCCACCGGCCTCCTCAGTATCGAATGCGCGAAGAAAAATCCGCACCTCCGCTGCATCAGCTTCGACCTGCCGCCCGTCGAGCCCATCGCCCGCAAGCACATTGCCGCCGCTGGGGTGGGGGACCGCGTCGCCACAGCCAGCGGCGACTTCTTCGCCGACCCGCTCCCCCAGGCCGACATCATCACCATGGGCATGATCCTGCACGACTGGAACCTGGAGAAAAAAATGCACCTCATCCGCGCAGCCTACGACGCCCTGCCCCCCGGCGGCGCACTCGTCGCCATCGAGGCCCTCATCGACGACCCCCGCCGCGAAAACATCCAGGGCCTCCTCATGTCCCTCAACATGCTCATCGAATTCGGCGAAGCCTTCGACTACACCGCCGCCGACTTCCGCAAATGGTGCACCGAGGTTGGCTTCACCCGTTTCGAAGTCCTCCCCCTCGCCGGCCCCTCCAGCGCCGCCATCGCCTATAAATAAATCCGATGTTCTCCCTGGAAATACATTACGAAAGGGAGCCCTCGCTGTTTACTTCGGAGAGCCCGGAGGAGGGGTTGACCACCGCATACGCGCCATTCCTTTTCGATCGAATGTAAGAATTTCGTCTGGCTTGTAATCTCTTGGCCAAACGTAAAGCGTGCGATCATCGAACTCCCAGCTAATAACCCCGGCTCCCTCAAGCGGCGACATCCACCCTGGCCCCAGGAGCGCGACAAGTTTTTTGAGCGTAATGCCATCGTATACCAATTGCTCTTTTGATGCCGCAATTCTCTCCGGGTGTTCATTGGAAACAATGAATGCGGTAAAATCCGTGTCAGCCGGCCCCGCAATGCACTTGCTCGGCGCATCCACTAGCACGAACCAAAGAACAGCCAGCACGATAAAAAGACGGATCATAAACGAAGGTTTTGCCTAAGTTGAAACAACACTCTAAAATCGCATGCGCAAAACATCATATGTCCCATCCGTCCTATATGTCGCATATGTCCTATAAGTCCCATCAAATAGTATGACCACCCCCAAAACCATCCTCGGCTTCGGAGCATCCTCCATGCAGGGAGTAAAAGACTCCCAGGGCGGATTCCTAAAACGCCTCGACACCCGCCTCAACCACGACGCCAAAAAATACAACGTCATAAACCTCGGCATCGGCGGAAACACCACGCGCGACATGCTCGCCCGCATCGACACCGTCGAGCCCCACAAGCCCGACTGCACCATCATCCTCCTCGGCTGCAACGACATGCCGCGCGACAGCGACGGTGAGCCGGAGCGCGCGCGAAAAATTTCCCTCGACGAATACGGTCGGAACCTGGAAGCCATCTTCACCAGACTCCGCAGCCCGCGCAACATCTTCATCACCTCCTTCTACGTCAGATTGATCAACCGGGACCTGTTCGCGAGTTACATGGAAACCGCCCGCAACCTCGCCGTCGGCTACGAAATCTGGGATCTCTTCCAGGACTCCCTGACCCTCCCTGCCAGTTACTACGCCCCCGACCAGGTCCACTTCAACGACGAAGGCCACGAGTATCTCTGCAACCAACTCCTGAAAATCCTCGCAGTATAAGCGAAAAAGTTTTCCTCGGGACCTACAGGTAAGCCGTTACCGGATGGGGAAATTTCGAAAAATCAAAAAAATGTTTGCATTCATTTTTATTTCATTCAATATTCAACCAAATGGTTGAATATAGCTCGAAGCTTTTGGACCGCACTTTCGGCGCGCTGGCCGATCCCACCCGCCGCCGCATCCTTTCTCAACTGGCGAAGGGCGACGGTTGCGTCACCGACCTCGCGCGTCCTCACGCGATGTCGCTCGCCGCGGTCTCGAAGCATTTGATCGTCCTGGAAAAAGCCGGGCTCGTGAAACGCCGCCGCAACGGCCGCGTGCATTCGCTGGCGCTGGAGGCGAAGCCGATGCGCGAGGCGCGCGAATGGCTCGACCGCTACCGGAAATTCTGGGAGGGCAACCTCGATTCGCTCGAAAAATATCTGGAGAAACTACAAACAAAGGAAACCAAACAAAATGATCATAAATAACGAAGTGCAGAAACCCGATGACGCAACGCTGGTCGTGAGACGGCTGTTGAAAGCGCCGCAGGAGCTGGTGTTCAAGGCTTGGACAACGGCGGAACATATCAAGCAATGGATGTGCCCGGAACCCGGCATGGCCTGCCCGTTCGCGGTCATGGATTTGCGGGTCGGCGGAAAATTCCGCATCCAGATGAAGAAGCCGGATGGCGAATATTTCACCGCCGCCGGCGAGTTCCGCGAGGTGAAGGCACCCGAGCGCCTCGTTTACACATGGGACTGGGAGAAGGACGGCAGCGGCGAGGAATTCGGCGAGTTGGATGGCAAGACAACGCTCATCACCGTCGAGTTTCTCAAGCGCGGCGCGCAGACCGAGTTCGTCCTCATGCACACCCGCTTCGCAACGGTCGAGAGCCGCGACAACCACGCAAACGGCTGGAGCAGAATCGCGGAAAGCCTCGCGAAGTTCGTGGAAAAAGAATGACACGCATGTCCTCACCACGACGGCTTGTTCGTCGTAACTATGAAAATCAATTAAACTGACAACGAAAGGTAACCATGAGCACCAATGCAAATATATCCGAACCCCGCGATCTCGCGCGGGAACACAAGATTGTAACGCAGGAGAAATGGATCGCGGCCCGCAAGGCGCTGCTGAAAAAGGAAAAGGAATCCACCCGCCTTCTCGACGAGCTGGCCGCCGAGCGGCACAACCTCCCTTGGGTGAAGGTCGATAAGAATTACATCTTCGACACACCCGCCGGCAAGGTCATGCTCGCCGACTTATTCGCCGGGCACGACCAGCTTGTCATCTACCACTTCATGTTCGGCCCCGACTGGCAGGAGGGCTGCCCGAGCTGCTCGTTCGTCTCCGATCATTTCGACGCCGCGCTCCCGCACCTCGCCGCCCGCGACGTCACCCTCGCGGTCGTCTCGCACGCCCCTCTGGCGAAACTCGAGGCGTTCAAAAAACGCATGGATTGGCATTTCAACTGGGTATCCTCCCACGGCAGCGACTTCAACGCCGACTACCACGTCTCGTTCACCCCGGAGGAGATCGCGCAGGGCAAGGTGAACTATAACTACACCATGCAGGAATTCCCCAGCGCCGAGGCGCCCGGTCTCAGCGTCTTCTACAAGGACGCTGCGGGCGATGTCTTCCATACCTACTCCACCTACGGCCGCGGCCTCGAGTTGCTCATGAGCACCTACAGGATTCTTGATGTCGTGCCCCGGGGCCGCGACGAGGACGGTCTCGATTTCCCCATGGCATGGGTCCGCTACCACGACCGCTACGACACCAACGAGTTTGCTGACCCCGACAAACCCTACTGGCCGGAAACTCCATCGCTGGCCTCCTCAACCTGCGGCTGTAACTCGTCGGAGACGCGCGCATGAACGTCCGCGACTGCTGCGAAATCAATGCGCGGGCCGGCGACACCGCCCGCCGGCCCGTGTCCCTGTTCCGCCGCGGCGGAGAGATCGCCGCCTGGATTATCCCCACCGCCACGCTCGCACTCCTTCCCAAGTGTCCCGTATGCGTGGCCGCGTATGTCGCCCTGGCAACCGGCATCGGCATCTCGCTGCCCGCCGCTACATATCTGCGGGTGACTCTTGTAGCATTATGCGTGGCGTCATTGGCATTCATAGCCGCGACACGACTGCGGAACTTCATCACGCAAGGAGTCAGCCGGCAGTAAACATATGTCCCATCCGTCCTATAAGTCCCATCAACCAATACACAACTAAACTATGACCACACCAACCACACCCTTCACCGGCGGATGCGCATGCGGCGCAGTTCGCTATGAATCCACCGCAGCACCCGTGATGATGCTTCACTGCCATTGCCGGGACTGCCAGCAATCCAGCGGAGGCCCCTACGCATCCTTCGCTGTCGTGCCGGCGGAAGCTTTCAAGCTCTTGAAAGGCTCCCTGCGCTTCCATGCCTCGCCCAGTGAGATGGGCGGCGAGACCCGCCGTGGCTTCTGCCCCGAATGCGGCTCGCCCGTCATGGGCAAGCCCGACGCCGTCCCCAACATCGTCGCGATCAGGGCCGCGAGCCTGGATGATCCCGCCTGGTTCAGCCCGCAGGCGGACGTCTGGACATCCGACGCTCACTTGTGGGATCAGATGAATCCCGCGCTGCCAAAGTTTGAAAAGTATCCTCCCTTTGGTGATTGAGCAGTCTGAAAATGCTTTCTCCCAAGCCCCAAAGGGCGCCCCGCCCCCGCCCCGGGCAACTTTCGCGATTTGCTGTCAATCAACTGCCTTGCATGTGAGGTTGCTGGCTTTGCGCGAAATGCTGGCTGAGGCGACCCAGTGCAAACGCACCAAACGCCAATCCCAAATCCCGTAAAGCAATGTCAAAGTAAGTGCCAATCAGGAGTAAATTCCCGATGATACCTACAAGCCAGAGGCACACCACATACGAGAAAATGCGCGGTTTAAACAGCACACCGAGGCCTGCCACGATCTCGATGATGCCTACGCCTTGCATGAACAGGTGCCCGCTAAATGGCAGCATGTTCGCGATTTGCGGCGCCAGATATTGATCCCAATTCACCAGGAGGTGAAAGAATTTGTCCAACCCGGCAAGGAGAGGCGCGACAGTAAAGCCCAAGTGCAGGACTTCATAGGCCTGAACAATCGGCTGTTTCATCCCCTGCATTTCTATATGGTGAGTCTCAATGTCCAATACGTGTGTCATATGAAGTACCTCCGTTAATAATTCGCGGTCCAAAGTTCTCCCGGTTGTAATGTTCCAGCCCGGTCCCGTGGGCGTCTTTATTTGTAGGGATAAATCTGATCCGTGCTTGAGGGGTTATCCCGATTGCGAAAATCGGATATGAGAAATAAATTCCCTCTCAGTCTCTGTTGGCTGGGGCCGCACTGCCAGTCGGATACAACCTGCCAGTGCGGCCCTCATTGCCGGGCTCCGTTTTGCAGCGCGCCGGGTTGAATCCCGGTGCGGAAATCACTGGGGTTTCCAGTGTCACATAATATTGTCTGGCCTGTGAATAAATCCATGAGAATATCCCCATGCAGCGCAGGATATGGCCGCATCAAACAGGGAGTCGTAATCACATGGGTGCAGCATGGCGTGGTTTGTTCTCTCTCATTTATTGAGTTATAAAGGGAGTAAAACAAGATGTTACAACCGGAAGATATTAACCCCAGGGAAATCCCCCTGATTGCAGAAATCGTGAGGAACGAAACGTGGTTGCTGGGTGAAAAGACAGGATGTGAAGTGGACCCCCGCAGTTCGGAAGTGCTATCCAGGGTGGTCGACATCGTTCTGAACATTGGCGGCCAATGGCGGACCGGCATTGAATCCGAAGGCGGCGGTTCCAGCGGCAGCCAATAGTGGGAAAACGGCTCAATCGTCAAATCGTGACTGGCCCGGTGCCGGGCGGCAAAGTCCGTAAATTCCATTGACATCCCTTTTTTCATCCATAAGTTAGCGCGCTGTGAAAACAAGGGTCATTGGGGTTTTTACAACACTTTTTCTTTTATGCGGCACGTTGGTTGCCGGTGATCTATCGACCTCGCTTCGCGAGCCCATTTCCTCGATTCGCAGCGATTCCGGCGTCTTCTTTCACGACTCCACGGAACTGGATTACCATTTCAACATCGACCCCACGGCGGACGACCGGGGCGGGCACGGCGCGCAGGAATCACTCGCGGATTTCGACGAGTGGTATTCGCTCTCCATCCGCAGGCAACTGGCGGATTCGGTCTTTTTCATCCATACCATCGGTGCCGCCATCGACCGCGACCACGTCTTTCTTTTTCACAAGCGCCCCGATACGGGTGGCGTCTCTTCCCTCGTGGTGGATACCGGGGCGCTGGAATGGAAACCCACCGGGCCGTTGACGCTGGATTTTTCCATCCGGGCCAGCCAGGCGGGCCTGGCGGGGAACGCGGGTGCCGAAACCCGGTTTGGATATGAATTTGATGCGACGCTGGTCCCGTTCACCGGGGCTACGATCTGCGTCGATGTCCGCCGGGAAAACGAGACCGGGTTCGATGGAGTGGGCGGCGTCTCGGATTTCTATTACGCGAGCTTCGACTATCAATTTCCACATCCGGCCCTCTCGTTCCACGTCAGCGGCTGGTCCACCGACCGGTGGCTGGATGGAACGTCCGGCATCGCGGCATCGTATTCGGAACTCGAGGCATCCGTAAGCTGGCAGATCAATGACCGGCTCTGGTGGTCAACCAGCGTGGAATGGGATTTTTCAAACGATGCCGTATCCGATGTGGAGACGTGCATCCGTTCCTTCAAGTCGGACCTCGTCTTTCAGGTATTGGACAACGTGTCGCTCGGCCTTTCACTGGCCTACGGCGCGGAACAGGCCATGGGCGCCTCAAGCCAGGCATGGACCAGTATCCGCGCCAAAGCAAAGATTCGCGTCACGGATCAGTTCAAAGTGGAGGCCGGCGTTGGCAGCGGCGGCGACAACATCCTCAAGGAACAGGTTCTCGACAGCCAGTCCGTTTATCTCATCGCCACCATCAGTTTTTGATGGCAACCCGGGCCACCCCGCCATCGGCTTCCTCGTTCCAGACCGGCGCGAGTAGCACGTCGAGGGGATTCTCGGGAAGCCCCACTGCGTAGTCGCGGATTAACCGGTCCAGTAGATTGACGCTTTCGCGGGCGACCTCGTTGTCATGAACCTTTAATCCGGAAAGCCCGCATCCGGAATTGGAGCGGAGTACCAGCCACTCTCCCTGCCAGCCTTTTTGGCGGAGTCGGCGAAGGATGTCATCGACATGGTTGGTGACAAGGCTGATGACGACATCGCTTTTGCTGCGCAATACCTGGCGGACGAACGATGCGGCCTCCGGTCGTTCAAAAAGCGTGTCAGTGATCCGCATGCGCGCTTTGAAGCGGCGTTCGCATTCGAGGGCGGCGCCATAGTGGTGCCGGCCATGGAGGCTGTCGCGGGGCTCCTGGAGCCAGATAAAAACGCGCCGCCGCCCCCGTTGCATGGCCTTGTGCCAGATGATCTCCATTTGGCGGAAGGTGTTGAGGCGGACGGTGTGAAACGGAAATTCCTGCTCTCCGACGCCGCAACAGACCACGGAGAGATTCCGCGAATCCAGATCCATGGGACAGTTTTGAGGCCAGCTGTTGAGCAGGACTCCCGGGGTGGATTTTGCCCGGATCACCTGGTTGATCCGGTTCCAGCTGCCCATTTCCCGCAGGCTGTAAAATTCGAGGCCGTAGCCAAGTTCGCGCGCCCTTTCCTGGGCTTGGAGGAATTTCGATTTACCGAAGGTATTGCTGGATGAGATGAAGGCGAGTTGATAGCCGCAGTTCAGGGACCGTCTTTTTTTCCAGGCTTGTGAGGCCCAGCGGCTGATGACGGGGTCCGGGGCATACCCAAGCTGGCGGGCGGCCGCACGGACTCTTTCCCGTGTGGCAGCGGAAATCTGGGGGTCGGAGCGCAGGGCCCGCGAAGCGGTGGAACGGCTGATATGGGCCAGATCGGCCACCTGCTGGAGTCTGACGGGAGGCATACGCAACTCATTGCGCTCTGCGCCGATTTACTTGTAAATCCGCAAAAATTAGAGTGCCTGCATGAATTTCAAGGGTGCGTCCATGGGAATCTCCGGACCAGATTGCGGAACTCCAGAGCCAAAATTCCAGTGGAAGGTTTGGGCAACCTGCAATACATCGCTGTAAGATAAAACGATCCGGCGCGGATGATCGCACCGATTTATTTAAAAATTCCCTATGAAAACCTCCCGTCATCATTTCACTCTGGCAGCACGCATTGCAATCACACTCGGTGCTGTCGCGCTGACGTCCGGCGTTTCCTTCGCTGACCTTCCGGCCGATCTGGACGCGCCCGGGGACACGCCGCAAATGCGCGGGCTTGGAATGGGGTGTCATTTTGGGCGCATGCCGAATTGGGATATCGACAAGCTGGTCCCCTTGTTGAAGCAACTGGGTGTCCAATATGTTCGCGACTCATGGGGCTGGCAAAAGGTGGAAACAACCAAGGGGACTTACTCGATGCCTCCCGATGCGCAGCACAAGCTCGATACGCTGAACGCAGCCGGGTTGAAAGTCATCGCCGTCCTCGCTTTCGGCAACAAGCTCTACGAGAACCCCCTCGATTCCGATGCCTTCGCCAACTATGCCGGTTGGATGGCCACTACTTTCAAGGGGAAGGTGACTGCGTGGGAAATTTGGAATGAACCCGACAATTTTTTCTTTCTCAAACAATACGGCGGCAAACGTGACGGCAGCGATGATGCGGCCTGGGTGGCGAAATATTCGGAGTTGGTTTGCAAGACAGTCGCGACGATCAAGCAAGCCGACCCGAATGTCACCGTCCTCCATAACATCGAGGGCGAAAGCTGGCTGAATGCCTTGAAAGCGCATGCTGCTGATTACGCCCATGTTGACGGGATTGATTTGCATACCTACCCGAAGCACATGCTGGAGCAGGGCGCCGAGGGCAAGGACGACACTCACAGCATGGTCGCGAAACTCGACAATAACAGCAGCGCGTGGCCCAAACAATATCTCGGCCATCCCCTCCAGTGTTGGGTGGGCGAGTGCGGGTTGACCATGTTCGAGCCCCCTGCGAAGCAGGCCAAAACGGATTTCACGTCTGTTTCCGGAACGCTTCAGGCCGCGGGAGAGATTCGTTCCACCCTCATCGGGCTTGCTTATGGCGTCAAGGCGTGGTGCATCTACGATTTCGTTGACGAAACGGCGGATCCGCACGACGTCGAAAGCAATTTTGGCCTCATTCGTGACTACACGCATAACTACGAATTGAAGCCGGCTTATTATGCGGTCCGGCGTATGGCGAGATTGCTTGGTCCCGACTGGAAATTGCAGCCCGGCTTCGGGGCCACGCTGGATGCTGAGCTTGTCCCGCCTCCCGAAGCGAGCCCGTGGCTCAAGGCGAATCTTGCACAGGTCTATTGGTTCCGTGTTGGGAACCATGAAGTCACCATCGTCTGGAAAGCCGGGAAACCCGATCTCGCCAACCCGGTCGAGCTCGGGAAAATCACCTGGCCCGGGGCGGATAAGGGTATCACCGCCGAAGCCGTCGATATGGTCACAGGCAAAAGTGTCGATGTAAAACTAAGCCGTGACGCGCACGGTGCCACACTCTCCGGTGTGCCGCTCGGCTGGGCGCCGGTTGCAATCCGCTGGGTCGTTCCGCAGTCATCGCAATAGAGGAGCTTTTGGAGCTATGCCGGGGCGCCATTTCTTTCAAATGCGGGAAGCATACGCAACTCATTGCGCTCTGCGCCGATTTACTTGTCAATCAGCAAAAATTAGGGTGTTCCCATGAATTTCAAGAATGTACCGCGCCAGCCGCTGGCAATTCTCTTTCTCATCGGCTTTGCTGCCTGCGGAATTGCCTCCGGCAAAGCGGAACCATTTGTAAAACAAAATGACGTGATAGTTTTTATGGGTGACTCCATTACGGTTGCCTCCACCTCGCCGGATGGTTTTGCAACACTCATCGGCAAGTCCATAGATACAGCCCTGCCCGGCGGCAATGTGCGGATTCACGCTGCTGCAAAGGGAGGTTGCGGCATCAAATACCTGCAAACGATATTCGATTCGCAAGTAGTCGTGCACAAACCGGCAATTGTCGTCATCCTGATCGGAATCAATGACGTTCGCCTCGTCGAGCGCCATCAAGGCTCCGACCCGGCGGAATATCAAGCGCTCTTGAAGAAGCTTGTTGCCCGCTGCCATGACATTGGCGCAAAAACGGTTCTCTGTTCTCCAATCATGCGCGGAGAAAAGACGGATGGCAGCAACCAGTATGATGACTTGATCAAGCAATATGTGGCCGCCTGCAGGAAGGTCGCGGACGAGACATCCTCCACGTTCGTGGATCTCCGTGATTTGTTCATGGCACGGTTGCGCGTCATCAATCCGGAAAATACGGAGGCAGGCCATCTATCCAGGGACGGTGTGCATCCGAATGCCGCTGGAAACGCATTGGTCGCCGGTGCAATCCTCGACAAATGGTCGATTCCGCACGGGAAATAGAAAAGAACCCGACGCCATGAAATCGCTCTGCATTTTCGTTGTAATGCTCTGTCTTCTCGCAAGCCAGACCATGGCGGCGGACAGGAAGCCAAACATCATCCTCATCCTTGCGGACGATCTCGGCCTGCCCGGGCTCGGCTGCACCGGCGGTATTTACAAGACGCCAAACATCGATGCGCTCGCGGCGGGTGGCATCCGCTTCGAGAATTGCTTTGCCTCGCCGCTCTGCGGGCCATCGCGGGCGATGCTGCTGACGGGACGATACGCCTTCCGGACCGGCATGAAAAGAAACGGCGACGGCAAGGAGGTCACGCCCGGGAAGGATGGCTGCGTCGCGCAACTCATGAGGCAGGCGGGTTACGCCACTGCGGTTGCCGGCAAGTGGCAGCATTTTCGCTATCTATCCAACCAGGAGGAATCGTCGAAATGGGGCTTTGATGAATTTCTCCTCTGGGGCGCGGGCGAATCGGAAGAGGGCGAGGGAAAAGGCTCCAAGGCCAAAGTGGATGCCAGCGGAGAAAAGCAGAAGAAGCTGCGTTATTGGGATCCAGTCTATAATCTCAACGGCAAAACCCTCGAGGATACCAAAGGCAAATACGGCCCCGACTTGCTCAACGAATATGTTTGCGACTTCATCAGGCGCAATCAGGACAGGCCGTTCTTCATCTATTACCCGACGCCGCTCATTCATTCGCCGCTCCGGCCCACCCCCGACAGCCCGCAGGCGGGCGCTGGTAAACCCAAGGGAAAGGAGAATTCAGTTTACGGACAGAACATCACCTATCTCGACAAACTCGTGGGCCAGCTCGTCGCCGAACTCGACAGGTTGAAGTTGCGCGAGAACACGCTCATCGTCTTCACCGGCGACAACGGCAGCGAGCCTGTGGGCACCGTCAATGGCAGGCCGATCGACGGCAACAAGGGCTCAATGCAAGAAGGCGGCAGCCGCGTGCCGCTCATCGCAAACTGGCCCGGCACCGCACCCGCCGGCCGGGTCCTCGGGGATCTCACCGACTTCAGCGATTTCTTGCCGACCTTCGCCGCGCTCGCAGGCGCGCCCCTCCCGGCTGACCGGAAGATCGACGGTCACAGCTTCGCGCCACAACTCCGGGGCGGGAAGGGGGAGCCCCACGACTGGGTCTATGTACAGCTCGACGAGAAACGTTACGTACGCAGCGCCCGCTGGAAACTCACTGGCGACGGCGATCTTTTCGATATGAAAGACGCGCCGTACAGTCAGATTCCGGTGCCCATCGGCTCGAACGACAACGAGGCCGCCACCGAACGCGCAAAATTGCAGGCCGTGCTCGACAACCTTTCGACGCAAGGCGCGACTGACACTACTAAACGCGGCGGAAAAAAGGCGGCGAAATAAGTGCGGGTCAGCGAGTGACAACTCTTCATAACTCGTCCCAACAGTTAGACAACTTATCAACTATGAAATACTCAAAAGCCTCCTTCGCGGCCCTTCTCCTTGTTGCCATCATCCTGTCAATTCAGGATGCCGATGCCGGCCAGACCCGCCTCTTCATTTTTTCCGGTCAGTCCAACATGAAGCATCTTGAACCCGGGGAGTCTTTTATCCCGACATTCAAGAAGGCTTTTCCGGAGGATGAACTCATCGTGGTGAAATATGCCATAAGCGGCCAGCCGATCCTGCGCTGGTACGCGGATTGGAAATCAGCCAGCGGTGAGCGTCCCGATGTGCGAAATGGCAAGGTTGGTGACATGTATGAAACGCTTTTGGCCATGGCGAAAAAGGCTCTGGAAGGCAAGCCAAGGCCGGAAAGCGTGGTGTTCGTCTGGATGCAGGGCGAAGCCGACACGCACAGCGCCGGTAATGCGGACGTTTACGAGGCGAGTCTGAAAGCCGTGATCAAAAAGCTGAGGGATGACTTGAAACGTCCGGATATGTATTTTGTCGTAGGCCGCATCAGTGATTTTTCCGGGTATCCCGAGGGGTCGAAGACTGTCCGGAATGCTCTCGTGAAGGTTGCCGGGGACGATCCCCGCGGCGCATGGATCGACACGGACGATCTGAACGGCAAAAATGACGGATTGCACTACACGGCGGAGGGTTACAAGATACTGGGCGAACGCTTTGCCGGGAAAGCGATTAAATTACTGTCCTCTGCACCCGCCCCGAAGTGATTACAGATTACATGCCACTTACCCCACGCCCCAACATCCTCTGGCTTTCGTTCGAGGATACCAGTCCCCGGTTCGGGTGCTATGGTGATCCTGTTGCCCGCACACCGAACGTGGATCGGCTTGCTGCGGAAGGCCGGCTCTACACGCGCGCGTTTTCGGTTGCGGGCGTCTGTTCGCCGAGCCGCTCCGCCATCATCACCGGCCTCTACCCGCCCTCGGCTGGGACCCATCATCACCGGACATCGCACACCAACCCGCATGTCCCGGAAATGCCGACCCCGTACGAGGCGGTGCTCCCACACTACGCAAAATTGCTGCCCGAATATTTGCGCGCTGCTGGTTACTACTGCACAAACAACGTCAAGACCGACTACCAGTTCAAGCCCCCGTTCACCGCATGGGACGATTGCAGCAGGACCGCTCACTGGTGCAACCGCGCCGACCGCTCGCAGCCCTTCTTCGCCGTCTTCAACCTCGAGGCGACGCACGAGAGCGGCATGTGGGAGGAAAAAGGCGTTCCCCTCACGGACCCGGATTCGCTTTCGCTTCCACCTTGGATTCCCGACACCCGCAAGTGCCGCGAAGCCCTCGCGCGCCAGTACGACCACATTGCGGAGAACGACGCCCGCCTCGGCGAACTGCTTGCCACTCTTGAGGAGGACGGCCTTTCGGAAAACACGATCGTGTTCCTCTGGAGCGACCATGGCGAGGGCGTGCCCCGCGCGAAACGCTGGCTCTACGACGCGGGTATCCGAATCCCGCTCATCGTGAAATGGCCCGGGAAAATTGACCCCGGCGCAGTCAGCGCCGACCTCGTATCCCTCATCGATCTCGGCCCCACCGTCCTCTCGCTGTGCGGCCTCGATGTCCCGCGGCACATGCAGGGCCGCCCGTTTCTCGGCCCGGATGCGGAACCGCGCGACTACGTGTACGGCAGCAGGGACCGCCTGGACGAGGCGTACGACATGGTCCGCGCCGTGCGCGACCGCCGCTTCAAGTACATCCGCAACTATTGCCCGGAGATATCGTATCTCCCATGGATGCCATACCAGGACCGCCACCCGATGCTGCAGGAAATGCGGCGGCTGTTTCTCGAAGGAAAACTCGAGGGGCCGCAAACATTGTTGTTTCAACCTTGCCGGAAGCCGGAGGAACTCTACGACCTCGATGCCGACCCGCACGAATTTAATAATCTCGCAGCCGCGCCGGAATGCCGGGAGCACCTGGTCCGCCTCCGCGCCGCGCTGGACGACTGGCTTTCCAATATCGGGGACCTCGGCACCATCGACGAAATCGAAATGAAACATCGATGGTGGCGGGGCCCGGACCAGCCGGTCACAGTCGCGCCGATCATCGTACCTATTGCGCCGGATTTCACGGCGATGGAGCCGGCTGGCGGCGACGTCACCTTGCGGGGCCCGGCATTGCTCCAACTCCACTGCGCCACGCAGGGCGCCTCGATCGGCTGGACCACCGCGCAGGAACCCGTGCCCGCATGGCATCTTTACACCGGCCCCATTCACCTCGAACCCGGCACGATCACGCTCCGCGCAAAAGCCATCCGCATCGGCTACCTTCCAAGCGCGGAACGAACAGCGACATTTCACGTGACTTGAGTGGAATCAATTTTAAAAAATCCCCGTCATGCCCCCATCAACATTTCCCATGAAAACACTCCTCACCCTGCTCGTTGTCATTCTGCTGGCGCGCGTCAGCCCCGCCGCAGACGCCACCGCGAAGCCGAACATCATTTTCATCCTGTGCGACGATCTCGGCTACGGCGACCTCGGCGTGTTCTACCAGAACAAGCGCGCGGCGATGAAAGACCGCGGCACACCATTCTTCACCACGCCGCATATTGACACGCTCGCCCGCGACGGCGTGATCATGACGCAGCATTATTGCGGCGCGCCGGTGTGCGCCCCCTCGCGCGCGTCGTTCCTCACCGGCCTTACGCAGGGCCATGCAAACGTGCGCGACAACCAGTTCGACAAGGCGCTCGCAAACACCCTCACGGTCGCATCCGTGCTGCACCGCGCGGACTACGCCACAGCCGCGATCGGCAAGTGGGGCTTGCAGGGGGGCGGCGGCAAAAAAGCCGGTAACGAAGAGGAGGGCGGGGGAAAAGGCGGCGGCAACCCTTCCACCTGGCCCGCATATCCCACCAAGCGCGGCTTTGATTTTTATTTCGGATACGTGCGCCACCAGGACGGCCATTTTCATTACCCCGCCGAGGACCATCGCGAAATCTGGGAGAACGACCATGTGATTACGACTGGCCTCGATCTTTGTTACACAACCGATCTCTTCACCGCGCGCGCAAAAAAATGGATCGTCGACCAGACCGCCGCCCGGCCGCGCCAGCCCTTCTTCCTCTACCTCGCATACGACACGCCCCACGCAAAATTGCAAAATCCCCCGTGCGCATATCCCGCTGGCGGCGGGTTGCGCGGCGGCATCCAGTGGACCGGCAAACCGCACTCAATGATCACCACCGCCATGGGCGCCGTGGACGCATGGATGCATCCCGACTACGAAAACGCCACATGGGACGACGACCACAATCCCGCCACGCCGGAAGTCCCGTGGCCCGAGTCCCAGAAACGCTACGCGAATGATGTGCGCCGCATCGACGACGCCGTGGGCGATCTCCTGCGGCTTCTTGACGACCTGAAAATCGCGAACAACACGCTCGTCGTTTTCACTTCCGACAACGGCCCTTCCATCGAGTCCTATCTGCCGAAAGCCCAGTACGCCCCCACGTTCTTCCGCGGCTTCGGCCCGTTCGACGGCATCAAGCGCGACACGTGGGAAGGCGGCGTGCGCATCCCCGCCATCGCGCGCTGGCCCGGCGTCATCCCCGCGGGCCGCATCGACAGCAAACCCTCCGGCCAGTGGGACTGGCTTGCGACATTTGCCGGTGCGGCGCATCTCCCCGCGCCCGCGGGGTCCGACGGCGTATCATTGCTCCCGTCGCTCACCGGCCAGGGCACGCAACTTCCCGGCGAGTTATACATCGAATACTTCAACGGCGCGAACACGCCTAACTATCCCGAGTTCGCACCCGCCCATCGCAAGCGCCCCCGTAAACAGATGCAGGCCATTTACATGGACGGCTACAAAGGCATTCGTTACGACGTAAAATCCGCGGAGGACGATTTCGAAATCTACGATCTTGCCACCGACGAACGTGAAACAAAAGACCTCGGCAAGACCCCAAAATTCGCCGCCATGCAAAGCGCGATGAAAGCCGCCGTCCTGCGCCAGCGCAAACCCGATGCCGACGCCCCGCGCCCGTACGACAGCGCCCCCGTGCCGTCCGTCGCGGAGCCGCAAACGAAACCCGGCGTCACATGGTCATCATATCAGGGTGGCTGGCCGTGGATGCCCGACTTCCGCACCCTGACACCAGCCTCCACCGGCACCGCGGAAACAATCCGCCTTCCCGCAACCGCCGTCGGTGTTGCATTCGAGTGCTACTTCCATGCAACGCAGGACGGCGCATACACATTCACCGTCGACAGCGATTCATCTGCCATGCTCTTCCTCCACGACATCCGTGTCATCGACGAACTACTCGACACATCCGCGGGAAAAACCAGCGGCACCGTCCTGCTCAAGGCCGGCTGGCACCCCATGCGCCTCTACTACCGCCATAAAACCGGCGCAGCCCCCCGTCTCGAAATCACCGCTGCGGCCGGCGACGCCCATCCCGCCGCATTGGATCCCGCCGCACTGCGGAGGAAGCAGGAGTGAATCCCTGACTTTAACATCAGACATACCCGGTGCTTTAACGAACATCGGCAAATGACACTTGCCGCACGCGCTGTTTTTCGGAATGGTACGCCGCGCATCGATGATCATCTCCCACCGGAAGCGTTTCGTAATGTTCAGGCCGTGGAAAACGGCGAGTTCCTCCATGGGCGCGCGGCTTGAATCTCTCGACGACAGCCCTTACTCCCAGCTATTCGACTTCAACCCCCACCTGAACCGTGTCGTCCACCAGCACCTCACCTGCGCCGACTTCGCCTGCCTGCCCGAGAGCAGGCTCGGATACTTTACGGCATCTTTCGTCCGTAATCCCTACGACCGCGTTTACTCCGGGTTCCGGCAGTTCCGGAAGGATATCCTCGAGCAACCCCAGCCTGGGTTTTCCGAACCCTGGATCCGTGAGCTCGTGGTGAAGCAGCTTGCCGGGGTCTCCGCCCAGCTTCACGCCGCCTCATTCCAGTTCGACGAATGGCTCGGGCTCGTCACGGACGACCAGGTTTACGAAGCCGGGCGCAATACCAGCTTTCCGCTTCATCCCGCCCACTACTGGACGCATATCGCCGGGCGCCAGGCCGTCGATTTCATCGGCCGCGTCGAGAACTTCGAAACCGATTTCCAGCTTTTCCTCGATCGCGCCGGAATCGGCCCTCTCCCCGTGGTAAACGCCAACGTCGTTGAGTTGGAAGCCGCCGCCGCCAACCCCCACGGCTACCGCTACATCGACCGCATGCAGGCCAGGTCCATCGCAAAAATCAACCGCCTCTTCGCGCGTGACTTCGAACTCTTCGGCTACGCGCAGCTTGCCGCAGAAGAAAATGGATCAGCCCGCGACCCCGGAAACGATGACAAAGCCATCACATCCGTAGCAGCCGGGGGTTGATCCCGCCCAGCCGGGAGACACCCCCGGATATTAAAAATAAAAACAGCTCCCGATCCTGAAGGGATCGCAGCCACCGGGAAATTCAAGAGAGCAATCCCCTCAACCCGTCAGGCCCGCGAGATGCGTCCGCACCTGCACGAAGGCGATCATCTCCAGCAGGTCCGGATACTTGAAAGGCTTGTGCAGCATCAGCCCGTCGACGCGCTGGATGAACGCCTTGATCTTCTCGTCGTGGGTGTAGCCCGTCATGAAAATGAACCGCGGGCACAGGTAAGGCTTTATCCGCTCCACGGCCGCATAAAACATGTCGCCCGGCAGCTTCGGCATCATCATGTCGCAGATGATCACGTCGAAATCGTGTTGCTGGATGTAGCGCACGCCATCCACCCCATCGCTCACCGTCATCACCTTGTTCCGCGGCTCCAGCGCGAACCGGATGAACTTCGAAAGGGTCTCCTCATCATCCAGTACCAGGATGTTGTTGCTCTCGTAGTGGATCGATGTCGGCAGGAGCGTGAGCGGTTTTTCGGCCATTGCTGCAACCAGATTACGATAATTCCCCGCGTTCGCCCACGAAAATCACCGCGATCAATAATGCCTCTTCTTCACGCCTGTTTTGATTTTCATCGTGTCCTGGGCGATCAGGCTGTCGAGCACTGCTTGTAACTTCGCGCGACTGGCCACGGCCTCCTTGTCGGTCGTCCCGGCGGGCACCGGTATCTGCTTGTACGGCGCTTCCTTCATGTCGAAAAATTCCCCGTCGTTGTTGAGCTTCCAGCGCTCGCTCCGCACGTAGAGCCAGTCGTCGAGATGCACGTAAACCCACTCGCGCGGCGCGCCTTTTTCCCCGCGCAATTGCGGGGCGAAACTGTGCCCGTCGATCGTGATGCCCTCCGCCGGTTTCGCGCCGGCCACCTCCGCAAACGTCGGGTTGAAGTCGCTGAAATCCGTGAGGTCCTTCAACACGCGGCTCGCGGGCGTGGTGACCGGCCAGTTCGCGATCAGCGGGGAACAGTTTCATCCCATGAGTAAACACCTTCCATGCGAAAAAAGCTCCCTGAAACTTGCGCCTCTTTTTCGTGCTTGCACGAAACCCCGCAGGCATCAGCATAATCCTGTTCGTCTCGCATCTATGAAAACCTCGTTCCCCTCGATCTCCCGTACCGCGTTTCTATTCCTTGCAACCGCCATGCTGCATCCCGCCGCAATGGTCGCGCAAAACGCACCCGCCGCGCCGTCCACCCCCGAGCCCGGTTCCGCGGAGTTGCTGAGGCCGAACAAGCAGCCAACGCCACAATACGACCCCGCGCTGCCGAATGTGCTCATCATAGGCGACTCGATTTCCATCGGTTACACCCCGTATGTCATCAAGCAGTTGCAGGGAAAGGCGAACGTCATCCACGCCCCCGGCAACAACGGCGCCTCCTCCTCGCTGGTCGCCGGCGTGAAGGGCTGGGCCGCGCATTTCCCCGAGGTAAAGAAGTGGGACGTCATCCATTTCAACGCCGGCCTGCATGACCTCAAGCGTATGAAGACCGAAAACGGCGCCAGCAAACCCAGCAACGATCCCAACGACCCGCCCAACACCGGTCTCGTGAAGTACAAGGAGAACATGGAACGCGTCGTAGCCAGTCTCAAGTCCACCGGCGCGAAGCTCATCTTCGCCACCACCACGCCTTACCCCGCCGGGTCAAAGCCCGCCCGCGTCCCGGAAGACGCCGCGAAATACAACGAAGTCGCCCTCCAGGTCATGAAAGAGCAGGGGATCGCTATCGACGACTTAAGCTCCGCCATCGCGCCTGGGCTCGCAGAACTCCAGCTCCCGACCAACGTCCACTTCAAGCCCGCCGGCTCCGAGTTCCTCGCGACGCAAGTCACCCAAAGCATCCTCACCGCCCTCGGCAAAAATACGGAATCCGCTCCTCCCGCGAAGAAGTAATTCGCCGGGCGGACAACGGCATCCCTTAGCCCCATGAAACTGAATCGAATCCTGGAAACCTCGCTCTACGCGGAAGACTTGGAAGCCGCCGAGGCTTTTTATACCGGCATGCTGGGTCTCGAGGTCCATTCGCGCCTTGCTGGGCGCCACGTTTTCTTCCGCGTCGGCGCGGAGATGCTCCTGGTTTTTAATCCGGACCGGACGGAGAAGGAAGCGGACTCCCCGCACGGCTGCCGCGGGAGGGGCCATGTTGCCTGGGCCGTGCCCGCTGGGGAAATGGAAGACTGGCGCCGGCGGCTCGCGGAGAAAAGGGTGCCGTTCAAGGATCATCTCTGGCGCGAAGGCATCCACTCCCTCTACTTCAGCGATCCCGCAGGCAACAGCCTGGAACTGGCGGCCCCCAATCTTTGGGACATTTCCTGAACGTAATCGGCATGCGCTTCAAGCAATTAGCATCCTGTTTGTTACTGAAGCTATTGCTCCTCACAGTATTGGCAATAGCAGCCTTTTTCTGCGCGATGCTTCCCTTGTCCAGTTTCAATCTAAGCCACGTATCGTCATCAGGCAGCCCCGAACAGGATGCCGAACAGGAAATAGATTGGGCGATCAATTTCATTCACAAACGTGTTCCTGTTCGTCTAGTCCAGCCGGAGTCGCTGAACAGGCAACTGGACTTTTTTTATAAATGGGCTTTGGCAGAGATTGAAGCACGGTTCGGTATTGTCGCCATATTGTGGAGCGGCGGTGTGATTCTCATCGTCTTGCTTCAAAAAAGGAGTCAGTTTTTGGCCTCATGAACCCCGTCATAGACATCCGCCCCCTCGTCGAACGCATCGAGGCCACCGTCCGCTCCCACCGGCTCGATACGCCGGGCGCCTACCAGCGATGGCTCTGGCAAAACCCGGCGAACGACCGCAAGCTCGGCGTCAACGAATACGGCTGCGCCGACGCCGCAAATATCCTCTACACCATCGGCTGCTTTCCATCCCACCCCGGCGACAGGGAGGCCTTCGTGAACACGCTTCAGGACTTGCAGGATCCCGCCACCGGCATGTTCTCCGAGGCCACCCATCAGCCCATCCACTGCACCGCCCATTGCATCGCTGCGCTCGAGCTTTTCGACGCCCGCCCGCGCCACAAACTCCACGACCTCACCCCGCTCAAGTCCTGCGGGGCGCTCCACGCATTCCTGGAAAAACTCCACTGGGCCGAGCACCCCTGGCCCCACAGCCATCTCGGTGCCGGCCTCTACGCCGCACTCGTGCTCGCCGACGAGGTCGATGCCGCATGGCAGGACTCGTATTTCGAATGGCTCTGGAACGAAGCCGACCCCGCGACCGGGCTCTGGAGAAAAAATTGCATCCCCTCAGCCCCGGGCGAACTCTTCCCGCATCTCGCCGGCTCCTTCCATTACCTGTTCAACCACGAGTATGCCCGGCGTCCGCTGCGTTACCCCGGCCGCATGGTCGACACCTGCCTCAAAATCATCGCCACGGATGACAGATACCTCTCCCGCGGAGCCGAGTTCGCGGACATCGACTGGGTCTATTGCCTGAACCGGAGCCTGCGCCAGAGCGGGCATCGCCCCGCGGAAAGCCTCGACGCATTGCACGCCTTCGCCACCAAATATTGCGCCATGCTTTCCGCCATCGACACCGCGAAGGACGAAAACTGGAACGATCTCCACAAACTTTTCGGCGCCACATGCGCGCTCGCCGAGCTGCAGTCCGCCCTGCCGGGCCTCATCCGTACCGAAAGGCCATTGCGTCTTGTGCTCGACCGCCGCCCTTTTATTTAGTTTACCAAAGGAAATGGGTCACGCCGCCTGCAAGCCATGCCGCTGCAGGGTTTCACCCCATTGCGTTCGACGGGCCGTGGGCGTAAGTGTACCTTATGAAAACGCTTATTATTCCAGTCCTTGCCGCGGTCGCCTTCATATCGCTATCGGCATGCACAAGCGTGGATGACACAAGCAAGCCATCCCAAACCGCAAAGGCCGGTGCAGACATGCAGAAAGCAGTAAAACCGAACTGAATCGATTGCCCGTTTGCAAGCATCAGCCGTCTTGGTTCGTTAAAAGAAAGCCCTCGAAACATTCCTGCAAAGGAATTATCCTGAAGTCATGACTACTTCCAAAAAGAAATCCGGCATCAATCAGTCCGTCGCGAGGAAACCTGGTTTTAAAGAACTGGATGTAACCACGAAGCACAACAAAGCAACGGCCCATAAACCCGTTGAAAAACGGATAGCGAGCAAGGTTCGTGGGCGGTGATTGCAAACATGGAAAAAGGAAAGAAACATAACAAATGAAACCTAAAAATGTCGGGATGCTGTTGCTTGCGGTCTATTTGATTGTTGTCGGGGTTGTTGGACTGGGCGGTATTTCGCTCGGCCACCTCGGCATATTGGTTCCGATTCTTGCAATAGCCGCGGGTGTGTGTCTTTTGATCGGAAAGTGATTTTTGAAGAATGATGAAATCACAGAGCGGATTTTGATGCTGCTTCAGCAGCATCTGGGAAATTGAATAATTCCAAACCGGCGCCAGGTCTCACCCTGGCGACCTGGTTGGATGTCTGGACCTTCATCCAACCAGGCCACATTACTACTCCCTTGCCGTGCCTGAAAGCTGGTTAGATCGCTGCCTCACAATCCATCTACCAAACCGGCTGTCGCGGTTTACTCGCAACAATCACGGCTTATACCACTTGCGGACTTGCAAGCCAATCGGACCAAATACCGGTTACGATATAAGGTTTTCGCTGATACGATGGCTCTGGATTGTGCCCTTGAGCCAAACGCTCCCGACACTGGATAAAATGGCTATCCATGGTATGTTCATACATGTGGAATAAGCATCAGATTCAAGCTCTGAAAGAAAAGGCATATTCTTTCAGTGACGACAATGATGTGCGGACTCATTTGACCGCAATGAACGTCCATCTCAATAAATACGAGAGGATGTTTTTGATCCATAAAAAGAATGAGGAATGGAAAGAGGTGGAACGGGAAGCCAACGGAATTAAAGCCAGATTGACTGCTCTGAATGTTGAGCTTCCATCATTAAACTAGCCCATATCGGCAATCGTTGTACCGATGGGCGACCACCCGGATTTGGTGCCGCTCTTTCTCCAGTCTGGTGCCCACGTATTATAATTCGCTTGTGGGTCACAAGAGCCGTATCGTCCGTGTGGATGTAGACAAGATGAAGCCCCCAAAAACACTCGCGGACGCCCACGGTGCGGCACTGCGCGCTTCAGAACTTCGCTATCGCCGGCTCTTTGAGACGGCCAAGGATGGCATTCTGATCCTCGATGCTGCGACGGGGATGGTCGTGGACGTGAATCCCTTCCTGATCGATCTGCTGGGATTTCCCCGCGAGGTGTTCCTCGGCAAAAAGGTCTGGGAACTCGGTTTTTTCAAGGACATTGCCGCCAACGAGGCCAAGTTCGCGGAATTGCAGGGCCGGAAATATGTCCGGTACGACGATCTTCCGCTCGAAACTGCCGATGGACGAAAAATCGCCGTGGAGTTCGTCAGCAACGTCTACCTGGTGAACCGTCACAAGGTAATCCAATGCAATATCCGCGACATCAGCGCGCGCAAACGTACGGAGGAGGCGTTGCATGAAAGCGGCGAACAATTTCAAGCCATGTTCGAGCTGGCATCCATCGGCATGGCCCAGGCCGACCCGCTCACGGGCCGGTGGCTGCGGGTGAACGGGAAGATGTGCATGATCACGGGATACTCCACCGCCGAGTTGCTGAAACTCCGGGTCCCGGACATCACCCACCCGGAAGACAGGCAGAAGGACATGGAGGCGTTCCAGCGCGTCGTGCGGGGCGAATCCCCCGACTACCGAATGGAAAAGCGGTACGTGCGCAAGGATGGCGCGGTGGTCTGGGTGAATGTCAACATGACCGTGATCCGCGATGCCGCTGGCAAACCCCTCCGGACCATGGCAACGGTCGAGGATATCACCGAGCGGATCGCCTCCGTGCAGAAGCTCCGTCAGTTGTCCCAGGCCGTGGAGCAGAGTCCCAGCTCGATCATCATCACCGATACGGAGGGGAACATCCAGTATGTCAATCCGAAGTTCACGGCCATCACCGGCTACAGCTCTGCGGATGTCGTGGGCACAAATCCGCGCATCCTGAAGTCCCTGAAGACCGCGCCTGAAACCTACAAGGCCCTTTGGGATACCATCACGGACGGGCGCGAGTGGCACGGGGAATTTCATAGCAGGAAAAAAAACGGCGACCTCTTCCGGGAGCTTGCCTCCATCTCCGCGATCACGGACAGGAACGGAGTCATCACCAGCTTCCTTGCCGTCAAGGAGGACATCACCGAGCGGAGCAGGCTTGAGGGTGAAATCCTGCAGATCAGCGAACGCGAGCAATGCCGCGTCGGGCAGGATTTGCACGACGGGATCTGCCAGAACCTCACCGGCATCAAATTCCTTACCGAGGCATTGAAGCGCAACCTTGGGGAGAATAACCTGCGGCCGGCTGCCGCATCCGCCGCCGCCGCGGCCATCGCGAAACATATACAGGGGGCGATCCAGGAGGCTCACAACCTCGCCACGGGACTTTACCCGGTTCGGATCGAGGAAAATGGATTGATGTCGGCGCTCGAGGATCTTGCGGCGGACACGGCCGGCCGTTTTCACATCGCTTGCAAATTCGAATGCGACGTGCCGGTCCATTTCCCGGACAACCTTGCAGCCACACATCTCTACCGGATCGCGCAGGAGGCCGTGAGCAATGCCATTAAACACGGCAAGGCGAAGAATGTGGTCATCCATCTTTCTGAGGACGGCGAACGGGTTACCTTGAGCGTCGAGGATGATGGGAATGGCGGCCTCAAGAAAACCAAGTCCCCGGGGATGGGATTGAAAACAATGAACTACAGGGCGCGGTCGATTGGAGGCGCGCTGGAGACACGGCGGCGCCCGCGGGGCGGATTCATATTGACCTGCTCATTTCCAAGGCCGCAGGGGGCGGGTGCATGAATATAAAAAAATGCGCGGTTGCAGGAAAGCCGGCGCCGGTTCGCAGGCGGGTATTGATCATCGACGACCATGTCGTCGTGCGCCAGGGGTTGATGCATCTGATTAATCTGGAGAAGGATTTCCTGGTGTGCGGGGAAGCGGAAGACGCCCGCACAGGCATGGATGCGATCAGCCGCCTCAAGCCGGATGCCGTCATAGTGGACATCTCGCTTCAGGGGATGAATGGCGTGGAATTTATCAAGAACGCCAGGACGTTTCATCCCGGCCTGCGCATCGTTGTACTGTCGATGCATGATGAATCCCTCTACGCGGAGCGCGTGCTCCGGGCGGGTGCCCTCGGATACGTCATGAAATCGGCGGCGAGCGGCGAGATCATCACTGCGCTGCGCAAGGCGTTGAAAGGGGAGCTTCATACAAGCAGCCGGGCCGGTGCCATATTGATGCAAAAATTCCTCGGCAGGCAGCACCCGAAGAAGGGGGCGTCGGTCGATGTTCTCAGCGACCGCGAATTGGAAATCTTTGAACTCATCGGCCGCGGAAGAACATCGCGCGAGATCGCCGGCGAATTGACTATCAGCATCAAGACGGTCGATTCCCACCGCATGCACATCAAGGGAAAACTCAACGTCCGCTCCGCTCCGGAACTTGTCCAGCATGCGGTGGTCTATGTCGAAAACAGCGCGGCAGGCTGAACCGCTGCGTCCTTTTTTTTCGTAGGTAAATCCCCTAGGAATCAACCGGTAGTCGACCCTATTTACTGCCCCGCGCGCACCACTCATAGTGCGGTGAGGTTGCCTCTTGAAGGACGGGCGCCTTTTGTAAAATCATGGCTCGACTACTGGCTGATCCACGGAAACCGGCGGGATTTCAGAAATTCAACATGGCGATCATCTATGAGGACCCGCTCGAAGGACTTCATGCAAGACGATTTGCAAACCGCCTCGTAACAGGAGTCATCGGCAAACGTGAACTTAATCTTGGTATCTGGAATTTCGAGGCGCTCGGAATCTCTGAAATCAGGAATGTCGCGGCGAGCGCTGCGGCGGTCGCGGACGTCGTCATTCTTTCAATGAGTGGTTCAAAGGCGCTGAGCCCCATGGCGAAGGAATGGATCGCGATGTGGTCGTGGCTCATGGACAGGGGCAAGCCTGCCATCATTGCGCTCTTCGCGAAGCCCGGCGGGGCCGGGTCTCTCATTCAAACAGACTTGAAAAGAACCGCACTGCTTAAAGGGCTCGACTTTTTTGCGGCGGTTGGCCCGCAAATCAGGCAATTCCCGTTTAAATTTCCCAATCTGCCACGGAAACAATCGCCCGCCGGAGACGGGACGCAAATGAACCGGAATTGAAGTCCGCCTTGTTGTCTGCCAACGATGCGGGGGAAAATGGGGCAGGCTGTATTTCCCGCCTGCCCGTCCTTAAACCACGGCAGGCTTTTTTCTGGAAACAGGCGCTTTTACCGGCGCGGTCTCGCTGGGCGTGCGCCGGATGCGGATCTTGTTGTGATTGCCGCGCGCGTAATACTTCTCGCCATTCCAGAAATTGACATCCGCCTGCTTGTGCGGGAACTCGAACACCGCTCCATCCCTGCTCGTGGTGAAGCTCTTGTGCCCTTCATTATTGACCACAGCCATCTCCGGTTTCACCCCCGATTTGTTTAAATCATGGCTTAACGCGATCCGCAGCTCCTCGAGTGAATGAATGGACATTGGGCCACACACTACGCCACTCATCGCCGCTTGTCCAATCCTGCGGCATAAAACAAAAGCACGCATCCTGCTGGTTTCCTCGTTACCAACCTCATCTGTTTGGTAACGCAAGAGTCCCGGAAACTCCGTCCCCCCTCACAGCGCGTCAATCTCACGCATCACACCTCAACGCCGCTTGCGCATCGGGCGACGATGACGCAGGGAAACAGAGTTTTCAAAACCGGCGCCTCCCAAATATGGTATACTGGTTCAAGCTTGAAAAATGATGGAACGAATGGAAATGCCTGAAAACACCCCGCGCCAATCCTGGGCAAAAAACCAAATGGGGAAATCCCGGCTTGGATGAAACACCTCATCCCCAAAGCGTGGCTGAGCGTTTTTCTCCTGGCGATCGTCATGGGCCTTGTCCTTTTTTGCACGGCGGGAACGCTTCATTACTGGCAGGCGTGGGGTTACCTCGCAGCGTTTGTCGGGGCGGCGGCCCTGCATACGGCCTGGCTTGTGCGGCACGATCCCGCGCTGCTGGAACGCCGGATGCGCGGCGGCCCGACCGCTGAGAAGGAAACGCGGCAGCGGATCATCATGACGTTCACATCCACCGGTTTCGTCGCGTTGATGGTGGTGCCCGCGCTGGATCATCGCTTTGGCTGGTCGGTGATGCCGCCGTGGCTGCCGGTTGCGGGGGATTTGCTCATCGCGGTCGGGTTTTACATTGTGTTCCTCGTCTTCAGGGTCAACACCTTCACCGCCGCCACGATCGAGGTCGCCGCGAATCAAAAGGTCATCTCCACCGGGCCGTACGCAGTCGTGCGGCATCCCATGTATGCAGGGAGTCTTCTCTATCTTTTCGCCACCCCGTTCGCACTCGGCTCCTGGTGGGGACTGGCGGCATTCGCCGCGACATTCCCGTTTTTGGTCTGGCGGCTCTTCGACGAGGAGCAACTCCTCTCCCGGCAACTCCCGGGCTATGCCGGTTACTGCGCCAGGGTCCGCTGGCGCTTGTTGCCCGGGATATTCTGAGCCTGTCTTTGCGGTAAATCCCGGCGACCGGCAAACACGATGAATCCCATTGACTTTTCCTCCCGCGGCACCAACGACCATGGAGCATGAAAAGATGCTCCAGCCGCCGCACAACCTTGAATTGCCTCACTCCGAAGTGGCGCAAGGGAATGGTGGCGGATGGCGGGCGGGTGAGCTGCCCCACAGCGCCAACCTTAGCCGAGCGTAGCGAGACGAAGCCGTGGGCGGAGGTGGGCGGCTTAAACTTTGAACCAGGAACTTTGAACTTTTCATGTCCGCCCCCCATCCGGACGGAAAAATCCGCCAAAGTAGGTGAAAACAACCCCATCTGCCTTCCTTCAAGCGCACGAAGTCCGGTATCGAGTGCACACTTCCGCACAAACTACGTGCCTTCGGGAGCGTTCAAGATGGCAGAAATGGCCCAAAAATGGAAAAAAAGGGGGGATACAGAGGGCAAATCTGAACAAAACGACCCCAAGACAACAGCCCCGGCATTCCCATTACCCTCATCTCCCGCATTTTTATTAAAAATATCCCGCGCATTTCCGCCGGGTTTCCCGTCTATTCCGGCAAGAGTATGAAACTATCCCTTCCCTCCACGCTATTTTCCCGCGCCGCCGCTTTCACATTTCTCGCATGCTGTGCGCTTTCGCCGGCGCATGCGCAACAGGGGGAGGAAGCCCGCATCACCGTCCCCCGCATCATTGTGCCGCAGGCTCCCGACGTGAGGGAACCCGTCCGCCTCACGGAGATGGAGGTGACTTCCCGCATCGTCGGCTTGAACGCAGAGGTCACGACGACGCTCACGTTTTTCAACCCGAACAAGCGCGCGATGGAAGGCGAACTGGTCTTCCCGTTGCCGGAAGGCGGCGGGGTCACCGGCTATGCGCTCGATATCAATGGCAAAATGGTGGACGGCGTGGTGGTCAAGAAGGAGAAGGCGCGCGTCGCCTTTGAAACGGAAGTCCGGCGCGGGGTCGATCCCGGCCTGGTCGAGCATGTCGCGGGCAACGTGTTCCGCACGCGGGTCTACCCACTCCCTGCCGGCGGTGTGCGCCGCGTGCGCGTCCGCTCCGTCGCCCCGCTCTCCGTGGATGAAAAGGGTGACGCCGCATGGCGCCTGCCGATGCCGCTTGGGGAAACCATCGGGAAACTCAGCATCCGCATCGAGGTCTCGCAAGGCGCGGTGACGCCGGAAATCGGCGGCTTCGGCAACCTCCGTTTCGAATCGTTCGACAATGTCTGGGTCGCCCACACCGAGCTTCAGGATGCCAAGCCCGGCGAGGACATCACCGTGGCCCTTCCGAAACTTCCGGCGCAGGTCGTTTCGCTCGAACGCACGCGCGACGGCGCGCTCTATTTTTCGTTGAGCGACCTGCCTGCAGGCGCCGCGCCGGTTGCAGTGAAACCACCGGCCCGCCTCGGCATCGCATGGGACGCCTCGGGAAGCAGGGCAGGGGACAAGCACCTGGAACGCGAAATCGCCGCGCTGAAAAAGCTCCTCGCCTCGTGGCCGGACACCAACGTCACGCTCCTCGTCTTTCGCGACCGCCCGGAAGCCCTGCGCGTGTTTAACATGGACCGCGATGCATTGCTCAAAACCCTCGATGAGCTGGTGTACGACGGCGGCACCGACCTCGCCGCCGCGTCCGAAGCCATCGCCAAGACGGACGACATCGACGAGTGGCTCCTTTTCACCGATGGCTTCGACACATTGTCCGGACGCCTCCCCGACTTCGGCAAACGCCGTGTCACTGCCGTGGTGAGCCAGTCCGTCGCCGACCGCGAATTGCTCGAGCAAGCCTGCGCGGTCTCCGGCGGCCAGGTCATCGACCTTCAAAACATGGAGCCCGCCGCCGCAGCCACGGCAATGCTCAACCCGCCGTTGCGCCTCACCGCAATCCATGGCGAAGGCATCGCCGACGCGCAGGGCATCGGCCAGGTCGTACATGGCAGGATCGCCATTTCCGGCAGACTCACCGGCGACGAAACCGCATTGATCCTGGAATATTCCGACGGCCACAAATCACCTCCGGTAAAGCTCGCGAAATCCGCCGCGCGCGACGGCGAATTGCTCGCCACAGTCTGGGCCGGACGGAAAATCCGCCAGCTTTCCGTGCGCGCGGATGATAACGAAAAGGAACTCCTCTCGCTCGGCCAGCGCTTCGGCATCGTCAGCCCCGCCACCTCATTGATCGTCCTTGAAACTCTCGACCAATATGTCAGGAACGAAATCGAGCCACCCGCCTCATTGCCCGAACTTCATGACGAGTGGGCCCGGAAAATGGACGAACTTACGAAGGAAAAAGGCAACGCGCACAAGGAGAAGCTCGAGAGCCTCGTAAAAATGTGGGACGCGCGGGTGGAATGGTGGAAGGCCGATTACAAGGCACCCCGGAATTTCAAAATGAAAAAAACGGGCGGACGCGATCGGGACCAGTCAGCGCCGGGACCCGTGGAGGAAGCGTCCACAGGGTCTTCCAGCGCCAGCCTTCAATCCATGGCAGCTGCCGAGGCCGTGGCTCCCGCACCGGTTACCGCCGCGCCCGCTGTCCCCGGCGCTCCTCCAGCCAGCACACAGGACCATCTCCTGTCACAAGCCTCGACCTATACCGGCTCAACCAATATCTCGGCTGGCACGATGAGTCTCGCAAGTAACGCCAGGGGCGATGCCGACGAGAAGAGTAAAGCGACGCAGGAACAGCCCGCAGGTTCCACCATCACCATTAAGGCATGGGATCCCGCCACCCCGTATCTCCGGGCCCTCAAGGCCGCCGACAAGGAGGCGCGCTACAAGACCTACCTCAAATTCCGCAAGGACAACCAGGAGAGCCCCGCGTTTTTTCTGGATTGCGCCGATTACTTTTTCCACGGGGGCGACCGCGACACCGCCGTGCGTGTCCTTACCAACCTCGCGGAATTGAAACTTGAGGAAGCCTCTCTCCTGCGCGTGGTAGCGTGGCGTTTCCAGCAGGCCGGGGAATTCGACCGCGCCATTGTCCTGCTGCGCCGCGTGTTGAAACTCCGCCCCGAGGAACCGCAAAGCCTGCGCGACCTCTCCCTCGCGCTAGCGGAGCGCGGCAAGGACACCCACCGGCCCGCCGACTTCTCCGAGGCGCTCGCGCTCGATGAAAAGCTCCTCTTTGGCGAGTGGCCGCGTTTCGAGGAGATCGAACTCGTCGCCCTCGAGGAAATGAACGCCCTCATCGCATGGATCCACACCCAGCCGTGGGACAAATCCCCCATGATCCCGGAGATCGACAAGCGCCTCCTCAAAAATCTGGACGTCGATGTCCGCATCGTCATGTCGTGGGACGCGGATAATACCGATGTCGATCTCCACGTAGTGGAGCCCTCCGGCGAGGAGGCATTCTACAGCCACAACCGCACATCAAGCGGTGGCCTCGTCTCCCGCGATTTCACCCAGGGATACGGCCCCGAGGAATACATGGTGCGCAAGGCCCTCACGGGCGATTTCAAAATCTTCGCCCACTACTACGGCTCCTCGCAGCAGAAATTGATCGGCCCCGCCACCATCACCGCCACCGTCTTCACAAACTTCGGCCGCCCCACGGAAAAAAAGGAAGTCCTCACCCTCCGCCTCGACAAGCCGAAGGAAAATGTGGAGATCGGCAAAATCCGTTTCGACGGCGGGAAGACCGCTCCCTGAATCTCCAGGATGTCCCGCAAAACTCCGAAGGAATGACTATTAACGGAAACAGGACCAGGCTTCATATCTTGGCTGTCCAAGTATGACCCCTGGCCCCATTTTCCATGGAAACCTCGGCTGGGTTTCAGAAACTTGATGAAGCAGTCCACGGCGACCAGTACTCCGCCGGGGCGACGTCGGCGAGCGCCGCGAAAGTAGTGCCGGAAAGTTCCACTTGGCCGTCCACCGTGAATGACTTGGCGGCATCAGTGGCGGGGGTTTGCGGTGGTTCCGAGTCGGGGTTCTTTCGGACAGGGTGAATCTGATCCGGATCCTCTTCACCCACGGGTGACAGCAGGGTTCCTCCGTAAGAGTTGCCGAAGATGTCGGTGCAATTGCTGCTGTACAGGCGGGTATCCGTCTTCAGGTAATTCTGGACATCGGGCCACGCGCAGGTCGCCCCGGCCGGCTTGCCGTTATCGATGGCATACTGGTCGACCGCGGCCGAGATGAGGCGGAGGTCGTTCAGCACGACGGTGGCCTGGGAACGCTTGCGCGCGCGCAGGAAGTTTGGCACCGCAATCGCCGCCAGCAGGGCGATAATTGCGACAACGATCATGATTTCCACAAGTGTAAAACCTTGTGTTCTGACGGGTCGGTTGGATTTCATATGTTTATTTATGGCGTTTATGTATTTATGCCGGGGTAGTTCCCGGATATGGGCGCCTTAAATAGCATCACCCATGCCAATATTTAAACAGGGTTAAATAAATGGGATGATAAGCCCTGAATTATACTGGATAAGCATGCAGTCCGCACTCTTTCGTCCCGAATCGTAATCAACCGGCAACACCCGCAGGCAGCAGCCCGCGCGTTGCCAGCGACCACGTCCCGCAGCGGATTTCCACTTTGCGGTCGTAGGGCGTGTCGAAGGTCATCAGCACACGGAACACATTCCGGTTCGGGCTCGATGCGCGCAGGTTCCAGTCGCCCTGCACGAAGCATCCCGGGCCGATCGAGATCCCCTCGTTGCCCCGGCGGAAGATGCCGTGACCGGCCTTGAGGAAAACCTCCTGCCCGTCGGCCGCGTGCACAAGCGTGTCGGGCGTCTCCCATTCCCCCGGGCCCTCGAATGAAAACTCGATCTCCATCGCGATCCGGTCCAGCCCGCCTTCCGCCCGCAGGCTCACATCGAATCCACCCGCCACCTCCACTATCTCGACCGTGTGGGTGAGTGTCGGCAGCGTCCACCGCTCCCGCGTCGGGACCATTTTGTAATATTCGCCAAAAAGCACCGGCTTGCCCAGCGGTAGCTCGTAGTGCGGCTCCTGCTCGCCCGCGCAGACGCCCGTGCTCACCAGCCGCACGCCGCCGGGGATCGCATCCATCCTCTCGGCCTGCACCTTGCCCGCGCCGAGATACGAGCCCGAGATTTTCATGCCCTTCATGCACACCCCGCCGTACTGCAGCGCCAGCACCGTGCGGTTCCCAGCCGCCACGGTCGCCGAGAGCGGGCCGCGTTTCACCCGCCACAGGCCGGACACCGGGTGGTGCCGCGCAAAATTATCCGGCAGCGGGCTGCGCGGAACCGGCTCGCGCTGGAGCGACGGGTTGCGCAGGAAGGGATCGAGCAGCCAGTCGTGCACCGCGGGATATTCGGACACACGGTTGTTAAACACGAGGTCGGCCACGCTCGCCCACACCCCGTTGCCGTCGCGCTGCGCCATCACCGCAAACGCATCTACCACGCCCAGCGGCACGATCCGCTGCCCGTGGTCCTGTCGGTTCGAGTACGACGTCACGATCGCCCCGTCCGCGTGGAACATGTGCGTCATGAAATCGAGATTCTTCCGCACGTGGTCGAGCAGCTCCGGCCTGCCGAGGCAATCGGCCATGTGGATCAGCGCACGGTTGCAAACCGCATTATAGACGCCATTGCTCCGCTCCGTGTATTCGCCGTCGGCCTGGATGTCGATACCCTCGACAAGGATCGAGTTCACATAATCCAGCGCCGGCAGGTCCGGAAAAAGTTTCATCGCCTGCGCGAGCGCCGAGCAGACCACCCAGCGGTGGTTCGGCGTGTGAAATCCGCGCCCGATCATCCCTGCCGCCGCGCTGCGCACGTAATCGCCCAGCTCCTCCGCGATGATTCCCGCTGCCGCGCTCCCTGTCGCCGCCTTCGCCCTCGCGATCTCCACCACCGACGCGCATGCCGTCACCGAAAAACCCGTGTCCGGCGGCGAGTGGATGTTCAGTTGCGCGAGGTCGATCAACCCCGTGGACCGCTGCCACCGCCGCTGGAACGCGATCGATTCCCGGATCCGCGCCAGCAGCTCCGCATCATCCTCCAGCGGCGAGCCCGGCGCGAGGTACACCTGGCACGCCCGCACCAGGTCCGAGGAATTCGCCGTGTGGTCCGCATTCGGGTAACCGGCAAGGTTCGTCTCGCCTAAAAATGCCCCGTGCGCCGTGTGGGCCGGATTTCTGATCTGGCGCGAATACGACGCCTTGACCAGTGCGACCACAAGGTCCAGGACGGGGAGATAGGAATACATGGGGCTTTATAGTTGGATGCATCGCGCCCCGGTTAAAGCAAAAAAACTTTGGCATTCCTTTCTTTGCTGCCTTGACCCGTTGCATCCCGTTTTGGAACTCGACTCCGCTGGCCTCCGCGCGGATAATTGCACGCGTTCCCCCGGCATCGCTGACATTCCAGATGAACTCACCCTCCGATCCTACCGCGACCCGGGTGTGTTTCGTTTGCAGCCTCGTAGCCGCAATCATCGGCGCGGTCACGATTGTGGGGTGGGTATCGGGCATCGAGGCGCTTGCAAGCATCCGCCGGAATTACATCCCCATGGCTCCCAGCACGGCATTTGCCTTCACGGTGCTGGGGATTGCCGTCATCCTGCACTCCGGGGCAAAACGCTTTCACGCTGTTTCACTCGTATGCGCGGCACTCGTCGGCCTTCTTGCGCTGGCAAAATTGTTCGAGTTTTTCGCCGGTCTCAGCCTTGGCCTGGACGAGCTGTTCGTGGCGGACCCCGCGATGTTTGGCATGGTGCGAAAAGGGCGCATGGCTCCGCTCACGGCGTTCAATTTTCTCCTCGGCGCGTCGTCGCTGTTTTGCATCCTGCGGGCAAACTGGGGCCGCTGGGCGGGAACCCCGGCGATCCTGCTCACCACCATCAGCGCGGTGGTCCTGCTCGGGTACATGCATGGCACGCCGCTGTTGTACGGCGGCGGCATCATCCCGGTGGCTTTGCCGACCGCGATCGCGTTTGTCTTTCTCGGGGTCGCCCTGCTTTCCGCCACCGGGGCGGATTCATGGCCCCTGCGTCCCCTCGTTGGCGCCTCGGCCCGGTCGTTGCTTCTCCGCTGGTTCCTGCCGGTCGTGATTGCCGGGAGCATCCTCGACGGTTACCTGCGGACCATGCTCCTGCACGTGCGCGAGCTCAATCCCGCGCTTGTCTCCGCCCTTTCCACGCTCGGTTTCGTCCTCCTCATCAGCATCATCATCTCGCAGGTCGCGCGGGTTGTCGGGGGGAGGATCGACCGCGCGGAAGCGGAGCGGAACGCCGCCCAGGAAGACCTGAAGGCGCTGAACGCGGACCTGGAGGATCGCATTGCGGCAAGAACCCTGGATCTCAGGAACAAAAACCGGCAGATGCAGGAGGAACTCGCCATGGCGCGCGAGTTGCAGATGGCCCTGCTGCCCTCGCAGTTTCCCACCGTCCCGCCGTCCGCGCGGTCGGAGGAAAGCTCCGTGAAATTTTTCACCTTCTACTATCCTGCTGGCAGCGTGAGCGGGGATTTCTTCGATATCTTTCCCATCTCCGACACGAGCGTGGGAGTGTTTATATGCGACGTCATGGGGCACGGCGTCCGCTCCGCGCTCGTCACCAGCATCGTGCGGACCCTTGTCGGGCAACACCGGAACGAGGTAAGCGACCCGGGCGAACTGCTGGCCCGTATCAACCTGGGGCTTGTCTCGCTCCTGCAATCCACGCAGACGACCATGTTTGCCACCGCTTTCGTGCTTATCGCGAACTTCGAGAAGTCCGAGTTATGTTACTCGAGTGCCGGGCATCCCGCCCCGCTCCATATCAAGCGCGCCGTATCCAAGGTCATGCCGCTCGGTTCAAAGGCAACCAACGGCCCCGCGCTGGGATTGTTCGGGTAAGCCACTTACCAGACAGTGCGGAATCCCATGGCCACCGGGGATTTGATCATGCTTTTTACCGACGGCCTTTTCGAGGTCGAGAATGCCTCCGATGATCTTTTCAGCCAGGAGCAATTGCTCGAAACGGTGCAACAACGGTGCGCGCTCCCGCCGGATGCATTGTTTGCGGAGGTATTATCCGATATCCGGCGCTTCACGGGCCGTGTGGAATTCGACGATGACGTGTGTCTCGTCGGGATTGAAATCACCCCGCGCAACGGGGTTGCCGGTTGCTGATGAAAATAAACACGCTTCCAAACACCAGCGGACACAGGTAGCAACTTGAATCATCCGGCTCATCCATCGCGATGAGAAGCGTGAATGCAATCCTGCCGCCAGCCCGGCCGGAATATTCAGCGCCGTTTCTCCGTTACTGCTTCAGCGCCTGGCGTACAGGTGTGTCTTTTTGGAAACATTGCGTGGCGCAATCCGCTCCCGGGAACGCCCGGGCGTGGTGGCATAGGTCTTGAGGATCACACAACTGGATGCGGGAGCGGGGTAGATGCTTGCGTCGCCCACGGGGACGGCGGTGATATTGCACCGGTCCTGCGCCCACTCCTTCGGCGTGCTTCCCCATGCCTTGGTGGGATACGGGAAGATGTTATCCGCATACCAGTAAGCGCCGGCATCCTTGTAGACCACCATCGCGTGGCTTTGGAATTCCGTGGAGGTTCTGGCTGCGTAGAAAACCTCCCATGCTTTTATATGATGTTTCACCAGCGCCTTGCACAGCGCGTCCGCATAGGGCTTGCATTTGTTCAGTTCGTTTTTGCCCGGATACGGGGCGGTGACCAGCGCCGTCGCCTTGTCGTGGGGATAAGTCTCGCATGAACACAAACACAGCGCGCATGCCAAAAGCACAACTATCGTTTCAATCCTCTTCATAATCATCCTCCCTGGTTGGGTTGTTTCCCCTGAAACAAACCTTATCGCTCTCCCAAGGTCAGAAACTAGTGTACCGGCCCGGTACGCGCTACACAGCCATTCGGGTTTTCTTAACAAATCTTCCGCCCGGGGAAGCCATCTCTGCCCCGGAGCGCGGCAGACGCTGGTTGGACCGCGCGGATGGTTCGCCGCCATCCGGCAAAAACGCGGGATGACTGCGTTTTGCTTTGACGACTATAAGTCACTCGTTTATAAACGAAGCCGTGTCCAGTGCTTGAAAGCATACCATGGAAGTAGCGATGGCATGAAAGCAAGTCCTATATGATCGAAGGGCGGCAACTTGAGACGCCCATCAAGTGTGTGGAGGAATCTTCACGCCTTTGTTCCCGCAGTGAAGTGACATTGCTGGAAAGCGAGAACCGGTACAGACTTCTGCTGGCTTCCGTTACGGACTACATTTACACCGTCAATCTTCGGGACGGGCAAACCATTTCCACCTTCCACGGGGAGGGGTGCGAGAGAGTGACGGGCTACACCTCCGCGGATTATGCGGCCGATCCCTACCTCTGGCTCCGCATGGTGCACGAGGAGGACCGCGACGCGGTGGTGGGGCAGTTGGCCGGCTGCATCGCCGGGGATACCACTCCGCTGGAACACCGCATCATCCACAAGGACGGATCATTACGCTGGGTGAAAAACACCCTGGTTCTTCAATTGGACGACAAAGGCCGGGTCATCGAATACGATGGACTTATCACGGACATCACCGGGCGCAAGCTGGCAGAGGAACGGATTACAAAACTCAACCGCGCGCGGTCGATCATCGCCGGTATCCATCGCGCAATCGTCCATGTTTCCGACCGCCGGGAACTGATGGATGAAATCTGCCGCGTGGCAGTGGTAAAGGGCGGCTTCAAGCTGGCATGGATCGGCATGGTGGCGCCGGATGGCTCGGTCCAGCCGGTGGCGGAGGCCGGCGCGACCGGTTATGTCGATGGCATCCGTGTGACGGTGCGCGATGAGCCCGAGGGGCGCGGGCCGATCGGCACCGCCATCCGCGAGGGGCACCCGGTCGCCATCGATGACATCGACCACAATGCGCTCATGGCTCCGTGGCAGCATCGTGCGCAGCAATTCGGGTTGCGCTATGTGGCCGCGTTTCCGGTCCGGATCAAGGGCAGGATCACCGGCTCTTTCCAAGTCTATGCGCCGCGCGCCCGTTTCTTTGATGAAACCGAATTGAATCTGCTCACCCAGGTGAGCGAGGATATCTCCTTCGCCCTCACCGCGATCGAGGTTAACGCCGAGCGCAAAATCGCCGAGGATGCATTGCGCAAGGCTGTCTCCGATCTCCAGCAATCGCAGGAGGAATTGAAAGCGTCCCAGATGCTTTTGATTAATGCGGAAAAAATGGAATCCGTGGGCCGGCTTGCCGCGGGTGTCGCCCACGAGGTGAAGAATCCCCTGGCGATTCTGATGATGAGCCTGGACTACCTCTCGCACACCGTGTCCGGCCAGGATGGGACCGTGCCTGGGGTTTTGAATGACATGCGGGACGCAATCTGGCGGGCGGACACGATCATCCGCGGCCTGCTCGATTTCTCCGCGCCGGAACAACTCGAACTGCAGCCCGATGATCTCAATTCCATCATTGAAAAAGCATCCCTGCTGGTAAAGCACAGCAGGAATCTGAACCATATCCGGTTTGTAAAAAATCTCGATCCCGGCCTTCCTGCCGTCGCCCTCGACCGGAACAAGATGGTGCAGGTGTTTGTTAATCTGTTCACAAACTCCATGGATGCCATGCCGGATGGCGGCACCCTTGCCGTGCGAACCTGGGTCAAAAAAATTTCCGTAATCGGTGCGGAGGCTCCGGGCTCCGGCACCGGCGAGCGGTTCCGCGCGGATGATCCCGTAGTCGTCGTGGAATTGGAAGACAGCGGCAGCGGAATTCCGCCGGACAAGCTCTCCAGGATTTTTGATCCCTTTTTCACGACCAAGCCCCCGGGCCAGGGGACCGGCCTCGGCCTCCCGGTCACCAAAAAGATCATCGACCTTCACCGGGGAACCCTGGAAATCACCAACAGGGAGCAGGGGGGCGTCCTGTGCGTCATGCAGTTTCGTCCCATGAATAGGGATAAACCACTATAAGGATTTCGCTAATTGTCTTGATAATCCCCCCTTTGAGGAGTCGATTACTTTACGGTGGAAAAAACAGTAAGAAGAAAAATTCTGGTGATTGATGATGAGCCGGGATTCACGAAGATTATCAAATTAACCCTCGAGGCCACCGGGTCCTACGAGGTGCGCGAATTGAACGATCCGGCGCTGGCAGTGCAGGTGGCCCGTGAATTTTCCCCCGGCATCATCCTGCTGGATATCATCATGCCGGAGCTCGATGGCGGGGACATTCTTGCAAAACTGAAGGCCGATCCCGTGTTGAAAAAAATCCCGGTTCTGTTTGTTACCGGCACGGTTTACAAGGGCGAGGTCGAGATGCGCAAGGGCAGCATCGGGGGCGCATTTTTCATAGCAAAACCGGTCACCGCGGAAGGCTTGATCCAGAGCATCGAGGATCACGTCGCGCCCTGAGCCGCGCCGGCGCTTGTTTGGGAATCAATCCTGCAACCTTGGATCCCAGATATGCAGAAAATATTTCTAAAGCAGTTCCTTTCAATATGGCCCGCGTTTTCTTCGAACACGAATCCACGTCAGGCAACCGGAAGAGCATAAAAAGCCTGTTGTACAAATAATCGCGGTGATTTTCGGCCACTCCGCACCTGCGTCATCTTGCGAAAGTGCAGCCTTGGCCGGGAACAGGTGCCATGGTTGAAAAATTAAACCAACCGCTAAAAAGATTACGCAAAGCAGCGTGGGCATTTCCCAGACGCTCATTGTGCATGAATACAGCAACAAAAGGAATGTGACGACGAATGCTAAGCCGAATACGAACGGGATCAAATAGTAACTTGCTTCATCCATTTTGTTCGGCATTACCAACAGGTTTTATGGTGTCTTGAGATTCATGGTTCGTTACAATTACGTTACTTCATGGTCAGGAATGCATTTCTCACAGTACAAGGCGGAATGTTTCCCAACCGTTACGCCAGGCAATAGCTCTCCACTCTCGTTCACACATAATGCGCCGCATAGCAGACACCTGCTTTCCAGGCAATCCTTGCAAATCATCCGTGCTTCGGTGCCCGTATATTTATAAAAATGTGCGCGCGGGCTGCCACAGATGCTGCAACTTCTCTTTCGGGCATTGCCTTTTTTTGCCACAAGGGGGTTCGCTTGCGGGGCTTGTCCAAATTCAAATCCAAAAAAGTCTGTGTCGGTCCCGTGGATATCGGAAGTATCCTGTTGTGAGGTGACACTTTTGCGGTGCAAAACATGGGGCGGCAGGTCGCTGCAAATCCCCCGGTGTCCTTCGCCTGTGGAAGTAATTTGCACAGGCTGGCTAAGGCCGGGATTGTTGCTGCTGAAATTGTGACCCGGAGTCTGGCGGCATATGGTGGATATGCCCGCACTTCGTGCAAATCTTCTGTGTGTGCCCTTTCCTTGGGCCGTCGATGACGACCTTCGGTTCGCTCATCTGTCCACCGCAGTGACTGCATTTTGCTCCGTGATGAATCATATGGCATGCTCTGCTGGGTTTGAAATATTGGCTTCCGTCGAAACTATTGTTCCATCTTTCTTTCGGGACTCAGGTTCGGGTCTGGACGCGGAATGCGCTACACCGCCATTCGGGTTTTCTTAACGGATATTCTGTTTTGGGCAGATGTTCGCAAACCACTGCGTCTGCCCTGCTTGCTTCGCATGTGGGGACATGCGGCTGAAAGATTTCACCCCCTTGCCTCGGGGAAATTCCGGAGCCGCCTTTGCCCGCTCCGGCGGTCTTTTGAAATCAATTCCGCAACGTACCCCGGAACCGCGTCGGAGACATGCCCGTGTATCGCTTGAATACGCGGTTGAAATCCGGGATCGACTCGAACCCCGCGGCGAAAGCCACGTCGGTGATCCGCAGGCCGCCATCTCCCAGCAGGGTTTTCGCCTTCTCCACCCGCACGCGCGAAACATACTGGGTGAACGTGATGCCCGTGTATTTCTTGAACGTGGAGCAAAAGTGGCCCGCGCTCAGGTGCACCCGCTCCGCCGCCTGCTGCAGCGTGATTTGCGCGGCCGAGTGGGTCTGCACAAATTCCTTTGCCCGCGCCACACTCAGCGGATCGCGGCTCTGCTGTTCCAGCAGCCAGCGATTTCCGAATTCCGCCAGGTGCTGCGCGAAGATGGTGAGCAGCCTTAGCACGGAGGCGAATTGTTTTTCCGGGATCACTTTCGCCCGCAGGCACGCCTCCCTGAGATCGAGCAGGTCGATGTTGATGCCGTAATCCAGCACCATTCTCACGAGCCGGCTGAACTCCACTTTCCGCGTCCCTTCCCCCGTGGCCCCCTCGGCGAGCAGCGTGGCCACGAGCTTCCCGTCCACGAACACGGGCACCACCGCGACCTCCAGGTTTGCGGCGGACTTGCGAAAACGGGATGCTGCCTGCCCCCCGGCCTTCCCGTCGCGGTACAACTTTGCAACGCCCAGATTTCTTGCGGGGTGCGCCCCGGTTTGGGGTGGCGCGCCGGGCGGCGGCTCACCCTGCGCCGCCGGGTCGATCGAGATCAGCTTGACGCTGATCCCCGCGAGGTCTTCAAGCGCCGTCTGGTAATCGCGCACGATCTGCGACGCCGCTAGTGCTTGGTAAATGGGTTCCGGCATGGAGGAGGGATAGGGTTGGCATGTTTGCCGGTTGGATTCATCCCGTGGAAGGCGCGGCGCGGGAAAGGGCGAAATCACCATCGTTGTCTGACAGGCAGCGTTTGCAGTACAAAGAGCCGTAAAGGCCGAACTTTATCCCCTCCAGCAGGTGTCCCCGTTCGTCCACGCACCGTTCCCCGCAGCCCATGCACCGGGTGACAAAACATTCATCGCAGGCATACCGCATCAGCACCCCCGCGATCTTGTAAACACGGACGTGCGGACAACCGCAAAAACTGCAGATTCCATCCTTCGTTTCTGGCGACGTTGCCATGATTGGCGTATGTTAACTTAAAGTCTGCAGGGAAACAATCAAAAAGCCATGTGTTAATGGGCATACCTGCTGGTAACTTCATCATCCCCGGGATGTCGTTGACAACTCTGGCTCGTCGCCGTGCAAAACACGCCGGTGACGCGCTAGGCGCCTGCTAGAATGGCGCGCGTCTTCCGGTCATCGTGCCCCTTAAAATACCTGTCGATGACCCGGTAAAAAACCGAGCCCTGTTCAGACACGGTGGCGAAAAGCGTCATGCTTGAGTTCAGCTTCAAGTCATCGGGATAACCCATGATGTCCGAAACCGATCTGCCTTGGATGTGCAGGAGCGCCTCCGAACACTCCACAAGCCTCCGGCCAAGCAGCGGGTGTTGCAGATACGCCGCGGCTTCCTCCCGGGACTTGATTGCATACTCCCTTGCCATGCCGCTGCGGCCAAGCCCGTCGATCTGCGGAAAAATAAACCACATCCAATGGGTCTCCTTTTGGCCGCGTTGCAACTCCGCGAGCGCCCGTTCATAAATTCCCTCCTGGGCTTTGAGAAAGCGGGTCAGGTTGAACGGGTCTTCATTCATGGCGTTCCGGCGGATCGAAGATTAAAGACAGGCAAATTCGTTTGCAAATCCATTGTGCCATGCCAGCCTCCGCCTTGAAAATGACCAGGGAAAAACGTTTCGCATTTCCTGAATGACGCTTGAACCCCGAAAACTGAATCCGCTCACGTCGCTGCGTTTCATCGCGGCGACGATGATTTTCTTTCATCATGTGGGGGCAAACTTCGGGTTCCCGGCCGATCTTCGCTGGAAGTTTGCGTTCTTCAACGGGGTCACATTTTTCTTCGTCCTTTCCGGGTTCATACTTACCTATGTCTATTCCTCGCGACCGGCGATGGACAAAGGCGCGTTTCTCGCCGCTCGTGTCGCGCGCCTCTGGCCCGGGCACGTCGCCGCATTGCTGCTTCTTTGGTTGCTGGCTCCGGAGATTGCCGCCGATAAATTTTCCGTCCCCAAGCTGATTGCAAATCTCGCCATGGTCCAGTCGTGGATTCCTTCGCTGGAATATAACTACTCGTTTGTCGCCGCTTCCTGGAGCATCTCGACGGAATTCTTTTTCTATCTCTGTTTCATTTTTCTGATCCGCAATTGGAGCGTGACATGGCCCGCGAAACTGGCCTGCGCCTTCGGTCTGCTTTGTGGAATGCTGGTGATCGTCAGCTATGTGACGCAGGCCTGGCCGCGGGAACCCGACCTGCGGGCCAGCCTGCTCAATATCTTCCCGCCCAGCCGCCTTTTTCAATTCGTGCTCGGCATGGCCACCGCCCGCCTCTGGCTGAAACACGGCCCCGGCGCGCGCACGGGCAGGCTTGCCGCGACCGCCATGGAATGCGCCGCCCTCGGCCTGCTGGTATGGGTCATGTTCCATGTGCGGGAATGGAGCGCGCCCGTCGGCGCCATGAAATTCATCGGCTCCGCCGCGTACGGCTGGTGCATTAATGGCGGGTTGACCATGGTGCCGTTCGCGTTGGTCATTTATAGCATGGCGATGCAGCGCGGCTGCCTGTCCGCGCTCCTGTCGTTTTCATTTCCCGTGTTGCTCGGGGAACTCAGCTATGCGTTTTACCTTCTCCACCAGACACTCCTGGCGGCTTACGGAAAAAACCGCGAGGCCTTCGCTTGCGTGCCGGCATGGATTCAGTTCGCCTGCTTCTTCGTCTCAATATGGGCGTTGGCCTATCTCATCTGGGGTGGTGTGGAAAAGCCGTGCCGTCGTTACATCGTGAGCCTCTGGCCCGGCCCCTCGTATGCCGTCGCAGCGGAAGCGCCCGCCTCGATGATCGATCCCGCCGGCCTGCCCATCAAGCCCGTCCACCCCGGTATCGTCTCACCCTCGCGGGCCGGTTTCATGCTGGCGGGCGGGATCGTGCTGGCCGTATTTTCCGCCGCCATCTATCTCGTAAAGTTCCATCCACACGGTCAGGGCTGATTTTCCTCATGCGTCCCCCATGTCCTGTCTCTCCGCTCAATGCATAGCCGCATTGGTGAGCGCCTCGTTGTCAGTCCGGAAAGGCGTGGCAGGCAACCCCGCGCCATTATAGAGATTGCTCGTTGCCGGGTTGAGCGCCCACGCGTAACGCACAGCAACCGGTTGTTTTATATCCGGGCTCGAAACCACCACAGTATTCCCCTCGATCTTCGCATTACCCCACACCCATTTCATATCCGCCCCCGCGATCGCAAAGCCCTTCAATTCCCCTCCGCCCTGCGCCACCAGCCCGCCATCGGTATGGGAAAAAGTAACGATCACTTTGTCACCCGCGACCTTGCTGCCCTCCGGCAGCGGGCCCGAGGCCGCCACGCCCTTCTGCTCGTAAACCGTCGCCAGCGCCCACTGCGCCAGCCGCCGTCCCACTTCCTGCTTGTTGCGGGGATGGTTCGATTTCTCCTCGCCGGTGCCGATCGTCACCGCCAGGCCGGTGTTCGGCAGGCTCAACGATTTCAGCTCCCCCTCGCGCACCAGCACTCGCCCGTGGGTCTGCACCGGCTCCGTCTGCGGCGCGCCGGTGTCGGGTAACTGCACCGTGATGAACGCGAAATCGTAACCCCACAGCTTCCGCCATTCCTTGATCATCGTGGCGAGCTGGATTCCGTACAAATTGGCATGCACAGTATACGAGTTAGCCTCGCCCTGGTACCAGATCACTCCGCGGATCGCGTAGGGGACCAGCGGCAGTATCTTGCTGTTGTAAAGATAACCCGGTGCCGCCTTGTGCGTATCCACCGCATTCTTCCCCTCCACCTCCGTCGCCTGTTTCGCGTCCGACGCGGCCTGCTTAGCATCGTCGCCGCCGGCAGGCGCAGCCACCGCGGGGGAATCAAACAGCGGCTTCAGCTCCGGCACGGCCATCTGCGCCTCCGGACTCGTCCACAGCTCGATCGGCGTCCCGCCCGACGAAACATTCAGCAGCCCCACCGGCAGCTTCGTCGTGCGATGGATCTCGCGGCCAAAGAAATAAGCCGCCGCCGAGAAAGTGCCCACTGTCTCCGGGCTGCACACCACCCACTTGTTGCCCGGCATCAGCATCCGGATCTTCGGCCACGTCGCCGCGGGCTGCTCCGTCTCGAAATTCTGCGCCTTGGAAACCGGCAGCGCCATGTTCGACTGCCCCGAGCAAAGCCACACCTCGCCCGCCAGCACATCATTCACCGTGCGCGCGCGGGCATCCGCTCCCTGCACCGTAAGTGTCAGCGCATCCCCCGGTGGCAACGGATCGAGCGTCACCGACCACTTGCCATCCGCTCCCGCCTTCGTCGTCTTCGTCTGCCCGCCGATCGCCACTGTCACCTTCTCATCCGGCGCCGCCTTCCCCCACACCGGCACGGGCTTGCCCGTCTGCAACACCATGTGGTCGGAAAAGAACGGCGGCAGCGACACCGCCGCGTTAGCGTGAAGTGTGAGCGCCGCCAGGGCCGGCAGCAAGAGGGGAAGATACCGTTTCATAAACATGCCCGTAGCGTACTGCGCAATGCTCATCCGGAACAATAACATAACCGCCTGTCTTGTTGATAAATTCGACCATCCACTTCTGGAGTTTTGCCAAGCCATCCGTAAAACGCATCCCTCCGTTTAACTGCCCGCACAAGACTCCCAAGTCCCATTCCACCGCCCCAACGGGGCATACCAACCCCAGCCCGGGGTATCGCCCCGGGTCCTCGATTTCCAAACACTAGTCAGCCCTGAAAGGGTGCCCCAAACCAAACCACCGCCACGTTTCCAGGTTGCATGACGGGGCCAGCGGGATAGCATGAGGAGATATCTCTGCTATGAGGACCATGCTTCTTCTCATGTTGTTTTGCGCCGCGACCGTCCACGCGCAGATGAAACTTTCCCCGGGGAAGGCGAAAACGGTGCGCGAATTCATGACCGGCCGGATTTCTATCTTCAAGGTCGAGGGAGCCACCTTGCGTGAGGTAGTGGCAGTGATGCGCAAAGAGTGGAAGAGGCAGTATCCGGGGGATGTATTTCCCGTGGCGGTTTCCGAGGATGCCGGGGTGATGATCGACAAGGGCGCTCCCATGCTGCCGGGCACGGATTTAAAGGACGTTACTTTTTTCCAAGTGCTGAAACATATTACCAACGCGTGGTTGTGCCAGATCGATAACGCCAACGCGCCGGAAGCGCTCTTCATGCTGAAGCATTCGGATTGCGACGACGTAATGGTGAAGGAGTTCCCGATTACGCCCGGGCTGCTGGCAGCGCTCGGGCTGCGTCGTGACGCCCCGCCTGCACAAGTGCAGGATGCGTTTGCACGCGCAGGTATCCGCTGGAAATACGGGATGTTTGCGGTGTTCTCCAACGACCACCTTCTGGTGAAAGCCTCCCAGGACCTCGTGGACAATGTCGGATGCATTTACCTGATGATCGACGCAGGAATGAAAATCGACGGCATGAATTTCTGATGCTGGAAGATATGGAGCAACTGGTATTACATCCGTACCGACTCAATTCCCTGGGATTCCACAGCGACAAAAAATCCAGGGATGAACTGATCCAATGGTGTCTGTCGGAACTAAAAAATAGTCAGTAAACAGGGAACGGCTACATCGCCCACGGCATCGGCTCCGGCATGATGAAGCCCGATGAAACCACAACCGGCTCTCCGCTGGCAGCCGAGGTGTGGATCGCTTCCATCACCTCCACGATGTGCTGCGCCATGCGTCCGTCGCAGCGGTGCGGGCGGCCATCCAGGATGGCATCCGCCAAGTCCTCCACGCCCCGCGCAAACTCCACTCCGGCAAACCCCTCGCGCACCAGCGGCACGGGTGCAAACGTCCCGCCGGGAGTCGCAAACCCCACCGCTGTGTCGAACTGGTAGCTGCTTCCCAGGAACAGCGCACCCGCGTCGCCGTGAAATTCCATTGTCGCGCCTTGCTTGGACGGACCCACAAAAAAATTCGCCGTCAGCCGGCCCAGCGCGCCGTTTTCAAACTCGATGAGCGCCACATAAAAATCGGGCGTGCTGATTGTAAAAGGCCGCCCCTCCTTCGTTTGCCGCTCAGGCATCAGCGTCCTGCCGGTCGCCGTCACCTTCCGCATCGGCCCGCAGGTCGCGGCCCAGATACCGAGGGGATACACGGCCACATCCCACACCGGCCCGACCTTGTAAAACGGCTCCGGGTTCGGGTGCCACGATTCGATGCGCCCGTGGTTCATCTCCGCGTAAAGCAAACGCACCGCGCCGGCTTTGCCCGCGCGCAGCTCGCGCGCAAGCGTCTGCGCCGCCTCGCCCAGGAACGTCGAGGGCGCGCTGCTCAGCCGCAGCCCCTTGCTTTCAGCGAGCGTTGCCAGCCGGGCCGCGTCCGCGCCGGAGGTCGCGAGCGGTTTTTCGGAATGCACATGTTTCCCCGCCTCGAGGCAGCGCGTGATCACCTCCACGTGCGCCTGGTGGATCGTGAGATTCACCACGAGCTTCACACTTTCGTCGGCCAGCACCTCGTCGAGCGAACGGTATGCCCTGCCGCCATGCTTCTGCGCAAATTCCTCCGCCCGCTCCGGCATCAGGTCGCAGAATCCCGCCAGCTCGACGCGGCTGTATTTGGAAATCTGTTCCGCGTAGGCCTTGGCGATGTTGCCGCAGCCGACGATCACGGTTTTTAGGGTGTTTGTTTTCATGCGTTTTTCATCCACTTTTGCAACCGCTCGTAACTCACCTTCACATCCGCTGTGGGATCGTGCTCCTCCGGTTCGTGCTCGATCGAGATGCCGCCTTGGTAACCGGTTGCCTTCAATGCCGACACGCATCGCTCGATCTGCACCACGCCGTCGCCCAGCGCGCATGTCTCGTGGCCCACGTCCTTAAGCGTCACCGCCCCGCCTTCGCGGATGTCCTTGCGGTCGCTGTCGCCCTGGAATGGCTCGCGGACATCCTTCAGGTGCACATGCAAGAGGCGTCCCGACAGTTTGCGAATCGCGTCCGGCACGTTGTAACCCTGCGTGCCGAACCACCCCGTGTCGATGGCCACACCGATGCGTCCACCCGCGTCGTCGCCGATTTTTTCAAGCACCTCCCCGGGGGTTTTCTCGGGATGATTCTCGTAGCCGATGATCAGGTCGTTCTTTTCCAGTATCTTCACGAAACCCGCCCGCTTTTCCTTGAGCCACGCCGGTGCGCAACCTCCGCCGATGAGCCGGCAGCCGAGCGCCGCCGCGATTTCCCCGGTCTTGTCGAGGAGCGCGGGATCGTCCCCGAGCCAGTAGGCGAAACTCGCGACAGTCAGCCCGCGTTTCACAAGCAGCTCCCGCGCGGTTTCGATGTGGCGCGCCGTCGCCCACGCAGGGGAGAGATGTGCCGCCCAGATATCAATGGCGGAAAAGCCGAGCGCCGCGACCTCGGCCAGCATCGCGTCGAACCGCTCCGCGTAAGTTTCCACCGGACGGAAGTAATTTGTGGTTGCGTTGTCGCCCTCGCCCCATCCCCCGGTCATGCGGTAGTTGAGTTCGCGCGCCACGAAGTTGGCGCTCATGAATGAGATTGTGTTCATCCCCTGGAGCCTGCCGGAAACGCGCCCGGGAATCTTCCTGTTCAATGACAAAATGTTCTGGTTTATTGATATCGTGAAAATCTTCCACTGGAGCGAAATCGGCGGTACCGACGCATGCCGCCCGACCAGCTCGCTGCTCCGCGGCCCGGATGCCTTTCCCCTGCACCGGCATGATTTTCCCGAGGTCTTCTGGGTTGCGCGGGGCCTCGGAACCCATAGGATCAATGGTGCGGAGCAGCCGCTTGCGGCAGGGACGCTCGTCCTCATGCGTCCCGCCGATGCCCACGCATTCCGGTCGGACGCGCGCGGCGTGCTCGTGCGGAACATCGCCATCCGCCCCGATGCGCTCGCGCATCTGAAGCGGCGATATTTCCTGCATGATGATACGTTCTGGAACGGCCGGGTTGCGCGCACGCCGCTGCACCACGCGCTGGACGTGGACCAGCTCCAGCGCCTGGAGACCGCGTTTGACGAACTGAGCGCCGGCCCGTGGAACCCGTTCACCGCGGAGCGTTTCTTGCTGAATCTCTTTTACATCATCCGTCCCGCACAGCGGCCCGCGGCGGGTAATGCGCATCCCGACATGCCGGGGTGGCTTGCGTCCGCGCTGGCCCGCTGGAAGAACGATGTAAAACACTTTGGCGAAGGCGGCACGGCTGCCCTTGCGCGCCTCGCCTGCCGCAGCCCCGAGCACGTGGCGCGCACCCTGCGCGATTGCACGGGCCGCACACCGACGGATTTCCTGAACGAAACGCGGATGAACTACGCCGCGCAGCAACTCGCCGTCACCGACCGGAAGATCATCGACATCGCCATGGAATGCGGTTTCCAAAGCCTCGGCCACTTCTACTCCATCTTCCGCGGCGCCATGGGCTGCGCCCCGCGATCCTACCGCATGCGTTTCCAGCCCCGCCCGATCTGACGGCAAAAGAAAAAGAGCAGGGGACAAATCCCGGCGCACTCAATCACGGCGGCCACGGTTTTGTCACGCCGCAAGCGATGCGTTGATCCTCTGTTGAAAGTACTCCGTTGCGCGCCAGGGTGATGAAGCCGAGCCCGTCGCCGGAGGGGAATTCAAACTGCAACTCCACATCCCCGCGCTGGTATTCATAAAACATGATAACTTCGCCGTCGCTCCTGTCCGTCCAGTAAGGCTGGCCGAACAACGACAACACATCACCTTCCGTCGTGTTCACGTTGATTACCAGCGCACTGCCACCTCTGGAGAACTGCCCCTGGAAACGCCCCATCTCCACGAACAAGTAATCAAAAACGCCTTTCGCCGTGCCAACTTCAATACCATTTGTCTCATCCTTGAAAACATCGCGCTTGCGAAGAGCATCCGCAAAGTAATCCGCCCGGTTCACCGGCTCCCCGAGCCTCGAACCCCCGCAGGTAAAGCCAGCTAGATCAACCAGAATGTGCTGAGACTTGGGAGCCTTTGCGTTGCGTCCAAATAGTAAACTCAATAAATCCATAATATGGGATGCACGCGATTATTGCAGCCCTCCTCACACGTCATCCCGCTCCAGCCGCTTCCCAAAACTCACTACCTTGTCCTCCGAAAACCCCAGGCTCTCGTAAAACCGGATCACCGCCGTGTTGGTGCTCCGCACCTGGAGATTGATTTTCGGGCAGCCCGCTTTTTTCAATAACTCCTCCGCCCGCTGCATCAATTCCCCCGCAAAACCCTTGCGCTGGTAGTCGGGATGCACCGCGAGATAATTGATCCACCCCCTGTGTCCCTCATATCCGGCCATGCAGGAGGCAACCAGCACACCATTCAATTCCCCCACAAGAAACCACTCCGGGTTCACCTTCATTTTTCGCGCGATATCCTTGTGCGGATCGTTATGCGGAACCACAAGCCCGCAAGCCTTCCAGAGAGCGACCAGCGCATCTTCGTCTGCTGGCGCGTAGGGGCGAATTGTGAAGGTGGACATTTTTTCGTGCGTAAAAGGAGAGGGGACTTTTAGACAGGATGGATGGGATATGACATATCACTCCAAATCCCCCGGCTTCCGCTCAATTCGGTTCGGACTTCCTGGCCTCGGCCTTTTTGATGATCTCCTCCTGCGCCGCCTTCTGGCGCTCCGCAATCTCTACGATTGATTTTTGTGCGCCGTTAAATTCCTTCACTGCGTCGGGATTTACGAAAATGACCTTGCCCGCGTCATCCACGCGCCACGCACCCCATTCCCGTTCGTAAATGTCCAGGAGCTTGTTCATCTGCGCCACGAGTTCCTCGTCGCACTTGCGTACCCTGAGCACGATGTCCACCGATGCGCTTTCACGAAAACCGCGCAATACCTGGTCGATGTAGGGGCCGTCGAGATTCTCCTTTTCCAGTTCCGTGCGGAATGTCCGCTCCGAGGCCTTGTAGAAATCCGTGACCTGCTTGTTTGCATCGCCAAACGCATTCACGAGGCCCCGCCGGTGCCCGATGTCATCCTTGCTGGCGATCCCCTTTGCCTGGGCAAACCCGGCCTTTGAGAGCGGTTTGTAGGCATCGCTGTAGAGCTGCACCTTTGCGGAGAGCATCTTGGTAAAATGTTGCCCGGCCTCGGCAGCCCTCTTGTCGCGTCCGCTCATCTGGCTGCTTGCCTGTCCCAATGTATCCGACAGCTTGTTGAACTGCGCCAGCGCGGAGGAGGGATCGCCCTTGGCATTCTTCAGGGTTTCGCGCAGGTTGCCGGCCATATCCCGCTCCACCTTGTTCACCGCCTCCATGGCATGGCGGTTCTGTGCCGCCTGCCAGGTCATCCCCGAGAAGCCAATTACAGCGAGGCAGAAAACAATGTTCCCCACCACCGTCGACCTGCGGAACATCAACCACGCGATCCATGCAAACAGGCCCGACAAGAGCAGCACCCCGACAATATTGCCGCAAAGTTGCGAAAACTGGCCGGAAGTGGCCGCAGTCAGCGGAGTATCATTGAACTTGAAAAACACCCATACCCGGAACGCGATCGCGCCGAGCAAAATGAGGACCGATATGGCAGAGAGGCGGAAAGGCCGTTTGGCGGCAACGTCAGCGGGAAGAGGAGGAGGCATGGAAGTATGGGATGTTTTGTTTGCGCAAACGTATGATGAAAGCGCACGCGTTTGCGAGCGCGATTCTTGCGTGCCTGCCATTTGGTCTTTCAAGTTTGACGGCCCGATGGGTTCCGCCGGGAGCACCAAAATTTCGCCGTGCGAATTTTTCCGGATATTGTAATTTCAGACCAAATGACGAGCGAACAATACCCTCCGTGTCCAAAGTGCGGTGGGTATAATTTCAAAGTCTGGAAGCTGCCATCGCCAGTTATTGTTCATTGGGTACTGAATCCGGGGCTCGCATTCAATGAGCTCGTGCTCGGGCAGCGGCTCCCGAAGGTCCAGTTGATCTGCAAGGACTGCCCGGAACCGCTCTACGACCGCTCCTACGTGCCGTGCCCCCATTGCAATGCGATGAACCGGGGCCGGACATGGGGGAAGAAACGTGGATTCGGCAACTGGCTGGGATACGTCTGCCCGGCCTGCGGCAAGCGTATCCCATGCCTCTGGAATTACACCTCTCTGGTCATCCTGGCGGCCACAAGCCCGGTCTGGTATCTCCCGTACCGTTACTATTTTCGTGACCGGATTCCGGAAAAACCCGCTGCATTCGCGGGCGATGAAAAACCGCTCTCTGGCAGAACATGGTTGCGCATGGGTATATTCTGGGGATTTGCCATGTGGCTGATCATGTCCGTGATCCCTGAGTTGAAGAATCATTTCTCCGGCCACGGCGCGAACTGGCATCCCGTGTTGATTGGAATCCCCGTGTGGGGAATTGCAGGGGCATTGTTCGGTTCCTTATGTATTTCTTCCTGTCCGCAAAAGCTCGGGGGAAATCTCCCGGTCAATAATGCAGGGGATAACGGGTCGGTGACTTACCCCGGGTTGTTACTCACTTCACATCATCCCACGGAACGTAAATATCCACAGGTCGCACCGGCGCCGGTTTTGGCCTGTTGGCATCGACGTACTCCAGGAACTCGTTTTCGGCATGCGAACTCTTGAGGATCGATCGTGTAAGTGCAGCCAGCTCCTTTTCGTCCGCCTTCGAGGCCGAATAAAGAATGCCGAGCTTGTCCGCCAGCGCACGGTAGTGGTAAACCAGCGCGTCATGCCGGAGCGCGGCATTATGGGCTGCGAGTGCCTCTTTGTTGTCCGTCTCCTTGCGCCACCGCGGCGGGATTCTATTAGTTTCATCTTCAGCAGAGCTGTACGGCACGGGAGCGGGACTGGTAACGGCTTTTGACGGGGTCAAATCCACGGGCGTCATCGTCTTCTCGCTCTTTACAAGCAACGCGACGCCATGCAGGTAAGCCTCCGCCGCGCGGGCGCGCACTTTCGCGCCGGGCTTGATGCGCCCGAGTTCCTGGAATGAACGGGGATTTGTCGCCAGTTCGATCCGTTCATGCTCCAGCGCCAGCAGCACATCACCCTCCATCGTATGCGCGCGCACCGCATCCCGCACATCGAGCGGATATGTCCGCGCCTCCGCCACCAGCCGCAGGATGATCGGCGTGGAGCGTGCGCGTTTCATCCCGCCACTGTCAAAAACCTCCGCTGCCTCGATGAGCAGATTTCCCCTCTGCACGGGCGAGGAGAGCAACGCGATTTTCCGCTCGATCTCAGCCAGCTCCGTCAGCGCCACGTCCACGTCACCTTTGTGCACGGCGCTGTGCAACTTGTCGATTTCACGGGCAACATCCTCGCCCGGCACCTGGAACTGCATGGCAAGCACGACCGACGAGAGTGCGAAATTCACGAGGAGGGATGCATTCATGACCACGCTCCCAGTTAAGCCCTCCGCACCGCCCCAAGTCAACGACACCCGTCCTCGCTGTGCCGTTGCTTTTTTTCCGCCATGCCGCTAAAACCTCACCGTCATGACGCCCGCTCCCCCCGGACTCCCCAAAATCCTCATCGTCGATGACGACGCCCTTTCCTGCAATATTCTGAAAAGGCTCCTCGACATGACGGAACTCTACACCGCCATCTCCGAGACCGACAGCACACACGCGCTCGCCGTCGCTATCGAGACGGCACCTGATATCGTCCTGCTGGATATCGTGATGCCGCAAATCGACGGCCCCACGCTCGCCCGCCTCATCCGCGAGCAGCCCGGGCTGGGGGACATACCGGTCATATACATCAGCGGCGTCCTGCCCGCGCAATCACCCGAACTCCGTTCCCGGGTCGGCGATTTCCCCTTCATCCCCAAGCCCATCGACTTTCCAATCCTCCTCGACCAAATCGCAAAAATCATCGCCACTAGTGCGCCGGGAAATTGACGCAGGGATGTTGAACAACTAAAGGACGCTCATGCTAAGGCAACAGGATCCTTACCTCTCGCACATCAACTATACTGTTCACCAGAAGTTTTTATTCGGGTTTTATTTGGTATTGCTGTCCCCCGTATTGGGCATTTCCGGCTATATTGTAATTCACTTTAATGAAGTTGATGCAATTCAATTTCCAGCGATCCTTTTCATATTGGGATGCATCGTTTTCTCGTGGTTCTTATCAAAAAAAGCCGCCCATCACATAGTCTTCGACGGGATGAGCTTCAAATGCGCCGCCATTTTCTCATTTCTCTATTACATTTCGCTACTTCAATTTCTTCCGTTTGCAGGTGTAATTGCAGACTGGACAGAAGAACTGCGGTACAAAAACCCTCACGTTCAAAATCCCCGGAAGATCAAAGAAGAAAGAAAATAGCCTTCGGGCAACAGCCGTTGAAACCTGACCTCTATTTCCCCTGCTGCAATAAGTTGCTTTTCATTTCAAATGTGAACTAAGCGAAGAAAGGACCGTTGAAGTCGGGTTAGTCCGGATTCGAATTTCCTCAAGCTGTTGTTTCGTCAGCCAGAAATTGCCTTCAGGCATCTGCTTGTAAAACGGCGGACTGGCGGGATTCATCATAATCCAAATTCTTGATTGATCACCAACATGAGGCACACACATGATCCAATATTCGGCTTCTTTTCGAAATTCTATTTCTTGAATCTGTTTTCCTCGTTGCGTGGATTCCAACCCTTGTAGGATTGACCACTCCCGCTTGTCCGAACCAGACTCCTGACCATCTCCCGGTCTCACTCTGCACCCTGTTAAAATGAAGGGGAATGCAAGTATTGCAATTGCGAGTGGCTTCATACCTCTTTAATCGTCTCAAACTGCATCACGGTAAGCAACGTATTGCTAGTCTGTGGCTCCAAAATTGTTGTGAGTGATTATTGACAGAAGCAGGCGTAGGCGGATTCACCCACCTCAAACAACCTGGAACTGCGGATGCTGCAAAATCACCTCTGCCAGCGCAGGATGCTCAGCCGCCGGCAGATCGGCCGGAAACCTTGCCGAGGAACGTTTCCACTTATCCAGCCACCCCGCCGCCAGAAGCTCGTGGTAATCCCGGACCGCCATCGGGGTGAGCGCGATCGTGGTCTCGATTTTGTCGCCCGCGCTGCGGCCCCGCGCGACATGAAACCCGGCGGCCAGCATCGCCACGCGCGAGGCGGTGGAGCAGGTATAGGTGATAAGCTCCACGCTCCGTTCCCGGCAGACATCAAAGAGCCGGCGGAAGGTGTGCAGCGTCCAGGCCCCGGCATTCGTCTTGCCGGAGAACATATCGTAAAAAATCACGTCAGGGGGCAGTGGCGCTGCGCTGAGCGAGTCGGGGAAATCTCCCGGCACGAGCGTCCAGGTGAGGCCCGGATGCGTTTTCGACTGCCACACACCATTTTTCAAAATCGCCGCAGGTCCACTGTGGCGCAGGTAGTGGAACCGCTCATTGTTCTTGAAAGCCAGCCTCAGCGAGTCTAGGTCGTTTTCAAAACTCACAATGTGCAGATCGCGCACCGGTTGTTTCTCACCCTCATAACACGCGATCGCCGCCATCGCATTCGCCCCGGCCCCGAGCCCCACATCCCAGATCACCAGTTTCCCCGCGTCCGGTTCGCGCAGCCGTTCGGCAAGCCGCGATTGGTCGATGTAGAGCCGTTGCGCCTCCTCCATCGGCGGCGTCCGCGAGTGCATGATCTCCCCCGAGCTGATGTGCCGGATGCTCGCAAATCCCTCCCGCGCCGTGTGGATTTCGTAATTTCCAAGCGCAAGCCGCTTGATCTTTTTCGGTGCCGGCGACAGCACCGGGTTATCCAGGTCATCCACATGCAGCGTCGCCCGTTTTTCGTGATACAGCGCCAGGAACGTGTCCGATAAAATGCTCGCGCGGATATCGCGCATGAGCTGGTGGTAGAAATGAATGTTATGCTTGCCGAGTAACTGCCACCCCAGCGTCTCGCCCGTTTTTGTAAGATGATGCAGATAGGCCCGCGAGTAGCGCCGGCACGTCGGGCAGTTACACGCGGGATCGAGCTTCTCCTCGGAGAACTTATACACCCCCCGGCGCAACTGGAGAAACCCGCGCGACGTAAACGCACCGCCCCGCTGCGCCACCTGCGTCGGGATGATGCAGTCAAACATATCCACGCCGAGATGCACCGCCTCTAGGATGTCCAGCGGCGTGCCCACTCCCATGAGATAGCGCGGCTTGTCCGCCGGAAGCAGCCCCGCCGTATATCCACACATCTCCTCCCGCGCGCTCTTGCCCTCACCCACAGCCAGCCCGCCGATCGCGTAGCCGTCGAAATCCATCTCCGCCAGCCCCAGCACGCTCTCCCGCCGCAGCTCCGGAAACAACGCCCCCTGCGCAATCGCAAACATCGCCTGCGGAGAATCCCCCCGCGCCGCCAGGCTCCGCCCCGCCCAGCGCCGCGTCAACTCCACCGCCGCCCGCGCCACCGCTTCATCCGCTGTGGAAGGCACGCACTGGTCCAGCGCCATCATGATATCGCTGCCGATCGCCACCTGCGCGCCGATGCTTACCTCCGGGCTCAGCAGGATCGGACGCCCGTCCGTATAGCTCTGGAAAACCGCCCCTTCCTCCGTCATGGAACGCGAATGCGGCAGCGAGAAAATCTGATACCCCCCCGAGTCCGTCAGCACCGAGCGCTTCCAGCTCATGAACCCGTGGATTCCCCCCAGCCGTCGGAAAACATCCAGCCCCGGCCGCAGCAGCAGGTGATAAGTATTCGCCAGCAGAATCTGCGACCCCGCATCCTCCAGCGTCTGCGTCAGTTGCGCCTTCACCGTCGCCTGCGTCCCCACCGGCATAAAGAGCGGCGTCAGCACCTCATTGTGCAAAGTGCGAAACACCGCAGCCCGCGCCTCCGACCCCGTGGCGCGACTCTGAAGCTGGAAATTCAAACGGGAAGCCATTCGTTTATGTGCCAGATTCCCAGCACGACATCAAGCCGGAGCTGAAAACCGGCAGCTTCCTTTTCCTCGTGACGAAACTCCGTTTGCCACTGGTGGCCACAACAACCCCTGACTTAACCAGCCAGCCACCCTAAAAACATTCTCCCGCGAGCCTACGGCTTGGGCGTCTGCACGGGTTTTTTGAAAAACTTGTCGAAATCAGTGCTGCCCGTGGCTCCCGTAGTGGATGCGTTTGATGACGTCGCCGGCCGGGTGGCCGCGTTTTTCGCTGCCGCAATTTCCTCCGCAGTCGGCGGATTGTCAGCGAGCAATTTCTTAAGATCATGGAGCACGCTCTTCGGCCCGATGTAGGTCTTGTCCTTGTACGAGTCCAGCAAGACCTTGCCCTGCGCGTCCACCACCACGAGATCGGGAATCCCCGACCCCGCATATTGATTCAGCACCTTGTGGGTGCGCCCCTTCGCAAATGCCAGCGCAGGCCAGTGCATCTCGTCCTTTGCCATGTATTTTTCCATGTCCACGGGCGTCTGATCCCGGCACACCAGGATCAATTCAAACTGCGGATTGTCCTTCTTCACCTCGTCGTAGAAATTCACCAGCGTGGGCGTGAACTGACGGCACGGCGGACACCAGGACGCCGAGTAATAAATGGCAAAATAGCGCACATGGGCAAGCTGGCTTTGGTCGAAGTGATGCAGGGTCGAGCCTTGTAAATACACCAGATCGCCGCTCGATAGCGAAGCACTGATCGAGCCGCCCTCCGAACCCGATGGCGCGCAAACCCCTTGAAAACCTCCGGCAACCAGGAGAGACAACAACAACGGGAACCGTGAAAATTTCATCATCAACGGATAATACGATCACATGGTATGGTCAATTTGTAAAACCCGTTACACTGTCACCCGCGGTTCCGGTCCGGGCGGCAGCGGAACGGGTGAATGAAAAACGTTGGACACGTGTTCTTTGCGCTACAATATGGCAGTTCGACACTTCCTTTTTGATAAATTTGGGATAAAATGGCATGAAATGGCTGTCCGCTTGTGTCCACAGGATCTTCTTTTGTGAAAATCTACCTCTACCTGAACGACAAGGAAGTAGGCCCGTACACCGAGGATCAACTCCGCGTTTTTGTGAAAACCGGAGCCATCAGCGAGGCCCAGTACGCCAGGCACGAAGGGCATTCTGAGTGGCAACCGTTGAACACGCTCGTCTCCTTTGGTTCCGATGGCGCCGGGCTTTCCCCTTCACCAAAAAAGCAGGTTTCGGCTGCGTCTCCGCTGAACATCCTGGTGGTCGATGATGAAAAATCAACCGGCAAAGCCGTCTCGTATTTTCTCGAGCGCGCGGGCAATAAGGTGCATATAGTTTACGATGGGCAGGAAGCCCTGGAGATTCTCAAAAAATTTCCGGGTAAATTTCATATTCTCATCACCGACCACTCAATGCCAAAAATGTCCGGCTTGGAATTGGTGGAACAGCTCCAGGAGACAAATTTCCGCGGCAAGATCATTGTTTTTACAGGTTACTTAACGGCGGACCTGGAATCAGCTTACCGGATATTGGGAGTAAAATATTTTTTCAACAAACCCTTGGACCTTAAACGACTCCCCGAGCTGGTTACCAAGCTCACTTGATTCCTGCGTCTGCTCGCGATGGAACAAAAGCATAATAAGCCAACCGCCCATAATGACTTGGGAAAAACGAGCGGTTATCTTTGTAACTTACCAACCCGGGTAAGTAATAGACGCAGTCAAGCAAACCCTGAAGTTGGCAGAAGGCGTTGCTGAATGCTGGAATTTCAGTGTATTAACAAATGAATAAAACAAACCCCAAGGTTGATGCATACATAAGCAAAGCCAAAAAGTGGCGCGAAGAATTCGAGAAATTAAGAACAATCATTCTCGGCTGCGGGCTCACCGAGGAATTGAAGTGGGGCAAGCCTTGTTACACTTTTCAGGAAAGCAACGTGATCATCATGTATGGATTAAAAGAATCTTGCGCGATCGCGTTTTTCAAAGGCGTCCTGTTGAAGGACCCGAATGGCATCCTGATCAAACCCGGCGAGAATTCCCAGGCGGGGCGTTGGATCAAGTTCACCTCCGTCCGGCAAATCGTTGGGATGGAACCCGTCGTGAAAGCCTATATTCACGAAGCGATCGAAGCCGAAAAGGCCGGCTTGGAAGTGGAGTATAAAAAGAACCCGGAGCCTGTTCCCGTGGAATTAAAAAACAAAATGAACGAAACCCCCGCCCTGAAAACCGCCTTCCACGCGCTCACGCCCGGGCGGCAAAGAGGCTATATCCTCTATTTTTCCGCCGCCAAACAATCCAAAACCCGCGAATCAAGGATCGAAAAATGCATGCCCCAAATTCTCAAGGGAAAGGGTTTGCATGATCGGTAAGTGGGAATAGGACCGGGGAATAGGGTGACTGGCTGGATGTCACTCCGTTTTCAATGCTGCCGCCCATAAGAGTAAATGCAATTCGCCCGGGCCGACCTGCCGTGGCACCCTTACTGCTTGAAACACCCCATGCCCTTAAAGCGTTTCATCCCCTTCCTCACCTGGTCTGTCGCCACATGGTTTGCGCTGGCCTGCGCGATTATTGCCCTGCAGCACGATTTGAAGGAAACCCCGGCTTGGTGGGGCCTCATCATCCCCGCGATCATGGCTGCGACGCCGCTGGCATGGCGGGCCGTCTGCGCTGCGCAGGGGCAGGGGAGGGCGTGGCGCGTTATTTTCTGGATGCTCACGCTCGCAGGGACTGGCCTCTGCCTGCTGCTGCTTTACTGGCAATGGAATGGACGCCAGTGGAGTGGGTCATTCCGGAGTGAGAAGGCGCTGGCCGCTCTCTCCGCCGTGCTACCGGCGCTGATCGCCGTGTGGATTTGCTGCCGGCATGCGCGTTCCTCGAGCACCACGCCGGTCCGGTGGTTCGCCGATGCCGCAACCGGCTTCGCGTGCCTCATCGCAATCCTGTGCGCCGCGCACGTTTTCCTTGCGGATATTTATGTGCCGCATGCCTGCCACGTCGCCGATGCGCGCTGGGCCGCGATCGGGCGGCCGATGCCGGAGTTTGAAAAGCGGATCGTCCGCGTGGATGAAAACGCCTCGCTGCAGGCGATCACGCGGGACCTGGAGGTTTTCGGGATCAAAAGCCTCTACAAGCCGCGGTTCAGTGAGGAGAACCCGAACACGATCCAATCGGACAAATCGGTTGCAGGGGTGATCGACATCCTCATGGAATTCACCAGCCGCCGTGAAAATCAAATGCCGGCAACCCTGCCCGTCTCCTCCCGGGATGCCGCCACCGCGGCTTCCATCGCCCGGGCTAAACTCTATCTGGAGGGCAGGGCGGATGACTTTTCCCGTATATACAACACCGTTTTACACACGGAACCGCCCGTATGGGGTTATGACCCTGCGGATGGCTGGGAGATCAGGGTGCCGAATTACCTGTCGCTGCGCGTCCTCACGCAATGCATCGCCACCGACGCTTTCCTGAAAATACAGCGGGGCGACACCGAGGGCGCGCGCACGGCCGTGGCCGCGAATCTGCGCCTCATAAAAAACATGGAGACGCAGCCCATACTCGTATCTCTCCTGGTGCATGGCTCCATGGAGTGCCTCCTGCAAAGCGTGCTCGCGCGGCTGCCCGCTGAGCCGGACGACATGAAAAACCTGGCCGCCGATGTGCAGACCCGGCGCGAGGCGCTCAGGAACGTCATCCAGGCCGGATACATCGCCGCGATGCACTGGCCCGATCACCCCCGATTCAACTCCCGGGAGGTATTGCCGCTGAATAAAACCGGCGTCTCCGGCCATTCATCCGTCCGTCCATTGGACGAATGGCTCATGGATCTGTTCGGCACACCATTATTCAGGCTGCGCGTGGCAAAGGATTATCTCCTGGCGGCAAATGAGGTGGAAATCACGCAGCGCGCCACTGAACTCGCCGCGACCGACCTCGGATCTGCGGAGATGGAACGCGTGGAATCGGGCGGCCCCTGGCTGCTGCTGCCAAATATCCACCGCGCATGGCTGCGCATCAATTTCATGCTCCTCCTGCGCGAGCAGGCGAATCTCATCCGCTCCGCGCAGGCGCAGATGCAGGCGGGCAAAACCGGTGACCTCGGCGACGTTGCATCCGTCGTCATCCCCGGTTCGAAATGGAAAATTCACGGCGACACAGCGGCCAATTCCGTTTCATTGAAGCTCGACCCCATCCCCCGCTGGGTGTCCGAAAAAGAAGTCGCCGGCGACGACTTTTTCCTGCTCCCGCCCGACGGCACCAAGTCGTGGAAATTTTCCCCACCCCCGCAGAAGACCGCCGCCGTGACCCGGTAGCAGCACGCCCCGCGAAAAAGGAAATCTGGATACAGCGTCAGCAAGCCTTGGCCGCACGCCAGTTGCGATTGGACGCAATGGCACTTTCCGATTCATCAAGTGACGATATAGAAGACGCCGGATTGGAATAAAACCACTAAGCCATGGTCCACCATCCCCCTCTTTTCTTCGCGTCCTTTGCGCCGAAAGCGATAATAAAAAGCTTGTAAACCCCCGCCGGGGGAACAATCTCGAAAAACCATCGCCGCTCGATGGCCGCAACCCCTTATGGGAAATTTCAATCCGATGCGCATCTTAGCATTCACTTTGCTGCTGGCTTTCATTGCCGGACACACGCCGCGTGCGGTCGCGAGCGGAACAAACGGATTTAACTCGGATCCCTACTGGGGCGTCGCGGCCGACTACACTCAGCAAGGCGCGATCCTGGACATATTCTCGACCCGGGACGGGCTGACCTGGAACACGGTAAAGAGCACAGCCTACATTTCAACCGCGGAGGATTTCCGCGACCCATCAATGCTTGTCACCGGCCAGGTCATCTGGTGCGCCCATACCTCGGGGACGTTTGGGCGGTGTGCTTATTTCAGCCTTATCAAATCGACCGATTACGGCCAGACATGGAGCTTTGTGCAACACATCCCCACGGTGGCGGGCGCCACCCAGAGCTGGGGGCCACGCTTGTACCGCGACAGGGATGGATCGATCCACATAATCATCGCGGTCAGCACGAACAATGTGGAAACCCTCGGTGGCTCAATGCGTTGTTACGAATTGCACCCCGCGGGGGCGGACCTGGCCGGACAATGGAGTAGCCCTGCGGTAGTCACGATCAACGGCGCGGCCCCCGCATCAAACGAGTTTTATCCCTTTTACGCGGCGGGCAAATACTGGCTCTTTTATACCTCTTACTTTTCGATTACTTGCTATGCCACCGGGGACTCGTTGACCGGACCTTACACACAGGGGGGGCAGATATTTACTGCCGGGCACAGCTTTTACGTGGAGAATCCCTCGATCATTCCGTTGACCAACGGCTACGGCCTCACCGTGCAGGACGGCGCCCAGAAATTCCTGACGAGCACCGACCTCATTCATTGGAGCGCGGAAACCACGATCACCATGGGCGCCGGGATCATTGGCCCGTTTTCTTCCCAAATGTATGTGATGAACGACGCCAGCCTGGCCATCGCAACCCAGCCCGCCGGGGCCACGGTCATGAGCGGCGGCAGCGCGACATTCACCGCGGCGGCGAACAACATCCCGCCCGCCGGTTACCAATGGCAGCGCCTGCCCGCCGGAAGCGGAACATGGCAGAACATTGCCGATACCACGGGGACTTATGCGGGAACCACCACCACGACACTGGCCTTGGGGAATGCAACAGCGGCGATGAACGGCGACCAATTCCGCCTTGTCGCCGCGAACGGTTATCTGTCAAATCCCGTGAGCAACGCCGCGCCCCTTGCCGTGCAAACCGGCTACTCCATATGGTCGGGAACCTTTTTCTCCACCACACAACTCGCCGACCCCGCGATCAGCGGTCCCTCTGCAACCCCGCAGCACGACGGCATCCCAAACGCCGTGAAATATCTCACCGGCATCAACCCCTCCGTTCCGATGACCACGGCAACCTACCCCATGCTCCCCACACCGGGCAGCCTCACGATCAGCGGCACGGAGTATCTCACATTGACCTACCGGCGGAACCCGAACACCCCCGGCCTCACTCTCTCCGTCCAATCGAGCCCCGACCTCCTGGCATGGAACACGGTCACTCCGGATTTCACGGACACTGTCGGCACCGATGCGCCGACCGGATTTCCGTTCATACGGCTCGGTGTGAGGAATAGCGGCGGGCCAAAGATGTTCATCCGCCTTCAGCTCAATCTCCAGTAACGGGCAAAGCAGCGTTGAAAAGCGCCCGTCTGTGGCAACGCCACATCGCCCTGACTCACGCCCTGATCTTTCATGGGGTTTTCCTTTCCTCGTGACGACACTCCCCATTTCCTGGCCATTTCCCTATTTCCCAAGACGCCGGGTTGGAATGAAATCACGCCAGGCCATTATTCGCCATCCCCTCTTTTCTTCGCGCTCTTCGCGTTAAATTCCCAATTCATTATTGTTTGTTAGGGAGGTTCGGACTGGGCGGCAAAACACCGCAAATTCCCATTGACTTTTCCACCCGCGGCACCAACGACCATGGGGCATGAAATTATTCGCCAACCGCCACACAGTGCCGGCCTTGAACTTTGCCGTAGGAGCTTTCCATCACCCCTCACCGTGAAAAACATCCCCATCAATTGCAAAAAATGCCCCGAAAAAAGCGAAAACATCCCCATTTTGGGAGCTTTTTTTACATCAATTCACTGCCCGATAATGTCCCGTTTGTCGCATAAGTCCCATACAGTCCGCCACATACCGGCTCCCGCCTCTCACCATCATGGAAAAAATTCCGCCAAAGTATGCCAAAACAACCCCATCGCTGCTTCAGCCATTCATTCGTCATTTGTCCCCCCCTGTTCCACTTGTTCGTGCTAAGCCTCACAATTCATTATTGTTTGTTGGCTTTTTGCCAAAGGCCGCTATCTTCTTCATTCCACTTTTTAAAAATCTATGAACGTCGAAGTCGAAAATTTACCGAATTGCATCACCACCCTGCGCGTTGAAGTCGCGCCGGAAAAGGTCACCCAGGCATGGGACCATGTCGCCCACGATTACGCGCAGTATGCGAAGATCCCCGGCTACCGTCCCGGCAAGGCCCCGCGCAACGTGATCGAGAACAAATTCAAGAAGCAGATCCGCGAGGAAGTGGAGAAGAAGCTCCTGTCCGAAAGCTGCCGCGAAGCCATCACCGAGAAAAAACTCCGCGTCCTCTCACTCGCCGATGTGCAGGACGTGCAGATCGACAATGACAAAAAGACGATGAGCTTCACCGCCACGCTGGTGACCGCCCCCGAATTCGAGCTGCCCGAGTACAAGGGCATCGCCGTGCAGGTCGGCACCACCGAGGTCACCGACGCCGACATCGACAAAACGCTGGAAGGCCTCCGCGAGCAGCACTCCGATTTCAAGGACATCCCGGACCGCGCCCTGGAACTGAATGATTTCACCGTGGTCGACTACACCGGCACCATCGACGGCAAGCCCGTCTCCGAGGTCGCCCCGAAGGCCGGCAAGCCGCTCTCCGGCAACAAGGATTTCTGGATCAAGCTCACGCCCGAGGCGTTCTTCCCCGGTTTCTCCGAGAAACTGGTGGGTGCAAAGGTCGGCGAGACCCGTACGTTCGACCTCGACGTCTCCGCCGATTTCCCCGTGGCGGAACTCGCGGGCCAGAAAATCACTTTCACCGTCACGGTCAATGCCTTGAAGGAGCGCATCCTTCCCGAGGTGAACGACGAGTTCGCCGGGAAGATCATCGAGGGCAAAACGCTCGCCGAGATCCGCGACCTCATCAAGACCGAGCTTGAAAAGCAGAAGGTGCACGAAGTTGCGAACGACAAGAAGAGCCAGGTGATGAACCACCTTCTCTCAAAGGTCGAGTGCGAACTCCCCGTGGATCTCGTGCGCCAGGAGACGAAGCGCATCCTTTCCGAGATGGTCCGTGAAAACCAGGCTCGCGGCATCACCGACGAAATGCTCAAGGAAAACGAGAAGGACCTCGTCGAGAATGCCGGCAAGGGCGCGCGTGACAGGCTCCGCGGCATCTTCATCCTCACCCGCATCGCCGAGCAGGAAAAAATCTCGGTGACGAAGGAGGAGTTCGACCATCGCATCGAGGAGATGGCGATGCGCTACCAGGTCACGAAGGAAAAAATCATCAAGGAATTGTCCGACCGCAACGCACTGGACCAGATCAGCGAAGAGATTCTCACTGGCAAGACACTTGATTTCCTTGCTTCGAATGCTAGTGTCTCCGCGAAATCCGAAGCGTAGGCTAAATGCCACGCGCTGAACCTTTTTTTGCCCTATGTTAATCACACCTGAAAATCGTCAGACACCCAACTCAATGCTGATTCCCATGGTGGTCGAGCAGACCGGCCGCGGCGAGCGCAGCTACGACATTTACTCCCGCCTGCTGAAGGACCGCATCGTGTTCATCGGCACCGCGATCGACGACCACGTGGCGAACCTGGTCATCGCGCAGCTCCTGTTCCTCCAGATGGAGGACGGGAAGAAGGACATCAACATTTACATCAACTCACCCGGCGGATCAGTCACGGCCGGCCTCGCGATTTACGACACGATGCAGTTCATGACGTGCGACGTGAACACCTATTGCCTCGGCATGGCGGCCAGCATGGGCGCGGTGCTCCTGTGTGCGGGAACGAAGGGCAAGCGCTACGCTCTGCCGAATTCCGACATCATGATCCACCAGGTTTCAGGCGGCGCCCAAGGCACGGCCAGCGACGTGGAGCGCACCGTGGAGTTCATGTACAAGCTGAAAAAACGCCTCATCGGCATTATTGCCCACCATACTGGCAAGGATGCTGCTCAGGTAACACATGATTCCGACCGCGATTATTATATGACCGCCGAGGAAGCGAAGTCCTACGGGCTGGTGGACGAAGTGGTGAAATCCCGCCGGGAAATCAAAACTGAAACCAAACCAGAGCTTGCGGAAGGCAAAACAGAATAATAATATACCTTATATAACCTAATGGCCCGTGCATCCAATCTCACGATGTGTTCGTTCTGCGGAAAAAGTCACGCGGAAGTCAGGAAACTCATCGCCGGGCCGGGGGTATATATTTGCGACAGTTGCATCAACGTCTGCAAGGGCATCCTCGACAAGGAGTTGAACGACGATGCCCGCCGGCAATCCACCACGCTCCGCGTGCCGAAGCCGATGGATATCCGCGCGCAGCTTGATCAATACGTGATCGGGCAGGACAACGCCAAGAAGACTCTCTCTGTAGCGGTTCACAACCACTACAAGCGCATCCTTCAGAACACCGCCCCCATCACCACGGCGGACGGCGTGCAGTCGATCGACACCTTTGCCGACGTCGAGATCGAGAAGAGCAACATCCTGCTCATCGGCCCGACCGGCTCGGGCAAAACTTTGCTGGCGAAGACATTGGCGCGCATCCTCGATGTGCCATTCTGCATTGCCGACGCCACGACCCTCACCGAGGCCGGCTACGTCGGCGAGGACGTCGAAAACATCATCCTGCGCCTGCTTCAAAACGCCGATTACGACGTGAAGCGCGCTGAGATCGGCATCGTCTACATCGACGAAATTGATAAAATTGGTCGCAAAACTGATAATGTTTCCATCACCCGCGACGTAAGCGGCGAGGGGGTCCAGCAGGCATTGCTGAAAATCCTCGAGGGCAGCACTTGCAACGTCCCACCTCAGGGCGGCCGCAAGCATCCCCACCAGGAATACATCCAGATCAACACCGACAAGATTTTGTTCATCTGCGGCGGCGCATTCGTGGGCCTCGACAGGATCGTGCAGAAACGCCTCGGCAAAAAGACGCTCGGCTTCGGCACGGGCCAGCACAACGACGAGGAAGTGTTGCTGAAAACCTCGATCCGCCACACCGAGCCGGAGGATTTGCTTTCATTCGGGATGATCCCGGAATTCATCGGCCGTCTCCCCGTCATCACCGCGCTCGACGCCCTCACCGAGGACGAGCTCGTCCAGATTCTCACCGACACGAAGAACGCGATGGTGAAGCAATACACCAAGCTGCTCGCCATGGAGGGGGTCAACCTCACCATCACGCGCGACGCGCTCCGTTCGCTCGCATCGCAGGCCGTGGACAAGGGCACCGGCGCCCGCGCCCTGCGCTCCATGCTCGAGCGCATCATGCTCGACGTCATGTATGACATCCCGAGCCGTGAGGACATCGCCGACGTGACCCTGAACCGCGCCGCGGTCGAGGGCAAGAAACCGCCGTTGATCCGCAAAAAGCAGGACAAGGACGCCGCATAAATTTTACGCGGGCCCTTCCGCGTGCTATGATTTCTGCCTGATGAAACACCGCATCTTCCTTGCAGGCACTTTTCTCGGGATGGCATTTGTGTTCCTGGGCTTCCGCGTGTTCGACGTCTACGCGCTCGTGCCGCAGGAGGATTCCGCCTATGCCAACGTCCAGACCTTCACGCGCACGCTGCAACTGATCCGGCAGGATTACGTGGACGAGAAAAAAGTCAGCTACAAGGACCTCACCTACAGCGCCATGCGCGGGATGCTCTCCAGCCTCGACCCGCACAGCCAGTTCATGGAGCCGGATGATTTCAAGAGCATGCAGGACGACACGAACAGCGAGTTCGGCGGCCTGGGGATGAATGTCTCGATCAAGGACGGCACGATCACCATCGTCTCCCCGCAGGAGGACACGCCGGCATTCAAGGCGGGCCTCATGCCGAACGACCAGATCTTGAAAATCAACGGCGCATCCACGGAGAAGATGGATCTGTCCGAGGCGGTGCGCCAGCTTCATGGCGAGGCGGGCCAGAAGGTGATCCTCACGATTTTCCGCCCCTCCACGAAGGACATCAAGGACTACGAGATCGAGCGGGCAATCATCAAGGTGGACAGCGTGAAGGACGCGAAGCTGCTCGCCCCGGCGCTCACCGGCGACTTCAAGATCGGCTACGTGCGCATCACGCAGTTCAACAAGCCCACGGCTGAGGACCTTTCCAAAAAACTCGACGAACTCGAGGCGAAGGGGATGCAGGCACTCGTGCTGGATTTGCGATACAACCCCGGCGGCCTGCTGAACAGCGCGGTGGACGTATGCGGGCAGTTCCTGCCTCCGCGCACGCTGGTGGTTTCCACCGAGGGGCGCGCCGCCTCGCAGAAGCATTCCTACGCCACGGATGAAAAGGCGAAGCAGCGCAAATACCCGCTCGCAATCCTGATCAACGGCGGCAGCGCCAGCGGCTCGGAGATCGTGGCTGGCGCGCTCAAGGATTTGAACCGCGCGATCCTCGTCGGCGAGACGTCGTTCGGAAAAGGCTCCGTGCAAAGCGTGATCCAGTTGCCCGATGGCGCCGCCCTGCGCCTCACCACCGCGAAATATTACACGCCCGGCAAGCAGGTCATCCACGAGCACGGGGTGGCGCCGAATATCCGCGCCACGCTCACCTCCGAGCAGGAGCGCCAGCTTTTATTGCAGCGCCGCGAGGGGACGCCCACCGACCTGGAGAAAAAGGAAGTGGCGAACTTCCACGACACGCAGCTCGAGCGCGCCGCCGATGCGCTCAAGGGCGTGATGATCTACGCCGACAGGACCTCGCCCTCGCCCAAGGGCAAGGAGAAATCCTCCGCGAATTGAAAGGCTGCGGCATTGTGTATCGCTGAAGTGAAGGCTGGCGTCATCGTAGAAAATGTATTTTCGCAGACGTCATAAAGTGATTTCCTAATGGGAGTCTTCTTTTTTAGCCGCTAGAATTATGGCTGTTTATATTGATTTGGCTGTTGCGTGTGGCTCACTTCAAGAAGCGACTACGATAAATGACTATTTCAAAGCTCTGCCATTCATTCATAATGACATTGATGGGTATGTGCCTTGGGAAGATGAGAATCACATTTGGTGGATTTCAATAATTCCGAGGGGCATTGGAATGGGGGTGCCATATGATTCTGCCGATGACGCAGCCCGGTTTTCTGACAGGAAGCCGGAAATCATGAGAACTATTTATGAGCACCTCCGAAACTGCTCGGGTTACAAACTGGCAATGATGGGCTGGGAAGCGTCGGACTTTGTTATTGATAAATCCGATGGCACCCATCTCAGTTTTGATGGAGTTCAGATACCCGAATATTTTTTCACGACACAGGGGCTGATAGTTTCTGAAAAGATTTACCAATTAATTGAGCACAAGACCGGGTTTGAACACTTTTCGCCAGGCTATTATTGGATTGCCCGGACCGATTCATGGAAGGAATTTGAAAAAGCATGATCTTTGCTCTAAAACGCCTGGCCTTATGAAATCTTCATTGGTGATGGCCATAGAGACCTCCTGCGACGAGACTGCTGTGGCGATCCTCTCGGGCAGCGGCAACCTGCTCGCCAGCGAAGTCTCCTCACAGATCCCACTGCACCAGCCCTACGGCGGCGTGGTGCCGGAGGTCGCGTCGCGCAGCCACCTCACGCAGTTGAAACCTCTGATCACCCGCGCGCTCGATTTCGCGGGAATATCCATCGGGGCCATCGATCTCTTTGCCGCCACATCCGGCCCCGGCCTCGCGACCTCGCTCATGCTCGGCGTCTCCACCGCAAAGGGCCTCGCGCTCGGCCTGCGCAAGCCCTACCTAGCCGTAAACCACCTTGAGGGCCATCTGCTCTCGCCGTTTTTCGGGTCGGAAAATGGAATCGAGCCATGCGTGGCGCTCGTCGTGAGCGGCGGCCACACGCTGCTCGTGAAAGTCGAGGGGGTCGGGAAATACAAACTTCTGGGCCGCACCCGTGACGACGCCGCGGGCGAAGCATTCGACAAGGTAGGCAAGCTTTTGAAGCTCCCATATCCCGCAGGCCCGCACGTGGACCGGCTTGCGAAAGAAGGAAACCGCCGCCGTTTCGATTTCCCCCGCAGCATGCTCCACTCGGGCGATTTCAATTTCAGCTTCAGCGGCCTTAAAACATCCGTGCGCTACATGCTCCCCAAGCTGGAGGGCGAGAGCATCAACGACATCTGCGCATCATTCCAGGAGGCGATTGTGGATGTGCTTGTGCGCAAGACCATCGACGCCGCGCTCGCGGAAAAGACGCGGGCGATCGCGATCAGCGGCGGGGTAAGCTGCAACAGCCGCCTCCGCGAGTGCTTCCAGGAGGCGTGCGCCCGCGAGGGGATGCGTCTGCTGCTCGCGGCCCCGAAGCTCTGCACCGATAACGCCGCCATGATCGCCTTTGTCGCCTCGCAAAAGCTGGCGCGCGGGGAGTTTTCGTCGCTGGAAGCCGACATCGACCCCAACATGCGGCTGGTGTAAGGCGCAGCGCCCCGGAATGGGACACATATGTCCTATATGTTTCAGAGGGGCAATTGCCCCGCCATCTGTATAACAAGCGTTGTATAATACGCCTTGCTAATCGCCGCGGCCCGTATAGAATCCCGCCCTTCAATGAGACGGGGAGGCTGTAATATTGTCTTGGTGTCCTGTTGCGGCTGCATACTTGCATTGCCGGGTTCTCATTCCTTTGCCGTGGAGGCTTTCCAAAAAACCCCGGTGTCCCAGGTTGATCTCCAGCTTCAGCCGTGGACACACGGACTGGAAATTTTCGCCATATTCCTGATGCTTGTCGCGGGGATTGTGATGCTGTGGATCGCGCGCCTCCAGCGTCACCTGAGGAAGAGCACGTCCGAGTTGCAGGCCCGCAACACAGAGCTGGTCAGGATCGCCGCCGACCTCGAGGAGAGCGAGAAACGCTTCCGCGACCTTTTCGAGTGCTCCCCCGACCCGGTTTTCGTCGAGGATCTCGATGGCACGGTGCTCGATGTCAACCCCGCCGCCTGCCAGCTTCATGGCAGGGCGCGCCATGACTTGATTTCCAAGTCGGTCTTCGATCTCGTGCCTGCGGCGTTGCATGCCGGGGTGCGGGAAAGGCTGGAGCAATGGAAGAGCGGGGTCTTTGCGCCCGTGGAAAGTGTGACCCTCGCGGCGGACGGCAGGAAAGTGCCCGTGGAAATCCGCGCCAGCCGCATGGAGTATTTCGGCAAACATGCTTTCCTGCTCCAGGTCCGCGACGTCACCAGGCGCGCCATGGCGCTGGAGGAACTCCACCGCGCCAAGGAGTTTTCCGAGAACCTGATCAGGACCGCGAATGTATTGATCGTCGGCTTGGATGCCACCGGCCGGATCGAGATTTTCAATGAGGCGGCGGAACGCCTGACCGGCTACACCAGGGCGGAGGTGGGCGGCAGGAATGGTTTCGAAATCCTCGTGCCCAAGGAGCGCTTTCCTCGCGCATGGGGGGAGTTCCACCGTCTCACTGCGGGGGCGGGGCCGCGTGTTTTTGAAACCCAGATCCTTACCAAGGGCGGCGACGAGCGGATCATCTCCTGGCAGAGCAGCCATATTTTTGAAAACGGCGGGTTGAAAAACCTGATCGCGTTCGGCGTGGATATGACCGACCGCAAGCGGGAGGAGGAGCAGCGAAATGCGCTCGAGCGCAAGATGCTCGACACGCAGAAGCTCGAGAGCCTCGGCATCCTCGCCGGGGGCATCGCGCACGATTTTAACAACCTCCTCACCGCGATCCTCGGCAACTCCACCCTCGCGCGCTCGCAGGTGGAGGGCGGCTCCGAGATCGACCAGTATCTCGGGGAGATCGAGCGCACATCCATGCAGGCGGCGGACCTCTGCAAGCAGATGCTCGCCTATTCCGGCAAGGGGGCGCTGGAACTCCAGCTCATCGACCTGAACCACGCGATCGAGGAGATGAAGCACCTCCTCCAGATTTCCGTGGC